>ENA-UOOK01002143-UOOK01002143.1-fermentation-metagenome-genome-assembly--contig:-NODE-2143-length-24787-cov-11.518599_pt1 | contig 24787 bp, 22 predicted proteins | sample MGYA00245777_ERZ724023 | MGnify/ENA primary metagenome ERZ724023 (study PRJEB28704, sample SAMN03018312) | fermentation metagenome | biome: anthropogenic terrestrial biome; feature: soil... | reverse complement strand
AAAGGGAACTTCTGTCCTTTAAAAAATAAATAATATATATTATTAGAAGTTCCCAAATGTTATGGGCAATTTGAGAAACCCGTACCGGTCGGAATAAGCTGAAAAGAGACTTTAAACAGAAGTAAGCACTTTATTAAAAAATATGAAAATGAAAATATTTAAAACATTATTAATTGTAGTAGGACTTTTGGTTACTACACAAACATTTGCACAGAATTATACTTACAAGCAAGATGCTTTTGACAAAGAGAAAGTAAACATCCTTGACAACTATGGCAACAAGGTTGGCTATTACAAAGTAGATGCTTTTGACAAATCAAAAATAAATGTTTACGATTCATACGGCAATCTTGTAAAAACTGTTAAAAATGACGCTTTTGATAATTCAAAAACTAACACATATGATAGATATGGCAATAAACAGGGTTCAACAAAGCAAGATGCGTTCAACAGTAAACGACAGAACATTACAGATGAATATGGAAATGTAATTGGATATACAGAAGTAGATGCCTTTGATAAAGACAAAATAAATAAGTTTGATAAGTACGGAAATAAAGTCGGATATTATAAGAAAAATGCATTTTCAGGAGATTGGGAATATCATAAATCATCATACTAAAAAATAGTAGAATGGGAAAAAATCAACACGTTGTAAAGAAAGATGGAGATTGGACTGTAAAAGGTGCAGGTAACTCCAAAGCAACTAAAAAATTTGACACTCAAAAACAGGCGATTGATTTTGCGAAAGAAATTGCTAAAAACCAAAAGTCAGAAGTTGTCATTCACGGAAAAGACGGTAAAATTCGGGACAAGGACAGTCATGGAAACGACCCTAATCCACCGAAGGACACAAAATATTGAATAAAAAAAGCCCATAACATCGTATATAAAACATTTGGCAGTCAGTGCGTTATCGAACGTTTCAGCCCGTATCAAAAGTACTTGTAACTTGACAAGAAAGTGCTTCGAAATGCCAAACGTTTCATATACGCAACCGTTATCTGCAAGCTTAAAAAACGAAACCGTTAAATGGAATACATAATAATATCAATCATCTTTCTTGCTGGAATAATTTTCTATTTAAACCATAGAAAAAAAATTCGTTTAAAAAGAGAAGAGGAAGAACGAATTCGCTTAGAAACAGAAAGAAGAAAACGTGAAGAGCTTGATAAACTTCATAATCAGCAACGAAAGGAAATCCAGCCGTATTTATCTCAAATTATAGAGTTTGACAACCTATTTGAAGAATTTAAATCCCAAAATAAGTATCTGTCTAACTTCGAGCTATTTAACTTTAAAGAAGTCGTAAATCTTTTCATGGTCTTCTTTTTTGTATATATTAATCCCGTCGTGCGGGATTTCCTACTCCCGCACTATATTACTATAAGGATTTATAATCCGTAACTTCATATACAACAATAATCTATCGGATAAAATATCCTAATAATAAAGGAGTGTGGTAATACTTATCGGCTTGCCGCTTGCCTTAGCAAGAATTCCCGCACGACGGAATAGTAATCAATTAAAAATATCCATATAATCTCTAAACATATAAATTCTTTTTCTTTTTCCTCCCGTAACTTCTTTGAGCACACCTACTCTTAGTAGCTCGGTAATTAATTTATAAGAAGAAACTAAACTCAAATTAGTTATTTCAGATATAGTATTCGCATCTATTATTGGTCTTATATAAAGTTCGTTAATTACTTTTAAAGCATTCGCTGAACGACTACCCAAGCTTTGAATTTTAGTTTCAATATCTTTTTGAAGGACAAGGATTTTTTCAAATGTCTTAACTCCTTTGTCAGCAGTTTCTATTATACCACTTAGAAAGAATTTTAACCAATCATTTATTTTATTCTCTTCTCTGACTTTCATCATTAAAGAATAATAAGAATTTCGACGTTTCTCCAAATAATCAGAAAGATATAAAACTGGTCTTTTTAATATTCCTTTTTCAACTAAATAAAGAGTTATCAATAATCTACCTATCCTGCCATTGCCATCTAAAAACGGATGTATAGTTTCAAATTGATAGTGTATAATTGCAATTTTTAATAAATCAGGCAAATAAATATTATCGTTATGCACAAACTTTTCCAAATCGTCCATCAAATCATTAATATAAGAATGAACTGGTGGTACAAAAATAGCATCATTAATATTCCTTCCTCCAATCCAATTTTGACTTTTTCTATATTCACCAGGCTGCTTATGTTTACCTCTTACCCCTTCTAATAATACTTTATGTGTATTTCTTATTAACCTTGAAGAAAATGGTAATTTCCCTAACATTTCAATAGCATTATTCATAGCATTAATATAATTATGCACCTCATTCCAATCTTCTCTTTTATCTAATGGTACATCCTCTTTTGATAATAATGCATCCTCAATATTTGTTTGAGTGCCTTCAATTTTAGATGATTGAGTAGCCTCCTTCATTATATGCATACTGATAAATAAATCAATATTAGGTATATGCTCTGAATACATATCTAATCTGCCTAACATCCTATCAGCCTTGCTTAATAGAGTAATAATCTCCATATCTTCCAAAATCCATTCCTTATTTATAAAATTAGGAATAAAACACTTATAAGTGCCTTGACTTACATAAGTTCCTGCCTTAAAACTCTTCATATCTCGTAATAATTAGAAAAAAATAAAATATCCTCAATCTTATTTAAGGAATATTCTGCAAAGTTAATATAAAATCTTTCTTATTTAAGTTTTTTGGCAAAAAATTAAATTACCATCTTTCTTATTTAAGTTTTTTGGCAAAAAATTAAATTACCGTGTTTCTTATTTAACTTTTCCTTTCCATTCATGCTGGGTTTCTTTGTAACGCAAAGCAACAAAGTCGATAAGTAATTACGCACTATATTACTTGTCAATTATTACTTGTTAATTTGTTGCACAACATATACTGCACAAAATTAAGTTTTATTTTTTGCCTTTTCACATAAAGAGTTTAAAGACCATATATCCTCTTAACCCCTCAACCCCTCAACATTTCAACATTTCCACCCCTCCAACCCTCAACCATTATAACCAATTGTATTAAATTGTTTCTTTCAATCATACAAGGTATTATTTATTTTTAGTGGCTTTGTGAGATGATAAAATATTTTTTTATTACCTTTGTAGTTTAATTTCTATTCTTAATTATATATTTTTTTATGAAAGTAGAAGATATTGCGAAGTTATTAGAGGCTGAACTTATTGTCTCTTCTGAACATAATAGTCATAATGGAGAACTCCTTAAAGGTTTTGCTTCTGATTTAATGTCGGATGTTTTGACTTTGGAACAAGAGGGTATTCTTTTAATTACTGGTTTGTGTAATAATCAGACTATTAGGACTGCTGAAATGGCAAATATTGGAACTATCTTATTTGTTAGAAAAAAAATGCCTACGGAAGAGATGATTGAATTGGCTCAGGAGAATAATATTAATTTGCTTAGGTGTGAGTATTCTATGTTTAAAACTATTGGAATTTTATATTCTAATGGTATGGAAGCGGTTTATTAATAAATTTTTGATACATGATGCATACGGAATTTACTGTTGTTGAAGGGGATTTCTCTAATGCAGGGAAGGCTTCAAGTGAGATTAAGAAGATGTTGAAGCAGTTAGATATTAATCCTCAGAAGATTAAAAAGATGGTTGTTGCTGTTTACGAGGCAGAGGTTAATGCTATTGCTCATGCTTATGGTGGAACTATTAATGTAGATATTGACCAGAGTAAAATCTGTGTTGTGATTAAGGATGTAGGTCCTGGTATTCCTGATATTGAAAAGGCAATGCAAAAGGGTTTTTCAACAGCTTCTGCAAAAGTGAGAGAAATGGGCTTCGGGGCAGGTATGGGACTTCCTAATATTAAGAATAATGTTGATGAATTAGATATTAAAACTGAGATTGGTGTTGGCACAGAGGTTAGAATGGTGGTTAATTTCTAAGGTTTAATTATTAATTGAAAGATTACGCAATGAATGAAAACTTTTTTTATCATGCTCTACAAGTTGATCCTAAGATTTGTTTTGGTTGTACTTTATGTATGAGAAACTGTCCTACTGAGGCTATTAGGATTAGAAATGGTAAAGCAACTATTTATGAAAACAAATGTGTGGATTGTGGGGAGTGTTATAAGGTTTGTCCCTCAGGGGCTATTTATGTAGCACAAGATGATTTCCAAAGTATTTACAACTTCAAATATAGGGTAGTACTTATGCCAAGTGTGTTTTTGGGACAATTCCCAGAAGATATTAAAGCATCTCAGGTCTATTCTGTGATTATGGATTTAGGTTTTACTCATGTTATGGAGGTGGAAGCTTCTGCTCTTATCCACTCTAAGCTAAGTAATAAATATATTAGAGAGAATGAAGATAAGAAACCTCTTATTTCTACCTTCTGCCCAGCCATTGTTCGTTTGATTCAGGTTAAATTTCCTGCATTGGTGGATAATCTTATTCCCATTAAGGCTCCTGTTGATTTCACTGCTATTTATATTAGAGATAAGCTCCTTGAAGAAGGGATTGAGCCTGAGGATATAGGTATTTTTTATATTACTCCTTGTGCTGCGAAGATAGCTGCAACCAAGAGCCCTGTTGGTGAAGATAAATCGACGGTTGATGGGGTCTTGAATATGGATACGATGTATAATATGGTCTTGAAGGAAATTAAGGTGCGTGGTAAGAATTATCAAAAAAAGATTTCTGCAAATGATGTTTCCTCCGACTGTATTATTTTCTCTTTAACCAATGGTGAGAAAAGATTGAATAATAATAAAAAGAGCTTTGCAATTGATGAAATTCATAATGTTATAGAGTTTTTAGAAAAGGTTGAAGATGATGAGATTGAGGACTTAGATTTCTTGGAACTAAGGGCTTGTGATGAAAGTTGTGCAGGGGGTATTCTTACTTGTGGTAATAGGTTTCTAATCAACGATAGAATGTTTCAAAGGGCTAAGAAATTAGCTGAAAGAGAGCGTAATGGTGAAACTCTTCGTAAGAAAGAGATTTCTAAAAAGGAAGATTTATTGATAGATAATGCCAATGTAAGTAAAATTATGCCTCGTTCTATGCTTAAATTGGATCCAGATATTAATGTAGCTTTCCAGAAATTAAGTAAGATTAGAGAATTGGCTGTCAAATTGCCTCAAACCGATTGTAATGTTTGTGGGGCACCTTCGTGTAAGGCATTGGCAGAAGATATAGTTTGTGAAAATGCTAAGATGACAGACTGCGTTTTTATGCAAAGAAACCTCGAAATGCGAGATTCTTTATCTTCAAATGAAAGTGTTGAGATTATGAAAAAGATATGGGGGGAAGAAAAACTAAAAGATTATATCCTCAATAAATAATAAAAAATTAAGATAATCAGTTTTATAAAGAATGAGAATAATTGGTTTTATATGTGTTTTGTTAGCTATATCCATTAGTGTAAAAGATGTTTATTCCCAAAATCTAAGAATTGAAGGTGTTGGGCAAAATATTGGAGGCAAAACAATTCGCATTAGTTCAACCTTAGATAATCTTTCAAATTTAGAAAGAGAATTATCTCAAATAAAACTTTCAGAGACTGATTCTTTATTTAACTTTTCTCTAACAATTCCTAATTCTTGTCTAATAAAAATAAGCATTGAAACCTTTGATTATGTATTCTTAGCACAAAAGGGAGGGACATATAATCTGAGGATACTTCCTTTTGATTTTTCCATTTCAGATACCATCAACACCCTTTTCTACAAAATCCCTCTTCCAATTTCAATAGAAAGCTCTAATGATAAAGGAATCAACTCTAAAATATATACCATAGATAGCATACTTGAAGACTATCTTGTCAGATACGATAGGGAAATACTTTTTTTTAAGGATAAAGCCATCATAAAGCAGATGCAAGAGGATGTTAATTCAGTAATAGATTCAAATGATACTCAATATATAAAAGATTATCTTTACTATCGTTTAGCTCAGCTTGAGTATTCTGCCAAGATAGTAAATCCCAATAAATTGAAGGCAGATATTTTCTATAATAAACCAATTCTCTATGATAATATAGCTTACATGGAGTGCTTTGAAACAATATATGGTAACTATTTTACTGATGGCAATACATCATTTTCCGTAAGAACCTTAGAGAGATGGTTAGAAGGGAATAATTATTTTGCACTAATAGACTCTTTGGGGCTCGACACTTTGCTCAAAAACGAAGTCTTTCGCGAATTGGTCTTTCTTAGAGGGATGAAAGAGGCATTCTTTTCTAATAAATTTGAGAAGTTATTTATAGTAACTATGCTTGAAAATTTTGTATATCAAACCAAATTTACTACACATAAAGATATTGCACATAATCTTTTAGAATTATTTGCTCAAAAATCAAGTTATGGATTTAAGAGTAAAGAATTCGTTTTGCAAGATATATATGGAAACCACATAACATTAGATAAATACAAAGGGAAACCCTTGATAATCTCCTTTGTTAAGCTACATGAACCCGCTTGTTTGAGAGAATTGCAAGCAATGTATAAGTTTGTAGATACTTTAAGCGAAAGCTATAATTTCCTAACCATAACATGCGATAGGAGTTTAGATGCTCTCTATAATTTTTTAGTTAATTCAAAGGTAGGAGTTAAATACAAATGGGATTTTGCACATTTTGATAAGAAATGGGACTTATTGAAAGACTACGATGTAAAAGTTTTTCCTAAGTTTATTTTGATTGATGGCAAAGGAACTATATTACAGAACCCTATGCGTAAACCTTCGGAGGGGAGTTTAATCCCTTTCATCCCAAGAAAAACTCCCGATAAGAGAGACTCGTTTTTTGCTCCAAAATAATTAATCCCTTTTTGACAATTAACAATAATAATGTAATTTTGCCAATTAATAAAACAAATAAAACAAAAGAATATGTCTGATAGCATTGTACTTATTCCAACTTACAACGAAAAGGAAAATATTGAAAATATAATTCGTAAGGTGTTTTCATTAGAAAAGGAATTTGACATTCTAATAATTGATGATGGCTCTCCTGATGGTACTGCTGAAATAGTAGAATCTTTGATTACGGAGTTTCCCGAAAGGCTTTTTATAGAGAAGAGAAAAGGAAAATTAGGCTTAGGTACTGCCTATATTCACGGATTTAAATGGGCATTACAAAGAGATTACGAATATGTATTTGAGATGGATGCCGATTTTTCTCATAACCCAGATGATTTAATTAGACTTTATGAAAGTTGTGCCAATGGGGCAGACCTTTCCATTGGGTCAAGATACGTTGGAGGGAAAATATCTGTTGTCAATTGGCCAATAGGACGAGTAATTATGTCTTATTATGCCTCCTACTATGTCAGACTTATTACAAGAATGAAGATATACGATGCAACTGCTGGCTTTGTTTGTTATAGAAGAGAGCTCCTAAAAACAATGAATTTGGATAAAGTTAAGTTTGTAGGTTATGCCTTTCAGATAGAAATGAAATATACAACTTATAAATTAGGATTTAAATTGAATGAGGTGCCAATTATTTTTACTGATAGAGTGCTTGGACAATCAAAAATGAGTATGAAAATATTTAAAGAGGCGTTCTTCGGAGTATGGAGTTTGAGGCTAAGAAATTGGGATAAATACAAGAAAATAGACTAATAATTTAATCAAATTATAAAGTAATACAAAAAGAATACATTATATATGAAAAAGATATTATATTTATTAATAATAACATTAATATTTAACCTTCCAAATTCAGTTTTTTCGCAAGATAAATTACTTAAAATAGAAGAAGTTCAAAATAGAGAATACTATCCAAAATCAATCTACGATGTTAAGTTTATGGGCAATTCCGATAGCTATTCCTTTACCAAAGACGGGAAAACACTTTGGACAGGAACTCCCAAGCAAGAAGCCAAGGAAACCCTAAAACTATCTGAAATAACTCCAATGCCATCATCTTTCTTTGGAATTAGATATATATCAGACAAAGAGTTTACATATACAACAACTGACAATGAGATATATTCGTATAATATTCAAACTAAAACTTCCAAAAAGAACAATACACTCAATAAGAATTGGAGCATTGTAGATGTAAATTATGCATCTAATAGCGTAGCTTTTAAAGATAAAGATAATCTTTTTGTGAAGGTAAACAATCAAATAAAGCAACTCACAACAGATGGTTCAAGAGATATTGTTTACGGAGAAGCTGTTCATAGAAATGAATTTGGAATTGAGAAAGGTTTGTTTTGGAGCGATAATGGAGAGAAACTTGCCTTTTATAGAATGGACCAGTCAATGGTTACTGACTATCCACTTGTAAGTACCGAAGAAAGAATAGCTAAGCATATTCCTGTAAAATATCCAATGGCAGGAGAAAAATCTCACGAGGTTTTGGTTGGAGTTTATGACACAAAAACAGAAAGCACCATATATCTTAAATCCAGAAAAGACGAATCCGTAGCTCAGAAAGAGATGTATTTAACCAATATAGCTTTCTCTCCAGACAATAAAATCATATATATTGCCAAGCTAAATCGTCTTCAAAATCATCTAATGCTTGAAAGCTATAACGCAAATACAGGTGAATTTCTAAGAACTCTCTTTGAAGAAAAGTCCGATAAATATGTAGAGCCCGAAGCTCCAATTGTTTTTATTCCTAATCAATCAGATAAATTCCTTTGGTTAAGTGAAAGAGATGGATATAATCATCTATACCTATACGATACCACAGGCAACTTAATCAAACAACTAACCTTAGGCACATGGATGGTAAATTCTATTGAAGGTTTTAATCAAAAAGGTGATGAGGTCTTTTTCTATGCAACAAAAGACTCTCCAATTGAAAGAAACTTCTATGGTGTAAATCTTAAAAGCGGAAAGCTCACAAGATACTCAATTGGGCAAGGAACACATAATGTTGCGTTTAATGCAAAGGGAGATTTGTTTATTGATTCCTATAATTCCTATAATGATGTTGTTTCCAAAACTCAATTGGTAGATAAAAAAGGTAAAGTATTAAGAGTTTTAAACGAGAGTCAAGACCCTTGGCAAAACTTAGATAAGCCAATAATAGAAATATCTACTCTTAAAGCAAAAGATGGGACGGACTTATATTATAGAATGATTAAACCAAAGGATTTTGACCCCAATAAGAAATATCCTGTTTTGGTTTATGTTTATGGAGGTCCTCATGCACAACTTATAACTAATTCGTGGCTTGGTGGAGCCAATAATTTCTTTATGTTTTTAGCCCAACAAGGCTTTATAGTTTGGACTCTCGACAATAGAGGCAGTGCTAACAGAGGCTTTGAGTTTGAAAGTGCAATATGGCATAATTGTGGAGGTATTGAAGTTCAAGACCAAATGGAAGGGATTAATTACTTGAAGTCTTTGCCTTATGTTGATAGCCAAAGAATAGGCGTTGATGGTTGGAGTTATGGTGGTTTTATGACCATTTCTTTAATGCTTAAAGAACCAAATGTTTTTAAGTCTGCATCAGCAGGTGGGCCTGTTATTGATTGGAAATACTACGAGATAATGTATGGTGAAAGATATATGGGAACTCCTGAAAATAACCCAGAAGGATACAAAAACTCAAACCTATTGAACTATATTGACAATCTAAATGGGAAACTATTAATTATTCAAGGCTATCAAGATGCAACAGTAGTTCCTCAACATTGCATTGAGTTTTTAAGAAGTGCTGTTAAGAAAGATAAGCAAGTTGATTTCTTCCTTTATCCCGACCATGAGCATAATGTTAGGGGAAGAGACAGAATACACCTATACAAAATGATTTATAATTTCCATAAAGAGAATTTAATGCTTCAAAAATAAACCTTCTTTAAAGAAAAATAATTGAGCTTTATTTTTAAAAAAGATGGAGTTTAATTTCTTCCACAAACAAATTAATAAATACTTAGCAAATATAAATATATATGTTTACAGGAATAATTGAAAAGACAGCCAAAGTGGTTGCAATTGAAAAAGAGAATACAAATTATCATTTTACCTTAGAGGTTCCTTTTGCAAATGAGTTAAAAGTTGATCAATCAATGGCTCATGATGGTTGTTGTCTGACCGTAGTTAAGTTGGATTATGATAAAAATCAATATGTTGTTACTGCTATGAAAGAAACAATGGATAAAACCAATCTTTCAACTTGGCAAGTAGGGACAGAGGTAAATGTTGAGCGTTCAATGAAAATGGACGGTCGCTTTGATGGACATATTGTTCAAGGACATGTAGACCAAACCGCAAAATGTATTAAGATTATTGATGAAAAAGGCTCTTGGAGATATTTCTTTGAGTACGATAAAGATAAAAATAGTTTCACTGTTCCAAAAGGTTCAATTACGGTTAATGGAGTAAGTCTTACAGTTGTTGATTCGGAGGAAGGTTTGTTTTCTGTTTCAATCATACCTTTTACTCAGGAGGTAACAAATTTTCATAATTTCAAGATAGGTACTATTGTCAATATTGAGTTTGATGTTTTTGGAAAGTATGTTCAAAGACTTTTAGAGCAATATCTTGGGGATAAGAAAAATGATTGAAACAAATCAAACGCCAGATAGGGCTGTTATGGTTGGAGTTGCTACTCCAAATGATAATTTTGAGAAAACTCAGCAATACTTACAAGAACTTTCGTTTTTGATTGATACAGCAGGAGGAGTTGCCGTTAAGAGTTTCATTCAGCGACTTGCCTACAAAGACCCTCGTACTTTTGTTGGTAGCGGAAAACTGGAAGAAATAAAAGAGTATATCATTGCAGAAGAAATCCAGTTTGTTGTTTTTGATGATGAGCTCTCTCCTTCACAGATGCGAAATATTGAAAATGAATTAAAATGTCAGATTTTGGATAGGACAGGTTTAATTCTTAATATTTTTGCTCAAAGGGCAAGAACTTCCCATGCCAAAACACAAGTAGAATTAGCACAATACCAATATTTACTTCCTCGCCTAACGCGTATGTGGACTCACCTTGACAGACAGAAAGGGGGCTTGAATATGCGTGGAACAGGAGAAACTCAGCTTGAAACAGATAGAAGAATAATTCTTTCAAAGATTTCTCTTTTGAAGGAAAAACTTAAAGATATTGACAAGCAAAAGATTGTTCAACGAAAAAGTCGTGAGAGTCTAATAAGAGTTGCTTTGGTTGGTTATACTAACGTTGGGAAGTCCACTCTTATGAATCTTTTGGCTAAAAGCGAAGTCTTTGCCGAAGACAAGCTTTTTGCAACTTTGGACACAACGGTAAGAAAGGTTGTAATTGAGAATTTGCCATTTCTATTAACTGATACCGTTGGGTTTATCCGAAAGCTCCCTCATGGATTAATAGAGAGTTTCAAATCAACCTTAGATGAGGTTAGAGAAGCCGATGTCTTGATACATGTTGTAGATATTTCTCATCCTGATTTCCAGCAGCAGATAGATGTTGTTAATCAAACTTTGGAAGAAATAAAGGTTAATGACAAACCATTAATAATGGTATTCAACAAAATTGATGCTTATCATTACATAAAGAAAGACGATGACGACCTTACTCCAATTGAAAAAGAAAATTGGTCATTAGATGATTTTAAAGCCTCATGGATGGGTAATAGTAATGTGCCTTCGTTTTTTATTTCAGCAAAAGAGAAAGAAAATATTGAGGAATTCAAAAAGGCAATGTACGATTCCATTAAACGTCTTCACGCAATAAGATACCCATATAATAACTTTTTATATTAATAAACAAAATAACTAATAAATTATGTTTCCATCAGAAAAAGCAGCCATAGCTGCGGAAAAAATTTCAGAACAAGCAGACAAAGTTACAACAAACGTAGAGAGCGTAACTGCGGTTGCACTTGAATCAACAACAGAAACAGTTAAACAAAGCCTTGATATGATTGGGCAATTGCAACAAAAAGGGATTAATATTTTACTTGAATATGGTCCAAAACTTTTAGTTGCCCTTCTATTGCTTTGGCTTGGATTTAAGCTAACGAATTTCCTTTGCAGAAGGATTAAAAAGATTATGGTTAAGAGAGAAGTAGATTCATCTTTGGTACCTTTCTTAATTCAGATAATATCAATTGTAATGAAGATACTGATAATTCTTAGTGTTATAAGCATTATTGGTATTCCTATGACTTCGTTTATAGCACTCTTAGGAGCAATGGGCTTGGCAATAGGTATGGCTTTCTCAGGAACACTTTCAAATATTGCAGGAGGTGTTGTACTTTTAGTTTTGCGTCCTTTCCGTTCGGGCGATTATATTGCAGCTCAATCAACAGAAGGAACGGTTAAGTCAATCCAAATCTTCACAACAACCTTAATAACTCCCGACAACAAAACAATTTCTATTCCAAATGGTCCTTTATCAACAGGAACCATAACCAACTTCTCTCTTTTAGACACAAGACGATTAGATGTAAATATAAAATTGGCTCATGGCACCAATACATCTCAAATAGCACAAGATATATTAGCTATATTAAATCAAGATGAAAGAGTTCTTAAAGAACCAGCAGCAGAAATTATTACCAACATTACAGAATCTTCCATAACCCTTACTTCAAGAATGTGGGTAAAAACAGGGGATTATTGGGGAGTAAATGGAGCTATGAATGATAGAATTTATCAATACTTATACAATAATAAAATAGAAGTTCCTGTCGTTAAATTATAGTTTTTTAAAGAAGACAAAAACTAATGAGCAAATCCAATCCTCTTAAATTATTCTCTTTTAATAAAGTAATAGTCCCTTTAATTTTGGGGATTGGAGTTGCTGTTTTTCTTATAGCAAGGGATTTCTCTGAACCCATTATAACAGAAGTTCCTCTGGGACAGGGAGCTTATTATTGGGTTGATGCAAACAATGATGATGCAAAGGAATTAAGTGAATTGTATCCAGCTGATGCAACGAACAAAGGAAATATTAGTGTAGATTACCAAAAAAACATCTTAAAGAATATTCTAAAAACTTGGACATGGGGCTCAACCTTTTGTTTGCTTATTGCATTGTTTTTTGCTATTATGAGAGATGTTATGTATATGTATCGTTTGAGAGTTCTCTCCGACAAACAGCTCTCTTGGAAACAATCATTTCAAATAATAATGCTTTGGGAATTTGGTTCTGCAATAACTCCTACTGTTGTGGGAGGCTCAGCTCTTGCATTCTTTATTGTTTCTCTGGAAGGTATTGGAGTTGCTCGCTCAACAGCCATTGTTATGATTACTGCACTATTAGATGAACTTTTCTACATTATAATAGCCCCTATAACCATTCTTTTGGTGGGAGTGAACCTTGCTTTTATTCAAGATTTTGATTTCAATGTATTTGGAATGCGTTTTGGAGTTATAACCGTTTTCTTTATTGGTTATGGCTTTATGTGTCTTTTGACAATCATAATACTTTTAGCAATTTTTATTTATCCAAGAGGCTTTAAATGGTTTCTATACTATCTTTCTCGCAAAAAACTATTTCGTAAAAGTAGTGCAAAACTTCAAAAAATTGGTGATGATGTAATTGTTTCCTCAAAAGAATTTAAGGGCAAAAGTATTTGGTTTTGGTTAAAGACTTATGGAATTACGGTTGGCTCATGGATGTCAAGATTTTTAGTTGTTAATTTCGTAATCTTGGCATTTACACCTGTTGCCGACCATATTTGGCTTTTTGCACGTCAATTAGTAATGTGGATAATACTTTGCATTAGCCCTACTCCTGGAAGTAGCGGAATAGCAGAATTTGCATTCCCTATATTTTTCAGAGAATTTATTCCACTGGGGCTTGGCTCAACCCTTTCGGTTCTTTGGCGAATATTCACCTATTATCCTTATATATTCTTAGGACTTATTGTGCTACCAATTTGGTCAAAAAGAGTTATTACACGCCAAAAACTCAAAAAAAGAAACCTGCAATAATTTCTCTATAATTGTCTTTTGATTTGAAGAAAATGAAATCAGAAGATAAAAAATTATCTTCTGATTCTAATAAATTATCTTCTGAATTCAGTAAATTATCTTCTGAATTCAGTAAACCAACTCTTAGTTTTAAATAAGAGCAAACAAAGAGATATTTTAACCAATTAAATTAACTCGTCAGCCAATTCATTAAAGCTAATCCCGTCAAAGTTTCCAGAACTCATCATTAGCAGATTGGTATTCTCCCATTTTGTTTCTTTAATGGTGTCAATTACTTGGCTCGATTGCATACAAACCTTAATATCCTTTCTTCCAAAAGCCTCAAAAACTTGTTCAGGAGTAATTTCTGGCAATCTTTTATGAGCAATGGTGTGAGGATTAAAATACACAATGGCTTTATCAGCCTTATCCATAGCTCCTTTATATTGCAAAAGAAACTCCTTTGTCAAGCTGCTAAAAGTATGCAACTCCATAGCAGCAACAAGTTTTCTTTGAGGATATTGTTCTTTAAGGGCATCAATGGTTGCTTTGAGCTTAGAGGGAGAATGTGCAAAATCCTTATAAATAGCAACGCTGTCATTCTTTTTAACAAGCTCCATTCGTTTTGAAGCTCCCTTAAAACTGCTTATTGATGTTAAGAAATCTTCATTGCTAATCCCTATTTGCTGACAAACAAGCATTGCTCCATAAAGGTTCATTAGGTTATGCTTACCAAAAACCATAATCGGATATTCTTTTTCTTGCCAAATGATTTTTGTTGAGCAGTTCTCCACCCTATGAGGTAGTATCCCATAAGGTAATTTTGTTATATCTTTGCGAATAGTTTGGGCAATATTTCTTACATTTTCATCTTCGTTACAATAAATTAAAGACCCGTTTTCTTCAATCTTTTGACAGAAAATCCTAAACTGCTCCAAATAAATCTCAAAAGTAGGGAATACATTAATATGATCCCACGCAATTCCGCTAATTAGAGCAATATTTGGCTTATAAAGATGAAATTTTGGGCGAAGGTCAATAGGGGAAGTCAGATATTCGTCTCCTTCCAAAACCATATACTTTGTTTTTTCGCTAATCTTAACCATCACTTCAAAGCCTTCAAGTTGTGCTCCCACCATATAATCAGCGTCAATCTGCATCTTATTCATCACATGTAAAATCATAGCTGTTATTGTTGTCTTTCCATGACTTCCTCCAATAACAATACGAGTCTTATCCTTAGACATCTCATACAAAAACTCAGGGTAGGAATAAATTTTTAGCCCAAGTTTTTGAGCTTTTAAGAGTTCGGGATTGTCATTCTTGGCATGCATTCCCAAAATAACAGCATCCAAATCATTATTAATATTATCCTCATTCCAGCCAATTTGTTTAGGAAGAAGATTATATTTTTCTAATTTTGTTTTTGCAGGGTCAAAAATTTCATCATCACTACCTGTAACGATATAACCTTTTTTTTGAAGTGCAATTGCTAAGTTATGCATTGCACTACCACCAATTGCGATAAAGTGAACTTTCATATATTTAGTGTTAATTAGACTTCACAAAAATAATATATTTATTACTTACAAGTTAAAAAAAACAAAAATATTTGGTTTTTTAAATTTCTGTTGTATATTTGCAAATTGGAAAAAGCAATTAAAAGCAATTTAAAATAGTTTAACAAAAAAGAAAATTAATCATGAAAAAAACAATTTTACTAATTGTTGCTCTTATAATAGGAGCTACAAGTGCGAATGCACAAAGGTTTATTTCCCTTGACCCGCAAAATGTTCAAAAAGCGGTTAAACAAGAGGCTCAAATAGACAGAATAGTTAAAAAACAAGCGGTAAATCCATCTAAGGATTTTGTTTACGGACCTGCAGTAATGACCGTTAGCTTTGACGATGATACTCAGTATGAATTTGTTAATCTTCCTGGTCACACTGCTGGAAACTTACAAGGTAAGTTTGCTCGCTTAGACACCAGCGCAGCTTCAACAACCATTATTCAAGGAACTTATCCAAGATTATACACATGGTTTGCTATGGCAACACGTGGATACTATTGGTTTAATGAATTACTTGGAGGTGAAGTCGGAGATGGTTACGCATTAGTTGTTCCTTATTCAGTTTGGGAGGCAGAAGGAGATCTTAATACAAAAGCATATAATACTGCTATTAAATTTACAGAACCTATCGTTACAACAGGATTTAACACAGTTGACGTAGTTTTTAAGCAATACACATCACGTTTTAATTCAGACCGCTATTTTGTAGATTATAGCACAGACCCTAATTTCAACGTTTACGACTCAATAGAATTTAATGCAAGAGGGTTAGATTTAGATGTAAATGAGGAAACTGATGGATCAAAAAGAATAACCTTACCTGTTGCTCAATCGATAGATAAGCCAGCATTATATATTCGTTTACGCTACACTTGTCCACTTCCTGAGGGAGGAACTTCTGGTCAGCCAGCAGGATATTGGTGGCTTGTTGATGAAGTAAATGTTTATGATGGACCTGCTCAAAGATTAGATTTAATTAAAACACACCATTACTATGCAGCCTTTGGAGTTATTCCAGCAGGAATGCCTATGGATACTATGAAATTTGGAGCAATTATTGAAAATACAGGAGGAAATACTCTATATGATGCAGTAGCAGAAGAAAAATATCACACTGCAACTGATATGGTTTTCCCAAATGTATTTGATAATTACACAGGATATTCAGCTGTTTCTGCAACTCCAACTAACATAACAACTAATACTTATCTTGACACACTTAGAGATGTAAACGAAGTAATAATTGGATATGATATTAGAAGACATATAGAAGTTGAAGCACAAAATAAAATCTATTACACAGAAACACCAGGGTTATATGGACTTTCTACAGGAATAAGATATAAAGAAACACCAGATGCTACAGATTATTCTGAATATCCTTTTGAAGATTCTATTTATTATAGAGTATCTGAAATGCCAGAAGCAACATCAGATGGTTTTGCAAAATGGGCTACCGATATTGATATCCTAACAGCAGGACAAGCTTGGGCTTATGGATACGTTAGTGTAGGTGGAGTTAGATACTATACATCAAATGCTCCAGGAGCAAAAGTTGGAGGTTATGAAGTATGTAACCGTTTTATCACTCCTGCTGATTTGCCTGCAAATACATACTACGCAAAGGGAGTAGAAATAGTTCCTGCTGCTGACTCTTGTGATTTAGGAATAAGAGTTCAAGCAACATTAAAATATGTTGACTTCCAAGCAGACGATTTAGAAAATATGGTTAAAGTAGTTAAGGACGCTAATAATCATGATGTAATTTCACATGAAGTATTAACTTATGCAGAAAATACAAATAACGGAACATTAGAGCCAAGACAATCAACAACAAACTACAATTCCATGATATTAGGATTTACTGAATCAGGAATTACTCTTCAACCTGACCAATGGTATTATGCTTGCTACAAACTATTAGATGATGGAAGATTCTACATTGCAAAAGATGATAAAGACGGAGCTTTCCCTACATTTAAACTATTTGATTGGTGGACTAAATTTGTAAGCACTCCTGGTGAAGAATCTGGACTTCCAACTTGGGGAGCAAGATTTGGAGATTTCCTTTCTGATTATAATTCACCAATGATTCGTTTATTAGTTTCTAAAAACCCAGCTGCTTTGGCTTCTATCAATAGCGTAGAAAATACTTCTTCATTCAACTTTACAGCTTATCCAAACCCTGCTCAAAACGAAACTACTATTGAATACACCTTAAACAATAAGGGTGGTAATGTAGTTATTACTGTAACTGATATTATGGGAAGAGAAGTTGTAAGAATGGATCAAGGTAAAAAAGCTGCTAATTCAAGTTCAAGAATAACTTTAAATACTCAAAACTTAAATAATGGTACTTACTTCTATACATTAAGTGTAAATGGAGAAAAAGAAACTAAAAAACTTGTTATAAGGAAATAAGTTATTTGGTTTAATACCATAACCAAAAGAGCCTGCATTTATGTAGGCTCTTTTTTTTATATGTAAGGAATTACTATTTTTGGTGTCATAATAAAAGGTTAAATTATACTACAAATTTATAATTTCTCGTTATTAATTAGTATTTTTGCCGACTTAAAAAGAAAAACAAAATAATTATTTACACATAATAAACAGATGAAAAAAACATTCTTAAAACAATTTGCAGCTATAATGCTTCTTATTATTCTTAGTGTTAATTTGATGGCAGTTCCTGCAAATCCAAATCCAGTTACTATTAAACAACCCAATGGGAAAACATTGACTTTTACCATTAAAGGATACGAAAAAGTTAATTGGGCTACAACCATTGACCAATACACAATTATTGCCAATGAAGAAGGAACATTTGTTTATGCTAAATTGGACGAGAAAGGAAATTTAGTTGCCTCAAAATATATTGCAGCTAATCCAAATGAAAGAACAGAAGAGGAAAAACGCTTTCTAAGAGATATTCCATTGGATCTTCGTTTTAGTAATTTACAATTAGAAGAGAAAAAATCCTTATTTGATTCTAATAATGAACTAAAAACCTCAACAACAGGTACAGTCAAACTCCTTTTAATACTTTGTAGTTTTAGCGATAAGCCTTTTACCTATACTAATTCAGATTTTGATAACTTATGCAATCAAACCGATTATAGCATTAATGGAGCAACAGGAAGTGTGAAAGATTATTATTACGATAATTCAGGAGGTTTGATGAATTTGGAAATAGATGTTGTTGGTCCAATAACTCTTCCAAATACTTCATCTTATTATGCAAACAATTGGGATAGCTTTGTATCCTCAGCTCTTTCTCTTGCAGACCCAACTGTTGATTTTTCTTTATATAGAAATGGTGATACTAAGGTATCAAACATACATCTTGTGTTTGCAGGACAACCTCGTTCTTCCACAGGAAATCCTGATGAAATATGGCCTCACCAAGGAAGAGTTTCTCAAAATACTTATAGAGATGGAGTTCGTTTTTCCACGTATTCTTGTTCTGCCGAAAAAAGAACTGCAACAGATATGGATGGAGTAGGGACAATGTGTCATGAGATGGGACATGCTTTTGGACTAATGGATTTATATGACACAGACAATACTCAAAATGGAGAAGCAGTTACACCTGGTCGTTGGAGCTTAATGGACCAAGGCAGCTATAATAATAACTCTAATACACCTCCTTACTTGAATGGTTGGGAAAGACAAATTCTTGGTTGGGGAAATCCTATAATTCTCGCAGCACCTACCTCTGCAACACTTCCTTGTTTGGCAGACTCTTTGAAATCATATAAAATAGATTTAAATACAAATGAATATTTCTTAATAGAACATAGAATGCAAAAAGGATGGGACACTTACATACCTGGCAACGGAATGATAATTTTCCATGCCGACAAAAATAGATTAGAGAATACAACTCCTTTCTATTATAATGATATTAATGTATCCCCAACTGATAGAGGGTTTTTTATTGAAGTAGCAACAGGTAATAATGCACAATGTAACTCCCCTTATGCAACATTTGGTTCTGTAAGTGGACAGTATTATTTCACAAGTCAATCCACTCCACAAGCACAACTTAAAAATGGAACACCAGTAAACAAGCCAATAACTCATATAGCATACCTAAATGATTCTGTGATGACCTTTAACTACCTTTCAGATATTCCTATGGTTAAAACCTTACCTGTAAGTCTTTCAACAATTATGGGAACACAAGCAACTGTTAATGGTTCAATTATATATATGGGAACACAAACCATAACCGAGAAAGGAATGTATTGGCACACAAGTCCAGATAGTGCAAATGTTCTTTATGGAACAAAGGTAGTATCAACTTCCAACGACACCCTAATAACAACCAATTTAACTCTTTTGCCAACAAGTACAACAATATATTTTAGAGCCTTTGCAACAACTGCACAAGGAACAACATTAGCAAATGAAGTACTGCATTTCACAACATCAGATGGTTTAGGAATTATTATTACCAGCAACCCAACAAATGTCGCAAACTCATCTGCGACAATGAACGGCAACATTATATCAAGTGGTGATGCTCCAATTATTTCAAAAGGTTTTGTTTACACAACTAACCCTACATCTTCCATAACATTAGATGATAATGTGCTTTTACATACAGGCAATTCAATAGGAACATATTCAGTGAATGCAACATCGCTTTCAGAACAAACAACATATTATTATAGAGCCTTTGTTACAACATCCTTAGGAACTAAATATGGCTCAAAGAAAAATTTCACAACATCGTTTCCTGAAATACTAAATAATACAATATCTTCATCTCAATCGTATTGCACACAAGCAACACCGCAACAACTAACTGGTCTAAATCCAACAGGAGGATACGGTAACTTCACTTATTTATGGCAACAAAAAACAAGAAATGGAGAATGGACAAATGCAACTCAAACTAATAGTCAGTTAAATTATCAGCCAGAACTATTAAGTGATAGCACATTTTATCGTAGAATTGTATTTTCAAATAACATTAAAGACACCTCAAATATTATTCTTATTAATATAAAAAACTCTTGGGGAGGAATTCTTACTTCGCTAAACGATACCATAGCCAAAGGAGAAACAACAGGAACTATTAAACTTGCCTCTCATATTGGAACCATTCTAAATTGGGAAAGAAAGAAAGATAATCAAGACTGGAATATAATTAATCATACCACAAGCCAACTATCTGAAATAATTGATACTTCAGGAAATTATACTTATAGAGTAAAGGTTCAGTTAGACAATTGTCCAGAAACCTATTCATCAGAAAGAATAATATATGTTAAAGGAGATAATTCTCTAACAGATATAGACCTTAATATAGATATGAAGATTTATCCTAATCCAACCAAGGGTCAGATAAATATTACCTCTTCCTACACTCAACCCGTACAGCTCAGAATTATCAATAGTTTAGGACAAATCAAAAAATCAGAAACTGCTTTCATAGAAAACAAAACCTTGGATTTAAGTTCGTTTGAAAATGGAGTATATTTAATAAATATCTACGCCCAAGGCAGACAAACCACCAAGACAATACTAATCAACAAATAAATTATAATATAAAATGAATAAAGTTATAAGCACAGAAAAAGCTCCAAAAGCCATTGGACCTTACAGCCAAGCAATCAAACTAAATAATGGACTATTATTTATTTCAGGTCAAACTCCAATTGTTCCACAAACAGGAAAAGTTATTGAAGGTAAGATTGAAGAACAAACTCATCAAGCACTCAATAATATTAAGGCAATTGTAGAGGCAGCAGGCTACACAATGAAAGATATTGTTAAAACAACATGTCTTTTAAATACAATGGATGATTTTGCTGCAATGAACCAAATATATGCAACCTATTTTTCAGAAAACCCTCCTGCAAGAGCAACCTATGCAGTAGAAAAACTACCATTAGGAGTGTTGGTAGAAATAGAAGCAATAGCATATAAGGCAGAATAGTTTTTTTTGCAAATACAAAAATACTTAGAAAGAAGTTATCTAATATTTAGGTAACTTCTTCTTTATCTATAACCAAATAGGAAAGTTTACGTATAAAACTTTGAACCAATAATTTATTATGGTAAAACAATTACAAACTAATAAAATAGGACTTTTCTTTGGGAGTTTTAATCCCATTCACAACGGACATCTTATAATAGCAGATTATATTGTGGATAATACACCCCTTGAACAGATTTGGTTTGTTGTTTCGCCACAAAATCCTTTCAAAAGCCCACAGGATTTACTAAATGATAAAATAAGACTTCATCTTGTTGAGATAGCAATAAAAGGGAATAAAAACTTTCTTGCCTCCGATGTGGAGTTTGGTTTAGAAAAACCATCTTTCACAATTAATACACTCAATTATTTGAAATCAAAACACCAAGAAAAAGAATTTTCATTAATAATAGGGAAGGATAATTTAGAAACCTTTCACAAGTGGAAGAATTATGAGGAAATAATCAATAATCATAAAATATACGTTTATCCACGCCCTTTCGTTAAAATAGAAAAGAATATAAAACATAATAATATAATTAATGTAGAAGCTCCTCAAATAGAGATTTCTTCAACTAAAATAAGAGAGAATATAAGAACAAAGCACTCAATACGCTATCTCTTGCCAGAGAAAGTGATTAAAGAAATACAAAAAAACAAATATTATTGTAACTCTTAATGATTAGTTTCGTATTAGTGCGTAGTTTCCAGAAGATAATAATAAAAAAAATATAAATGAGACAATTAAAAATTACCAAACAACTTACCAATCGTGAAATAACCTCATTAGACAAATACCTACAAGAGATAGGTCGTTTGGAGATGATTTCACCTGAGGAAGAGGTGCTCTTAGCTCAAAAGATAAAGCAAGGAGACCAAGCGGCATTAGAAAAATTGACCAAAGCCAATTTGCGTTTTGTTGTTTCGGTTTCCAAGCAATATCAAAATCAAGGAATGAGTCTTCCCGATTTAATCAACGAAGGGAACTTAGGACTTATTAAAGCAGCACAACGTTTCGATGAGACAAGAGGCTTTAAGTTTATTTCGTATGCAGTTTGGTGGATTAGACAATCAATCCTCCAAGCCTTAGCCGAACAAAGCCGAATTGTAAGATTACCATTAAACAAGATAGGCTCATTAAACAAAATCAATAAAGCCTATGCTCGCTTAGAACAAGAATTTGAACGAACACCAAATCCAGAAGAAGTAGCCTTAGAGCTTGATATAACAGATGCCGAAGTAAGAGAAAGTATGCGTCATAGCGGTAAACACTTATCAATGGACGCACCACTTATAACCGATGAAGACAACACTATGTACGACTTTATGCGAAGTGAAGAAGGCACAACCCCAGAGGCAGAGCTGATGTACGAGAGTTTAAGAATGGAAATTAATAGGGCTATCTCAACTCTAACAACTAAAGAAGCAGATATATTAAAGATGTTCTTTGGATTAGAAGGCTATCCACCAATGACCTTAGATGAGATAGGCGAACAATTTGATTTAACTCGAGAAAGAGTACGTCAGATAAAGGAAAAAGCCATCCGCAGACTCAAACACACCTCTCGAAGTCATATACTTCAATCCTATTTAGGATAAATCCCAATGATAACTTTTTACAATCATACTCATAATTGATTTGAAGTCGCTTTCAGAAATGGAGCGACTTTTTTTTATTTAATTCAACTCAACCTTTTTTTAAAAAGTTGATACTTGCTTATCTATAAAATTAATTTTATATGTAGATTACTAACTCTTGATTCTAATTTACCGAAATCAAGTTTTAATAAATTCTTTTCAGAAGATAATTTGCTAACTCTTGATTCTAATTTACTGAATCTTAATTCTAAAATTTTAAGATTTAAGGTAATTGAAATATAATATCTATTCCTTTGAACGAGAAAAAAGCACTATTATCGCACTTTGTTTGGTCAGATTGCCCAAAGCCAATTATTCTATGGATAAAATCTGAATCAGATAAGATGTCTTTATATGCTAAGTTTATATTTCCTGAAACTAACCAATAACAATCTCTATTGAAAGCAAAATAAGGAAGTCCTTCTTCAATATCATCAACATTTCGAGCATTCCAAATCCATTTTTTGCCACCAACACTAAGAGCCTCACCACTACTATAAAGCAAATTAATAGTTTTATCGTCCAAATAAGTTGGTGTTTCAAACCCTTCTTTATATAAAACGTAACGAGAGGTTGAAAATGTTATGTTACCATAGCGTGAAGAAATATTTGTGGAGTCGCAATAAATCTCTTGGGTTGGGTAATAGGTGTTGTCGTACCCATTGGTTAAGCCCTTGTTGATTATTTTAAGTTTTGAAGAAACGTTACACTCATTAACAAATACCGAATTGATATTGCCTTGGGAGTAATTAGGAGTATGTGTGGCAAAATAATAGTTCTGAACCTTAGCTTCAATAACAGAAAGGGAGTCCTTCCAGTTAGCAGAGATTTTTGCTATAATTTTCCCACAACGATAGCGATGATCGAAGCCTGCAACGGTATCTACTCCAAAGTCAATCACAAGGTTTAGAGGATAGAGATTGGGTTGGTTGGGGTCTAATTTCTCTTTGGTAATTATTGGGTAGGCATTAGAGGCTGTAAGCACTTGCTCTTGGTCTAATGCCAATTGAATTACGTGTGCAATATTTGATACTGCCATTTCGGCTGCTGCAATTTCTTGCTCTATTTTAAAAGAATCAGATGAGCTAACTGTTTGGTGTGGATTTGTAATCTTATCATCCTCATTGCAAGAAATAATCAATAAGGATAAGGTCAAAATAACTAATTTATTTACTATTTGTTTCATAATTTTTGTTCTTTTCTATGAATTTCTGAAAGGCAAAATTAATATTTTTCTTCAAATATTTGGTAGTTATAAGAAATTTTCGGAATTTTGCACTCCGTTTTTAAGTAGAATAATAACATTTTAAATACAAGTAAATCATGTCTAAGATTTGTGAAATAACAGGAAAGAAAGTAATGACAGGAAATAAAGTTTCTCACTCTAACATCAAAACAAAGAGGAAATTTTATCCAAATCTTCATATTAAGAAATTTTATGTTCCAGAAGAGAATATCTGGGTTACTTTAAAGGTAACACCTGCTGGTATGCGTACTATAAACAAGAAAGGTATAATGGCTTGTCTTGAAAACTCAGTTGAAAAAGGAATTATTAAATTATAATCTTTTTTAAGTTTTAAGTTATTAGATGCTGTCTTCAAACCAAGCTTGAGGACAGCTTCTTTTGTTTTACATAAAACACAAGGGCACTTCTAATAATTACCACTTTGACAATCAAATAAATAGTTGTATCTTTGTG
>ENA-UOOK01002142-UOOK01002142.1-fermentation-metagenome-genome-assembly--contig:-NODE-2142-length-24794-cov-7.287279_pt1 | contig 24794 bp, 27 predicted proteins | sample MGYA00245777_ERZ724023 | MGnify/ENA primary metagenome ERZ724023 (study PRJEB28704, sample SAMN03018312) | fermentation metagenome | biome: anthropogenic terrestrial biome; feature: soil; material... | reverse complement strand
ATGTGTTAGGCACGCCGCCAGCGTTCGTCCTGAGCCAGGATCAAACTCTCTAAAAATTTGTATCCAATCGCCTTCCGGCGCTTAAATCAATCCTCAGAGTGTCCGTTTTGCCGGCTCTAAGTCCGATACACTCGCGTGTATTCTCTCGGTTTTTTTATGGAGAGTTTCCGTCTCTCCGTCCAGAAATACTTCCGTATTCTCTGCTGAATTACGGGTTCCTTTTCCTTACTCGCTGTTTAATTTTCAAGGTCCCATGCGGCCTGCGCCGCTTCGCCTCTCGCAAGGCGCTTCTCTATATTACCAAACCTGCCTCCGCTTGTCAAGACCTTTTTTCAAAAAGTTTTGCATTTTGCGGAAAACTGTCGATTCCGCGTCATACCGGACGATCGGAGGCGGCTTCATGCTTGATCAGCCGGATGACGACGACATACATGACCAGAATAAAAGCCACAAACAGGACGGTGGAAAGCACGCTGCCAACCATTGCGCAGGTATCGTAAAATCCGTGCAGCACGACGGCGACAAGGTACGCCGCGAAGAGATTTGCAATTTTGCCCGCCCGGTTACCGTAATCCTCGCAGAGTTTCGCACGCCCGTAGAACGCGCCCATAAAAACGGAAAAGCCGAGATGCCCGGGAACGGCGAGAAACGCGCGCGGCACGGAAACCAATAGGCCGTAGCCGAAAACGTAACGGAGATTTTCAAACGCGGCAAACCCGAGGGAAACAAACGCCGAAAAGACCACGCCGTCAAACCGATAGTTGAAATTCGGATCGCGCCAGGTGCGGCGTTTCAGAAAATAAAATTTCGCGCCTTCTTCCACCGCCGCCACGACAAGAAACGAAAGAAAAATGGCGTACCTCGGGCTGTTCCTGTCCACCAGCAGCGGAAGGACGCTTTCGCCGACGGATTCCAGCAGGATCGAGACAAGGGCGGCCGCCACCCCCATGAGGATCAGCGAGGCAAGCAGGAGCGGCGGCTCTTTTTCAATGGAGTCCTGCCTGTAGATATAGCGCATCAGGAATACGGCCGGCAGCACGGCGGCCAGAATGTAAATCCAAAGTACCGCCATCAGCGGCAGCGCAAAGAACATCAAACGCATCCCCTCCCTTATCGTATTATGATCCTACCACATCCGGTGTTTCGCGGCAAGAGAAAAAAGGCCGCGCAGGATCGGATTCCGGTCCCGCACAGCCCTTTTCTTTTGTGGAATTCAATTCCCGCCGAGTTCCCGGATGCGCCGGTTGACACGCCTGCGGATCGAAAGGAGAGCATCGGCGGATTTCGGGTAACGGTCGAACGCGAGCGGCTCCGCAAGCCCGTCCTCCAGCAGACGGACCGCCTCTTCGCGGGACGATAGGGACTCCAGCAGGCACAGCGCGCGCATGTCCTGGATCGCCTCGTGGAACACGAGCAGACGCAGCGACGGCACCGGCCCGTCTTTGCCCGGATAGACGACGAAAGGATCGCCGGAAGGCCAGCTGCAAAGGCCGTCGGTCACGCAGTACGGATCGACCAGGCGTTCGGAAAGCGCATTGTACCAGAAATTGAAGCCCCACTGGAGAAAGCCCTCGATGCCGAACTTATAAAGCTGCAGGCCGAGCACGCGGTTGCGGTAGGAAGGCATGGCGAGGAACCGGTTGCTCACGCCGCTGACCTGGCCGCAGCAGTAATAGGTCCACAGACCGGTGACGCGGTGCTCCAGGAACGGCCCGATGTGATCGCTGGCGACGACCGGTTTCCTTACGGTCCCGTCCTCGTAAAACTTGTAGCTCGAAAGCGCGTCGATGATCGGGCGGTCCGGCATCTCCGCCTCGATCAGTTCCTTGCCGCGGCGGTAAGCGTCGATATGCTCCTCCGAAGGCTCGTCGGAAACGTGGAACCAGCACTTCCGCAGCAGGTCCCGCGGCTCCAGATAGGCGCGCAGGCTGCGAAGAAACTGCCGCAGGAAAGATCTGTATTCCTCCGAGCCGGCGTCCGTCTCCCAGCCGAAGATGCGCCGCGGCTCCCCGTCCACCGTCGCCATGACTTTGGGCGCGGACTTCGCGCCCCACTGCGTGAAAAAGTGCGAGATCTCGAAATACCGGATGCCGCACCGCTGCGCAAGCTCCATCCAGCGGCCGAGGCGGTCGAAGCCGAAAGAGTATTCGCCGTGCTTCGCAGCCACGTCCACCAGCTGAACCGTGGGGCGTTCGCCGCCGACCTTCGTGTCGAGCGGCGGGGTGAAAACCGGCGTGAGAACCATATTCATCCCGTACTTCGCCGCCATGGAGAGATAGCGCTCCGCCAGGCTCCAGTACCGCTCGCCGAAAACCGGCGTCCGGTAATATTCCGCAAGGCAGTCGGTGTGGAACCACTGGGTGACGATCAGCTTCTGCGGCGGCAAGTCGTGCCCGATCACCTCAATCTGCAGGGCGGCGCAATTCTCGCCTCCCTCCGGCCCGGCCACGGTCACCGTGACCGGGTAAACGCCGGCACCGACGCGCCCCTTCGGCTCCACGCAAAACCAGAGCGTGTGCCACTGGCCGGAAAGGACCCGGACGGTCCCGTTGAATTCCGCGAGGACATCCGGAAAGAGGCCCGGCCTAGTGCGCAGGTAATCGCCGTCATGGCCCGGCGTCACGGGAAGCATCGACGGAACGCAGTCCACCGCGTAAACGGTCATGTATTCCGCAAGGGGCGATTCGATTTTCACCTGCGCGTCGTAATTGCGCGGCTCGTCCGTGGTATAGGCAAGCTGGAATGAATAGATCTCATTCCGGAGCATGGAACCGTGCCGAAGCTCTCCGCCGACGGTTTCCCCGTCTGGAAACACCTTCTCCAGCGAGCTGAGGAAACAGAGTTTTGTCGCCATTTTCTGCCATCTCCATTCTGATCCGCGGGAACAGGATTTCGCCCCGCTTTGCAAAGACAGCAAAAGCGGGGCGTTTTCCCTCCCCTGTCGGGGATGCCGTATTCAGCCTTTATAAAGCTCGGGGCTCTTGAGAATGCCGACCTGGAAAAGCTGATATTCGTAGCTCCACAGGTCGCCGGTCGTGCGCCAGGAATCCGGGCCCTGGTAGAAAGGCACGCTCCGGGTATGGTGCAGCTGACCGAAGCCGTTCTGCCTTGTGTTGTAAAGCTTGATGTCGATATTGTGCCCGCCGGGGGCAAGGTCCGGCAAGCGAATCGCGTAGGGCGAATAGATGACGGAGCCGACGTCGTGCCCGTCAACGGCCACGCGCAGCAGCGCGCCGCGGTACTGCGGCACGCGCAGCACGGCGCCTTTTCCGAAAACGGCTTTCAGATGGTAGACGCAGTTCCCGGTGTAGAACGGAAGGCCCTGCGGCACAATGTCTCCGAACGCAAGCTCCCGCACCGGCTCGACGACCGTTTTTCTCACGCCCGCCACGCGGACGCCGAAGTCGCCGAGCAGATAGCACCACTCAAGATTCGTCCTTCTGCCAAACGGGCAGACAAGCTCAAGCACGTTTTCTCCCTGCCGGATCGGCGGCAGGGCTACCGTGCGGATCGCCTTGTCCACATACCAGCCGGTGGTGGCCGACGCGATCTGCATGCCGTTCCAGATGATCTTCGTCCGCTCGGCGTCTTCCAGCGCAAGCAACGGATGCTCCACCATGATCTCGCTCGGGATCGTGAAGCGCAGGTGCATCGAATGCTTCGGCGTCTCCTGCGGCAGCAGGTACGGCTGAACCACGGCCGCGCCGCGCGGCGGATAGCCGAGGCGGCCGCGCGCTTCGTTGTCGGCGCGCAGCAGCTCTTCCAGCGGGCGGAGAGGCTCGCCGTCGAGCGCATATTCCGCAAGATCGAGGACGAAGGCGTTCGGCTCCTCCAGCGTCACGGGAACCTTCTCCAGGAAAAGCTCCGGCTCCGTGTCCGGCCGGAAACCGGTCTGCGGCTTTGCCTCGGGTTGCGCGCGTCCCGGCGTCAGGCGCAGCAGGAGGCTGTCGTGCAGATACATCCGGCGCGTGAGAATCGTTTTTCCTCCGCGGTATTCCGCGGCGAGCGGCGTAATGCCGCCCGTCATGGTGTCGTAAAGCACGGGCGCAAATTCACCGTTGAGCGTGATCCGCAGCTCTTCCGCCGGATCGATATCCGGGGACTGCGGCTCTTTGCCCTGCGCGAGGAACAGCCAAAACGCGTCGCCGTCGCGGCGGAGCTGGTACAGCAGGCTGTCGGAGCGCGTTCCGTCCGGCCGGCGCACGTCCACGAAACGGACGTCTTCCAGCGCCTGCAGAACGGCAACGCGGTTGAAATCCACATGCTCGGAAGCATCGTACAGCGCTTTCGGCTCGTCCGACGGGAGCGCGTCGACATACTTCGGGCAGGCGCCGAGGAAAATCAACCGTCCGCCGGCGGCGCGGAACGCCTTCAGGCGCTCAAGCGTCGTCGCGCGCAGCGTCTCGCACGCCGGGACAATCACGACGTCGTAGGACATCTTTCCCACCCGAAGCGGAGCGGAAGCCTTTTTGCAGAGATCGGGCAGGCGCGATTCGCAGAGGAAATCAAAGTCGATGAGGCCGAGCAGGAGCGACTCGGTCAGCTGCTTGAAGTTGGCGTCCATCTGCTCGCGGATCGCCGCCGTCTGTTCGCGCGGGCCCCAGTGCAGCCAGTAGCTCTCGATGGGATGGACGACCGCCACGCGCACCTGCGGTTTGCCGCGTGTCAGGGCCGTGTTGAGGCGCGCAAAATGGTCCTCCACGGCGGAGTACTGGTCCCACCACGGGGACTGGTAGCCGATGGAGGCGGGGTAGTCGCGCTTTGCCTCTCCCTTCATGGACATCCACGTCAGGTGCAGCACACGGGCGGTCACGCCCAGCGCCGCCTGCCAGTCGCCCTGCAGCTTGTGGCCGCGGAAATCGTAGTCCCAGCCCGTCACGCCGTAAAGCTCCGAGAGCATGCCCGGCGCGCCCTGCTGGTGAACGGCGGAAGCCGCCTGCTTCGCCGTGGTGTACTCGCGGTAATCGCAGAGCATGTCGATGCCCGGCAGGCCGAACCCACGGTAGCAGCGCATCGTCTCGCCGACCATCGCGGTCTGGCTCTGGAGCGTCGGCTCCTCCATCATGTGGCCGGTCAGCATCAGACCGTTTTTCCCGCACCACGAGCCGAGCGTGTCGCAGAAAGCGGAGGCGAAGCGCTCCGTCACATGGTCGTGGTAGCGGTAGCGCGAAACGGAGACCTTCCCGTCCGGCAGCTCCCAGAAAAGCTCCGGCAGCGTGTCGAGGGGGTCCTCGCCGTAGGCGGCGCGGTACGTCTCCGGGAAATCGTCGGTCCAGGGGATGACGACGCTCTTCTTTTCCGCCGCGAAGCTCAGCGTCGTCTTTTTGGTAAACTCCGGCTCGTCCGTAAAAATGGAGGGGATCGACTTTCCGAATTCGTCCCCAACCGCCTTTTTATAGGTCTCGTGCGTCACGCGCGCGAATTCCTTTACGGCTTCCGGGTTCAGCGTGTCGATGTACGTCTGGCCGTTGTACCACGGGCTCGGCTTTTCCGTCTCGGGGAACGCGGCCCAGTTCGCCTTTTCGCCGGCCTTCACGCGGCGGTAGGACTTCAGCGTCCCGTCCCCGTTGAGCTCGACGTTGTAGGCCGCGAGCGCGCCTTCCGCGAACTCGCCCTCCGCAACGGGGGAAAAGCGGAGGTCCCGCGCGCGGTACTTGACGTCCTTTGTGATTCTCCCGCCCGCCGAGCCGGAGGGCCACCGGTCTTCGTCGTAGAGCCAGGTCAGCATTTTCTTCTTTTTGCCTTGCTCCAGCGAACGGCGGACCATCGACATGAATTCATCGCCCAGGTAGGGTGTGTCGAGGCCGGTGCGCACATGGATATGGTACCCGCCGAATCCCATGCGGTGCAGCATCTCGATCTGCTCGTCGATCACGCCGGGCTCCAGCTTGCAGTTCCACGACCAGAACGGCGCGCCCCGGTAATCGTTGGTCGGATTCCGGAACAGTTCCGGATTCAGCGTGGGTTCCTTGCTCTTTTCGTAAAGCATGTCACGTCTCCTTCGTTTCCAGACATCGTTTGTCGGATGCGGCGGAATCCGTTCCCCGGCAGGCATGATTTCTCACCGCGCAAACAAAGCCTGCGTCTCATCAAGAGATACGAATTCCAAAACCGGCATTTCGCCCTTATTGTACTGTCTGCCAATCGAGATTGCAACCCGCGCCGGTCAGATTGCGAAATCGTCACCCGGATCTTTCAAAGTAAAAAGAAACGCGCAGAAGTGCTCATTCCGCGCGGCTAGTCGTCCCGGTTCCGTTTCCCGGTGACCGACTGAATGGAGATCTTCACGATCATGACGGCAGCGAGCTCCTTGCGGATGACTTCGTCCCGCCGCCCGACCGAAGCGGGCGCCAGAGCCCGGCACAGCTGCAGCAGCCTTTTCACCTTCTCCTGGCCGTCGGTGATGAAGGACGCCGTCCCCGTCACGATGACGCTGTCGTAATGGGTGACAAACCGCTCCGGCACAATTTCCTCGCGGCCGACCACGACGAAGGAAATCCGGTCGTTTTCCTTCAGGCAGTCGATCTTGCGGCCTTTCGTGGAGCAGTGGAAGAAAATCGCGTTTTCCTCCGGGACATAGAAATAGTTCAGGGGTACCCCGTACGGAGTCCCGTCCTTTGCGGACATGGAGAGAACGCCGTACCGTCCCTCTCTCAGGACCCGGTAAGCGTCCTCCTGCGGCATCTTTCTGCTCGGTCTGATCATAGCTGTAAATCTCCTTTCCGTTTTCGGTGTTTCGCCGGTCCTGCTGCGTATGGTTCCGAATTTTCCGATGCTTTTATTTTGATCCGGCAACCCCGCCGCGGGGACCGGAACGGCACCCGCCCTTGCCCGGGGCCGGTTGCGTCCCGAGGATTTCGGCTTTCAGCTCTTCGACGGGCGGGCGGTAGTCGCCCGTCGTGTCGATGTGGATGGTGGGGACGTCGAGACGGGGCTCGTCGTACGGGCTCACTTCCAGCGGAACCCCTTTTCTGGCAAGGCCGACGCCCTTGTCCCCGTGGAAATACTCCCGCATGGGGTTGCTGAGGCCCCGGTTCACGAACCGCTCCAGGGCGATCCTGTCGTCCTGAACCTTACAGATCAGCACGAACATTCTGCTTTTCCCCTTCAGCGGATTCAATCGCGGCTCCCATAGCCCGCGCTGAAAAGCGGCCTCCGCGATCAAAGACACACGAGCGGACAAAAGCGCCGAGACCGTTTCAAAGAAAAGATCCGTTACGACCCGATTCGTATCCTCCGGCAGCTCGGACTGCCGTTTCCCAAACGTACGGACGTATCCTTCCTTCAATTCGTCCCGGCTGACGACGGGCAGAAACATCTGCCTGCCGAGCTCCTTCGCAAACGTCGTTTTCCCGGAACCGGGCCTCCCCGTCACGACGAGCAGATACGGCTTCTCCATGTGTGCATCCTCCCTTCCGTATGTCCGTGCCGCGCGGCGCGCCCCGGCGTCCGGGGAATTTTCTCTATCTATTGTTGGGAGCTGCCTTCCCCATCGCGTCCCTCAGGCAGGAAAGGATCCTGGTCCGTTCGGCCCTGAAATCGTTTTCCGAATCGAATCCGACCGGGCGGCCGATGGTGACGGTTCTTTCCTTTCTGCTGACGAACACCGGATAAAACAAAAGCTCCCGCCCCGTTTCCCTGTGGTACAACTTCGCGAGATGGACAAAGCCGCCCGGGAAACGATCCGCAGGCTCCGTTTCGCCCCGATTTTCACCGGTCAGGAAAACGGCCAGATGGTTTCCCTCCCTCAGCGCGGCAACGCTGCGCCGGAAAGTCTCCCTGATCTCCCTTTTCCCTTTATAGACGGGGATCGCCCCCGCCGACCGGAGCACCCGGATGCAGAACGGTTCGATCGCGGCGGAGAGCCATCCGCTCAGGGGCCGTTTCCATCCCAGCTCCTTTTTCACAAAATCCTGCTCCAGGTATTTCCGGCACAGCTTTTTCGCAACGACCTGATAAGTCACCCAAGGCCTGAACGGAAACGGAAAGAAAAGCTCCATGACGACGGGCGCGTAAGAGCCCATGTGATTGCAGACGAAGACCGCGGGCGAGCCTTCGCGGACATTGTCGGCCCCGCTGACGCGGTGGGCGGGGAAGAAAAAGCGCACCGCCCGTTTCAGCGCCTGAAAAGCGATCTGTTTTTTGGTTTTCCCGCCTTGCGTCCGCACGAGTTCCGCCCGCTCCTATCCTTTTTTATATCATCATAAAGGATTGCGCCGCTTTGTCAAGAGCCGCGGAGGCATTCCCCTGCGGCGTCTCCATCGCGCCGGGCAAGCCGCGCAGGTTGTTTCCCGTCGCGGAAACGGCCGCCCTTTTATTTCCCGGAAACATATTCGTTGCCCTCTACATAAAAATCTCCACTTTGCAACGCACGCAACGCGGCTTGTGAGCTGATAACTACCGCCTTACTTCATTCACCACTCCTGCGGAGAACGCATTTTACGACTCCGTTATAAACTCGCAGCACTCCACATGGAGCGTTTCATCATAACCGCGGAATTTAAGTCCGGCGTGTCGGTGGATGAATAAGGGCAAAAACGAGCAAGGCAAATATGTGTCTCTTAAATTCTAATAGCCACTTCCAAAGCAATTTTCAAGTATTTTTCAATATCTGAACGCGGAACTTTCCCCATAGTCCTGGAATTCCAAATTTTTCCGTCAAGACTATCTTCCGCATATAAAAACTGATATGCCGCTATTTTCCTGAATTGACCGGCGGCCATTACGGAAGCGCATTCCATTTCGACGGTGATACATCCGTCCTTTTTACGAGCCTCAACATTATTTCTCGTCTCCCGATAAAAAGCATCGGTTGTCCATGTTTTGCCGAAAACATACGGAATGTTTAGCTCGTCAAAAATACTTCCCAGTCTCTTCGATGAAGGAATATCTACAAAATCGCTTGCAGGCATATAGTGATAACTTGTGCCTTCATCGCGATATGCGGATGTTGGAATAATAAAATGCCCTGCGGTTAATTGCTTATTGAGAACGCCGCAAGAACCAAAAAGTAAAAATTTTTCAGCGCCTTTCGCCAGCACTTCTTCCATCAAAGCAGTTGTCGCCGCACCGCCCAAAACTGTCATATACATACCTAAGTTGTGCCCTTTATATGCGAATTTGTAAATAGGTATCGTTATGCCTGCATGCAGATGGCTTACTTCATGAACCTCGCATATCTCTTTGAGAAGATCAATTATTTTAGATTTGAAAGTTATAACTACCGTACTGGGGAATCCTTCCACAGGAGCTGCAATACAATCCGGCTTTAAAACCTCCGCTGATTTATTATCAAACGTATTTAGAATGCTCATTCTTCCGCCTCCTGTGCGAAGTCATCATAAGTTTTCAAAGCGCTTATTTTGTCGTATCGCTTGCCTGTGACATCCAACCTGCTCACACAATCCCGATAAAATTGAGAAACATTCAAATCGTACCCATGCGAAACCGTGACATCTAAACCGACCACCCGCGCCCGAAGTCCGCCTCTCTGGACTTGTTCTTGCAAACCATTCTTTATAATAGCCTAAAGAATCAGTATATTCTCTTTTCCCATCCATTTGAAGTTTTATAATCACAGAATTCACTTAAGTGATCATTTTCAAAGATTTTAAACATATCATCAAAATCATTTGCAAGCTTATAATTCTTCAAATCCTCTTTATTGATCCAAAACACCTCGCCCTCATTGGAAGGAGATAGCGTCCCCTTAAATTGATTCGTTTTATAAAAAAGCACCACATATCTGCTTAGATCATCATTTTGCCATTGCTTGATCCCACACAAAACAGGATTTTCAATCGTTAGGCCTGTTTCCTCATATACTTCACGAATCACCGCTTCTGTAAAGGACTCACCGTTTTCAATATGACCACCAGGAAAAGTTATGCCGGATCATTTTTTATCAACACGATCTTGCACCAGTATTTTTTTCCCGTCATAAACCATGCACATATTTGTAAATTCCGTTTCTACGCTCCGCTTCATAATCACATAACCTTTCTTGTTAGACTCAAACTGTTATTTTAGGCACTCACTCCTTTACCCTCGACATCAATACCACGCACTCAACGTGCCCGGTGTACGGAAACATATCGACGGGGCGCGCGCGGCGGACGGCATAGCCTTTGGCGCAAAGGAAAGAAAGATCGCGCGCCAGGGTGGAAGGCTCGCATGAAATATAGACGATCCTCCCCGGCCTCAGGCGCGACAGCGAAGCGAGAAAGCGCCGGTCCGCCCCCTCGCGTGGGGGATCCAGAAAGACGAGGTCGGCCGTTTCGCCCTCCGCCGCCAGCCCGGCCATGAATTCGCCCGCGTCGCCGCGGACGAATTCGGCGTTCTCGCGCCGATTGATTCGCGCATTGCGGCGGGCGTCCCGCACGGCGTCCCCGTTCAGTTCCACGCCGAGGACCGCCGCGGCGCGCGGCGCCGCGGTGAGCGCGATGGTCCCGATACCGCAGTAGGCGTCGATCACCCGCTCTTTTCCGGTGAGCGCCGCAAATTCGAGCGCCGTGCCGTAAAGGCGCTCCGTCTGCGCCGGGTTCACCTGATAAAACGCGCGCGTGGAAACGCGGAACGTATTGCCGCACAGCCGGTCCGTCAAATACCCCTGCCCGAAAAGGACGCGTTCCCGCGTGCCGAGGACCGCGCTGGTATGACGGGGATTGACATTCTGCACGACCGTCACCACATCGGGGCAGCTCCGCAGCAGAAGGCGCGTGAAATCCCGCCCGGCCGGGAAAAAGTCCGACGCCGTGACCACCGCGACGGAAACCTCCCCGGTCGCCGCGCCGCGCCGCACAACCATATGGCGGAGGACGCCGGTTCCCCTGTCCTCGTCGTATGCGGCGAGGCGGCACCGGACCGCCGCGCGCAGGGCGGCGGCGATGATCTCGTTGATCCGCCCGTCCTGCAGCAGACAGTCCCGCACGGGCACGACGCGGTGCGTATGCGCCTCGTAAATCCCGCAGGTCAGCGCGCCGCGCGGCGCGGCGGAAAACGTGGCGATCGCCTTGTTCCTGTAGTGCAGCGGCGTTTCCATGCCGAGGATCGGCTCCGGGCGGCAAAACCGCCCGAGCAGGCCTTCCACCGCTCTCTGCTTGCGGCGAAGCTGCTCCCGGTAGGGAACCTCCAGCTGAGAGCAGCCGCCGCAGCGCCGCTTCTTCATCGGGCAGCGGAGCCCTTCGGCTGTTTCATCCTTCTCCATCCGGCCGGGCCGCAAATCCCGCCCGGTCCTCCCCGTTTCAGACTCTCCGTCTCCGCCGGGCAATGCGCCGTCATATTTCATACTCGCGCCCCTCCTCTCTTTCGGGCCGCCGCGCGCCGTGAGCGCAGGCGGCGGCCGGTAATTATTATATTCCACCCGCCGCAAAAAGAAAAGAGAGGCTGCAAATGCAGTCTCTCTCGTTTCCGTCAAAAGAATCAGGGGATTTCAGTTCCTCGCATACCGGCCGCCAAGCCCGCAAATCCCGCCGGACTCCCCTTCGTTTCCGCCATCAATCTTTTTCTCCCGAACATAAGCCTCCGCAGGAATCCACTCAGCGGCGGCAAATGCCGTCGCAATCGAGGAATGGGACAGGTCAATCTCCAAAGACTTCCATTTTAACGGCATCCCTCCCCGCCACTTGTTTTGAAGCAGACATGAGAGTAAAATAAACGGGAAAAAGCCGGCCGCCGGAAACGGTCGGTGAAATGGCGGTCTCCGATCAGCCATTGGCAGCCAGGCCGGCGAAAATTTTTGACGGCGGCCAACGGCCGGAGCACCGGAATCCGGGGGGAAAGCACTGTGGAGCAGGAACGTATGGCGCGCTGCATCAACACGCTCGGCGCGTTTTGCGGCCGCCGGGATGTGACGTCCCTCACATCCCGGGATCTGGAGAAAAAGTACGGCTTCGGGCAGGCGGACGTTATGGCGCTGTTCGGAGGAAGCATCCTCTGCGGCGGCGACGTCCTGGCAAACGCCATGCGCGGCGGGATCGCGAAAAAGTACGTCATCGTCGGCGGGGCCGGCCATACGACGGAAACGCTGCGTTTCAAAATGCACCGGGCATTCCCGGAAATAACGACCGCCGGGCTGCCGGAAGCCGAAATATTCGCCGCCTATTTGAAGCGCCGGTACGATCTGGAACCGGATTATTTGGAATGCCGCTCCACAAACTGCGGAAACAACATCACATATCTGCTCGACCTTCTGAAAGAGCACCACATTGCTTTTCGCTCCGTTATCCTATGTCAAGACGCAACCATGCAGCTGCGCATGTCGGCGGGGCTGCGGAAATACGCGCCCGACGCGGCGATGATCAACTACGCGGCATATTGCGCCCGCGTCGCGGTAAAGGACGGGAAGCTCGCATACGACGAAGCCCCCTCGGGGATGTGGGATATGGAGCGCTACGTCACCCTCCTCATGGGCGAAATTCCCAGATTGTCCGACGACAGCCGGGGCTACGGTCCCAGGGGAAAGGGCTATATCGCCCATGTGGATATTCCCCGGGAGGTTCGCAGCGCGTTCGATGCGCTGCAAACGGAATACGGGGACATGGTCCGCAAGGCGAACCCGCTGTATTCCTGAAACCCTCGCAAAGTTCCCGTTCGATTCCGATCCCCGGCGCCGACTACGCTTTGCCGGGCTCCGGCCGCATTTCCCGGAAAACCGGCTTTGGGGGAAATCACGGCCGGATATGCGCGATCCTGCCGGCGGAATATCCGGCCGCGCCGACGGCTGCGGACAGCTTCTCGTCGTCCACGTTTTCTTTCAGCAGAACCGTCGCTTCTTTTTTCTCCAAATTAACTTTGGCCCACACGTTGCCCAGCTTGTTGAGGGCATTCTCCACGCGGACCGCACAGTTCCGGCACGACATCCCTTCGATCTCCATCCTGACGGCGTAGGGATAATGCGCCCTGGTTTTGTCCGCGACCTTCCATTTCTTCGGCGCGTCCCCTCCGCCGCAACAGCCCGAATGGATCCGTTTCAACGAGGTTTTGATCCCCACGACAAGAAGCGCGAGGATGACCACGCAAATAATTGCAGTTCCCATTGGGAAACCCCCTTTTCAGAGCACCAACCCAGAAAAGCCGGCCGCACCACTCGAAAGGCGGGGCGCGAGCGATTCATTGAGTTAGTCGTAACTAATCGTTCGGCTTCAGTTTATCCCAACGAGCCGCTTATGTCAAGTGTCAAGACGAATCACGAATCATGTTGCAGCCCGGCGCGGGGCCGCTTTCGCGCCGCGGAGGAGGAAAGGCCGCCTCCCGGCCCCGCCGGAAACCCTCCGGCCCTATTTGAGGTAATTCGCCACATATTCCCGGTTGATCTCCTGGATCTCCTTTTTCCCGTCGATGTACGGCTGATACATCTCCAGCGGGTTGACCGCTCCGTAAGCGTCGCATGCGGAACACTCCTCACAGCTGACTCCGTTGCAGCTCAAAGCGTCGCGGATAATTTTTTCACGCTGTTCCCGCGTAGTGTTTTTGATCAAATATTTTTCGTCCATGGAAGCCTGCCTCCTCAGCAAATTCCGGATGCGGCCCGCGCGTCTCGAACGGCATATGCAGGCCGCCAAACCCGTCTGTTCTCATCCGACGACAATAATACTATATTCCATTTCGGCCGCAAAGTAAACAGAGGCGCGCCGCGAATCCGGCCGCGCGCAGGAAAGCGGCTACGACCCGGCTTGCGGAAAATCGGGAAGGTCATTTTGGCGGCAACCCGCCCAGCGATGAAGCTGCTCTGCGGTTCGGATGCTGGAATTCATCCGGTGAAGGTCCATTTGCACCTCCACGGGAAGGCTGGTAAAATATCGGCATGTGCTGGAGCTGCGCATCAAAAGCTCGTGCAGATCGCGGTACATAAAAAATCACCTCGCAGATAGTATCTGCAAGGCGAAGGAAAATACAAGGACTCCGTTGAAAAAGCATCGTCTTTGTTTCCCCATTCCGCGGCAAAGCACGGCACCGCCCGAAAACGGGCCGGGAATACGGGGAAACAGAAAAACCGCCCCTCCGCGGGACGGTAAAAGCCTACATCGCCGGATTGTCGTCGTCGGCGCCTTCCTTGGGCGTCATCCCGAGCTGTTTTTCGGGTTTGGTCCGCGGCTTTCTGCGAGGCTTGCTTTCGATTTTTTTCCTGTCGTCGGCAGGATCTTCTTTCTTTTTCAATCCGTCGGCCCCCTTTCGGGAATAGGCTGTCCAGGAAACAAAATTTTATTTACAGAGGGAAGGAGCGGCCTGCCAGCCGCCGGGAAGACTGCGGGAGCGGAACCGCCCGCCATGCGCGGACCGGGGGCGGACCTCGATCGCGGCAAAAAAATACCCGCAACCCACTCGTTACGGTTCCAAATTATTTCCTCGTTTGGACTTTTATCCTCTCGGCACGCTGCGGGTGAAGCTTTTTCGCCGCTTCCTGGCGGATGATCCCTTCCACAAATTTTCTCTTCTTTTCATTTGAAAGTCTTGTGAGTTCGTAGATGACGCCCATCGGCACCCCACCTTTCCTCTCATATCTTATGTCGGAACCGTAACGGCTGCAAGCATGCCTGCGTAAATTTTCGGTCTATTTTATGTCAACGGGATGTTTCCACATATTCCACCAAGTTGTCAACATATTGCATCTCAACGTATCGTATCTTCCATATCTTGTGGAAAATTTCCGGTCTGTCCATTCCGTTTACCGGTCCGTTTCCGGAAACGGGGCCGCCGGCTCGCTTCCGGCGGCCCCCGCCGCGATTTTATCGGATGAAATTCGTCGCGATCTGCGGCTCCGGTCTGGGAGGCTCCAGCTTCGCCTTTTGGATGGATTTCAACATCCACGCCATGTTTTTCCCCAGGGTGCGCATTGTCTGCAGCCCTTCCAAGTCCTTTCTGACTTCCCCCGGGGCTTTGCCGTGGACGGAGTTCCAATACTGCGACGGAACCACCGGCATGCGGCTTATCGTGAAATATTTGTTCAGCCGGTCGAACGAAGCGCTGGCCCCGCCTCTGCGGCAGCTTACGACGGCGGCGGCCGGCTTGTTGGCCAGCGTCGCGGAAGCGCTGTAGAACGCTCTGTCCAGAACCGCGCAGAGCGCGCCGTTCGGTCCGCCGTAATAGACGGGGGAACCGACGATGATCCCGTCGGCCTTCTGCATGCGCTCGATCAGTTCGTTGCACACGTCGTCGTCGAAAACGCACTTTCCAAGCTCCCGGCATTTGCCGCAGGCGGTGCATCCATGCACCGCTTTTGTCCCGATCCAGAAAAACTCGGCGCCGATCCCCTCCTTTTTCAGCGCGGCCGCGACCTCGGAGAGGGCGGTATAAGTGCACCCGGACCTGTGGGGACTCCCGTTGACAAGTAAAACGTTCATGCTGTCGTCATCCTTCCAAAAATTATAATCCGTCTCGATTATTATTATAGCACAGCCGCCCTACTCCCCACGGAGCATTGCAAAATCCATGCGGGAAAAACGAAGCGCCTAAGGAAATGTATGATCTTCCCCGCTGAAAATGCGGAATTTCACCGGAACACCTTGACAGGCCCCGCATCATGCGCTAATATTAGGATGCTAATTATTAGTACGCTAATTATAAAGGGGCATCCATATGTCGACGGAACTTCATCTGGCCCTGGTAAGGACGTTTCACGCGCAGAAAAACAGGACGCGCCCCGGTATGGTGGAAATCGGGCTGACTCCGGGGCAGCCGAAGATTCTGCGGTATCTCTCGCGGCACGACTGCTGCATGCAGAAGGAAATCGCCGAAGCTCTGGATATTGAACCCGCCACCGTTTCCCAGGTCCTCAACAACATGGCGAAGGCCGGGCTCGTGCAAAAAGCGGCGCCCGCCGAGCGCAGGCGGGCCGAGTCGGTCTCCATCACGGAGAAAGGGCGGGCGGGCTTTGAAAAATGGCTGCGCCTTTGCCACCGGATCGACGAAATCTCCCTCGACGGCTTCTCGCCGGAAGAGCGGCGTCAATTCACCGAATACCTGTGCCGCATGTACCGGAACCTTACGGGAAAGGCTCTCGAATAGCGGGAGGGCCGCCGAAACCTCGTGTTTTTTTTACGGCCGATACGGCGTCCGTTTTCGGCCGAATACCCGCGCGCCGCGCTCTTTCCCCGCAATCGAAAGCGGGGATGTCCGCGCGGCCGCGTCTGGAATGGGAAGTTGGTACCGTGGGAATTTACAGGCGATATCTAAAAAAATACGGCGTCCTGTTCGTCATCGCGGTCGCCTGCGTGGTTTTGGAGGCGCTGTGCGACCTGCTGCAGCCGACCATCATGGCCAACATCATCGATAACGGCGTGAAGAACCGCCAGGTGCCGGTTATCCTTCACTATGGGTTTCTGATGCTTCTGATCACCGTGTGCGGCGCGCTGTTCGCCACGACGCGGAACATCCTTTCCGGCAAAGTCTCCCAGAATTTCGGGGCGGATCTGCGGCTGGACGTGTTTCAAAAAATCATGCACTTTTCGGTGACGGCCTCCGACCGGATGGAAAGCGGCTCCCTGATCACCCGCGTCACAAACGACACGTCCCAGATCACCCAGTTCGTCAACGGCATGATGCGGATCTTTTTCAAAGCGCCCATCATGTGCGTCGGCGGCATCATCCTGGCCGTCAAGCTCAGCCCCCGGCTGAGCATCATCCTGTTCGCGGTGGTCGCCGTCGTGTCGGCGTGCATCGTGATCAGCATGCGCCTGAGCTACAGCCGGTTTGCAAAGGTCCAGCGCGCGGTGGATAAAGTCAATACGGTGGTCCAGGAATACCTGCTGGGCGTCCGGCTGGTCAAGGCCTTCGGAAGATACCGGGACGAGGAAAAAAAGTTCGACGGAGTCAACCGGGACATGGCGGAGAAAAGCGTTTCCTCCCAGATGGTCATCGTGGTCTTTTCCCCTTTGATGTCCCTGGCAGTCAACCTCGGCATCGCCGCCTCCCTCTATTTCGGCAGCCTGCTTTTCCGCATCGGCCAAATCGACGTCGGCCGCATCGCCGCCTACATCAACTACCTGACGCAGATCCTGTCGTCTTTGATCATGATCACGAATATCTTCAACACCTTCGTCCGCACAAAGGCCTCCACGGAAAGGATCCTGCAGATCTTGGACGGGGAACCGGATTTTCAGGGCAGCGTGCGGCGGTTCCGGGAAGATTCCGGCCGGCTCGCCTTTGAAAACGTCACGTTTTCCTACCCCAACGGCAGCGGAATCCCCGCCGTGAAGAATCTGTCCTTCGAGCTGGACCCCGGGGAGACGCTGGCGGTGATCGGGCCCACCGGTTCCGGCAAATCAACGCTGGCCTGGCTCTGCATGCATTTTTACGAAGCCGGCGAGGGAATCATCACCTATGGCGGCACCGACATCCGGTCGCTGGACGTCGGTCTGCTGCGGAAACGCATTGCGCTCGCCTCGCAGGAAAGCGTGCTCTTTTCCGGCACCGTCTACGACAACATCGCGCTCGGGAAACCCGGCGCCACGGAAAGCGACGTGATCCGCGCCTCCAAAATCGCCCAGGCGGACGGCTTCATCCGAAAAATGCCCCGCGGCTACGACAGCATTCTGGGGCAGGGCGGCGTGAACATCTCGGGCGGCCAGAAGCAGAGGATCTCGATTGCGAGGGCTCTGGTCCGGGACGCCTCCGTGCTGATCCTGGACGACTGCACCAGCGCGCTGGACGCCATCACGGAAGCCAAAGTGCGGCAGGGGCTGCAAACCGCCGGCAGCGACAAGTCCGTCATGCTCATCACGCAGAAGATCGGAACCGCCATGTCCGCCGACAGGATCCTGGTCCTGAACGACGGCGAATGCGTCGGCTTCGGCGGCCACGCGGAGCTGCTGCAGGACTGCGAAACATACCGCGACATCTATGAATCCCAAATCGGGAATGGAAAGCCGGTGCGTGTCATCCATGGCCGATAAAGTTCCGTCCTACCCCAGCATGCCGTCGTTCCACAAGGGCGGCGGGCACGGCCGGTTCCGGCCGGCCGAAAAGCCGAAAAACGCAAAGAAGACTCTGCTGCGGCTGCTGCGGATCTTTATGGGGTGGCGCAGGCATCTCGTGATCGCCGCGCTTCTCACCGTGCTCTCCGCTCTGGTCTCGCTTCTCACGCCGTGGCTCATCGGCAGAGCCGTCAACACGTTCCAGATCGGGAAAAACACAGTCGACGCATCCCTGCTCTCCACCATTCTTCTCGCGCTGATCGGGTGCTATCTGGCGGGCTGGATCATCGACACGGTGAACGGCGCGCTGATGACGCGCGTCACGCAGGATCTTGTCACCCAGATCCGCAGGCAGGTGTACGCGAAGCTGCAGAAAATCCCCCTCAACTTTTACGACACCCATCCGAACGGCGACATCATGAGCCGCATCACCAACGACGTGGACAACATCAGCGGCACCATCAGCCAGACGACCACGCAGATGATCTCCAGCGTTTTTTCCATCGCGGGTTCGGTCGTGATGATGATGCTGCTCAGCCCGCTCCTGACGCTGGTGGCCATGATATCGATCCCGCTGTTCCTTCTGCTGACCCGGATGATCACCCGCAAAAGCCAGCGGTACTTCGTGGGCCAGCAAATTGCGCTGGGCGAGCTCAACGGCATTGTGGAGGAAAACATAGAGGGCCTCAAAATCGTGAAGGCGTACGACCTGCAGGATAAAGTGGTCGACCGCTTCAAAACCGTCAACGCCAGGATGCGGGACAATTCCATCAAGGCTCAGATCTGGTCGGGCTTCATGATGCCGTTCATGAACGTCATCAACAACTTCTCCTATGCTCTTCTGGCCTGCATCGGCGGCATCCTGTCCGTCAACGGCGCGATTACGGTCGGCGTGATCGTCAGCTTCCTCTCCTATTCCAAGCAGTTCGGCCGGCCGCTGAACAACATCGCCGGCATGTTCAACTCCATCCAGTCCGCGCTGGCCGGCGCCGAACGGATTTTCCAGATCATGGACGAGGCGGAGGAGACGCCGGACCGGGAGGATGCCGTCACGGAGGAAAAGCTCCGCGGAAAGGTCGAGTTCCGGGACGTGTCGTTCGCCTATCCGAACGGGAAACCGGTCCTGCGCCATGTCAGCTTCGTCGTGCAGCCCGGGGAAGTGGTGGCCCTGGTGGGAGAAACCGGCGCGGGGAAAACCACCATCGTCAATCTGCTCACCCGGTTTTACGAACTGAGCGAAGGCGAAATCCTGATCGACGACGTCAACATCACGCGGATCCGGCGCGACAGCCTGCGGAACTTCTTTTCCATCGTGCTGCAGGACACCTGCCTGTTTACCGGAACGATCGCGGACAACATCCGCTATTCCAGCCCCTCCGCTTCCGACGGGGAAGTCGTCGCCGCGGCCAAGCTGGCGCGGGCGCATCCGTTCATCTCCCGGCTGCCCCGCAAATACGGCACGCCGGTGTCCGGCAGCACGGACAACCTGAGCCAGGGACAGCGGCAGCTTCTGGCGATCGCGAGGGCCGTCCTGTGCGACGCGCCCATCCTGATTCTGGACGAGGCGACCAGCAGCGTCGACACGAAAACCGAAAAGGAAATCCAGAACGCGATGCTGAACCTCATGAAAAACCACACCTGTTTCCTGATCGCGCACCGCCTTTCCACAATCCGCGACGCAGACCGCATCATGGTGATCAGCGACGGCGAAATTCTGGAGAGCGGCACGCACGGCGAGCTGATGGACCGGAAAGGCCGGTATTATCAGATGGTCGTGAGCCAGATGGGCTGCGAAAATCCGCCGGCTCTCGAAGGCTGAGTGGAATTCTCGAACACGGGGCCGGCCGGAAACAGCCGCTTTAAACCCGGCGCACCGCAGAGAAAAGGCCGGGCCGCTCGTTCGCGGTCCGGCCTTTTCTCTGTCTTACGCTTTGGCGCTCTGGAATTTCTGCTTTGCCTGCTCCACTTTCTGCTGGTCTGCGGCGGGCGTCTGGTACCATCCGCGCTGCTTCATCACGTCGAACACCTCGGCCTGGATCTGGTGCTCTTCGTCGAGCAGACGCATGAACTGGTTGCGCACATCCGGCGTGGCGCACTCGTTCGTAAACGTGTTGTAGGTGTCCGTAATGAATTTCTGGGACGCGAGCACGTCGTACATCATGTCTTTCTCCGGGATGTTTTTGGAAGTCTGATTGCCGCTCATCTGTTGATTCATCATTTTTTCTCTCCTTATCCCAAGAAATTGAGAAGCTGGTCGTAGTGCGCCTGGTGTTTTTGCGCGATGCTGTCGCATTTCTGTTTGAGTTCCCCGTCGCCGCACATCTGCGAGTAGGCCTTCATCTTGGAGATGAGAGTCTGTTCGCTCGTGAGTTCGTCTTCGATTGCAGTGAGTTCCTTTTCCGTGATCTGTGCCATTTTCAGCAACACTCCTTTTTCAATATCTATTATCCAGCCCTTTTGGGCAGAATAAGCGGTGCTACAAAAGTCGGCAGCTTATGTAGCCTGCCGCAGCTTTTCCCTTTCCCCAAGACCGAAGCTTACGGAAAGGGCCTCGTCAACACGGGACATTGACTGGGGATCGAGGCAGCCCATATGCTCTTTCAGACGACGTTTGTCAAGCGTTCTCACCTGCTCCAACAGGACGATGGAGTCCTTGGCCAAACCGGTCTTGTGCGCGTCAAGCAGGATATGGGTCGGCAGATTCGCTTTTCCACGCTGACTTGTGATTGCCGCCGCGATCACGGTGGGGCTGAAACGGTTCCCGACATTATTTTGAACGATCAGCACCGGGCGGATGCCGCCCTGCTCCGAACCGACAACAGGGCTTAGATCGGCGTAATAAATATCTCCCCTGTGGACAATCATTGATTTCACCTTCCGACTGATTTCCTTTCTTTGGTTTCAATCGTATTTTTGGCCCCGGCGAATGAAAATATACACTTCCGCGACCATTTTCATAATATTAAAGACACATGGAAGCTGTTATGAAATTGCCACCTTTTCTACGCTATTATCGGAAGGAAATGAAAAAACTTGCTCATGCGATTCAATCGGAAGAAACGGGGCTCCCACCGGGGTCCGGCATTGTTCCGGCGGCCTTCCGCCAACGAAATTCGGAAGGATTTAATTCCAATAGGTGCTTTATTGAAAATACGGTTGATGTTATGATGAAATATAGATAAAATATAATATAGGTTGCCGGATGGAATGGGGGAAATAAAACATGACGGCCTATGAAGCGCTGCAGGAATTTCACGCATGGGTTCAATCGCAGAAACCCGAAATAAGCGAAAAAGCGAAGGCTTTGACAGAAAGCGCCCTCAAGGAAAAGGCAAGGCGGGAAACCGGATGCCAGTATTGCACGCCGGACGGCGGTGCGGCCAGGCACTTTCTGCATTCCGAATCGGCAAAGGTAACCCTTACAGGCGACCGCCTCCATATCGTCGCAACTGAAAAACAGGACGCGGCGTTCCGGATCAATTACTGCCCCAACTGCGGCAAGAAGCTGAACAACAGAGCCGCAAGCTATGGAAACGACGATCCGCTCACCGTGGAGGAATTGGAGGGAATGGACGGCGATCCGGTCTTCGTCGTCCCGATCGTCGACAGGATGCCGGAGGACTGCAGTCTGCAGTCCCCGCGTTGGGGAATCCTGTCGACGGACACCGGAAAAGAGGATATGGTGAGGTTCGCTTTCCAGGACGGAAAAACGGTGGACCTGCACTTGAGCATCTATAACGAAGTCTGGATCGCTTTCGCCAAAAAGCCGTCGGGGAAAAAATAACGCGCAAAGACGGAAGGCTTCCCGGCTTTCAACAGACGCAGACGGCACGAAGGCCCATCCCGCTTGCCGCGCGGGATGGGCCCGTTCCTTGAAAGAAACAATCGTCGCCCCCGGCAACGGACTGATTTTCGTTAACCAGACAACAACGGGGAAGCCCGCTTTCTCCGGGCTTCCCCTCACAGTCCGGCGCGCCGGGCTGATTTTATTTTGATTTTGTTCTTACTGAAAAGCGGAAGCTTCCGCGACGGCAGGCTCCGCACAGTCGCTGAACACGGCCTCCATCTCCCAGTCCGGCACGGACAGGTTGATCGGCATGCCGGTGTTCCCGTCCGCCTCAAGGTGAAAGAGAGAGCCGCGCACGACGCCGGAAAAGGAATTCGCCCCTTCCGCCATCAGGGCGTCCGGCTTTGCGGCGCAGTCTATCGCCTCCTTCAGCAGGCGCGGAAAAGCGCCGTCCGGCAGAATACACGCTCCGCTCTGCGCGGAAAGGCCTCGGTACGTCTCGGTAAACCCGTCGCCAACCCACATGTATTTCAGGCCGGCCCCATTTCCCGACAGGATCTCCAGCGAAGCGGAGGCCGGCCCCGTGCGGATGAACGAGCAGAGATAGTCGTCGCCGCGGCAGGAAACCCGCGCGCGGCAGGAGAAAGCCAGGCTGAGGTCCTCGGTGGACAGTCTCTTTCCCCCGGTGGAACAGGCGGAAAAAAGCAGGATCAGAGCGGAAAGGAAAATCAAAAACACACGCCGCATAGCCGGCCTCCGCAAAAGGCGGAAGCGCGCGGCTACCGCCCGATTTTCAGAAAAAGCTCCGGAAGCATGGCGACCAGGTCCGTGGGCAGCATGGCGCTCTGCGATTTTTCCATCGCGCAGCGGTCGCCCGCCAGGCCGTGGAGATAGACGGCGCCCACCGCGGCGTCGTACGGGGCGATCCCCTGCGCCGCGAACGAGGCGATCATACCGGCCAGCACGTCGCCGCTTCCGCCCTTCGCCATGCCGGGGTTCCCCGTCGCGTTGCGGTACAGCCTGCCGTCCGGGGACGCCACGAGCGTCCCCGCCCCCTTGAGCACAAGGACGACGCCGTGCGCCGCGGAAAAACTGCGGGCGATCTCCTTCCGGCGCGACTGGACGTCGGCGGCCGTGGCGCCGAGCAGGCGGGCCATCTCGCCCGGATGCGGCGTCAGCACGAGCGGCGCTTTGCAAGCTTCCAGAATATTGATATGCTCCGCAGCGATGTTTATGCCGTCGGCGTCCAGAATCACGGGGACGGAAGATTGCCGCAGAACGGCGGAAACCTCCGAGCGTGCGGCCGCGCTCTTTCCGAGCCCGCACCCGATCAGCACGGAGCTAGACCGCGCCACGGCGCCGGAAAGCGCCGCGCCGTCGCCCGCGGACGGAGAGCCGTCCGGCAGCGGATGCAGCAGCGTGAACACCGGCTCCGCAAGGCGGGCGGCCACCACCGGGTAAATCGACGCGGGAAGCGCGGCCTCCACAAGCCCCGCGCCGCAGCGCAGCGCGGCGGAAACGCTCATGACGGCGGCCCCCGCCATCCCCTCGCTCCCGCAGACGCAGAGCAGACGGCCGTAATCTCCCTTGTTGCTGTCCGCCGGTCTGGGCCGCAGCACGGCGCGCAGCGTCCGCAACCCTTCGCAGTCCGGCAAGGGCGCCGCGGGCCCGCCTTCTTCCGAGGCGACGACGGCGCAGGCGTAGTCCTTTGTGTGCGACACGCTCACGGCGAACCGCGCTCCGCCCGCAAGGCGCAGCGCGGTCCCGGAAAGCGCGAGGAACGGGCGGCCCGTTTCCTCGTCGCGCAGAAGCTGCACGTCCCGCAGGTCGAAAGCGCGCAGGCCGGTGCCGACCGCCTTGGAAAACGCCTCCTTCGCGCAGAAGCACGCGGCGGCGCTGGGAACAGGAAATCCGCGCGCCGCAAGCTGGGAACGTTCGGCTTCGCCGAACACCCTGCTGCGGAAGCGCGGATTCCGGATGGACCGGCGGATCCTCTCCGTTTCTATCAGGTCAATGCCTGCCGAAAGCAACAAAAGCCACCTGCCTTGGAATAAACGGCTTGATCGCGTTCAGAGTTCTTTCCTCCGGATCGAACACGACGAGCACGTTGCCGTACTTCGCCGTGTGCGCGCAGAAATACATGCTGTTGCGCCCGTCGTCATACTCGGAAACGAAATACGGTTTGAAACTGGTCTTGCTTTTCAGAAGATCCGGGCGGAATTTCCCGATCTCCTCAATATCGTGCGCGTCGACGGAAAGCACGCGTTTCCGGTTGCGGCGGCTGATGACCTTGTCGACGGTGATGTCCCCGTTCGTCACGCTGTACTCAAACTCGAGGCTGCGGGCCGTGATGAGGTAATACGCGCCGAAGCACGCGCCCACGATGATGAAAACGGAGAGAAACGGAACCAGGAACGACAGGAACACGACGACGAGCGCGCCGATGATCACGGCGGCTATGATCGCATAATCTTTCGGCCCCATCCTCTTTTTGACAAGCTGCTCCACAAAAACGTCTGTCATTCTGTTGCCTCCAAAATAAATGGCTCAATCCACGGAATTTCCGCACCAATTTATAGTCATTGTTATTGTACCATATCCATCCGCCTTTTACAATTCAAAATTCCCCGGTTCCCCCGCATTTCCCGGGAATACAAGATTTTTCTTGCATTCCCGCCGGCCGCGTGTTATATTAAAGACAATGATCGCAAAACGCTGGGAGAAAGGAAGTAGCCGTTTTCCGCGCCTCCGACAGAGACTGTATGCCACCGGCTGAGAGCATACTGCGGGCTGGAGTCCGGCGAAGTTCCCTTTTGAGCGGCGCCGCTGAAACCTTCGGGCGGTAGGCGGCGACGGGCGGCTCCGTTACGAGGCCGAAAAGAGCAAATGACAGGGTGGTACCGCGAAACATAGCTTTCGCCCCTCGGAGGGGCGAAAGCTTTTTTGTTTTCGGCATACGACCGGAAAGAAAGGACAGATACGCCATGGCATTCAAGGAGAAACTGGAGTTCATCCGCGAAGCGGCGGATCGCGATTTGCGCCGGGCCGCGGACCGGCAGGCGCTGGAAAGCCTGCGCATCCGCTACCTCGGCAAA
>ENA-UOOK01002141-UOOK01002141.1-fermentation-metagenome-genome-assembly--contig:-NODE-2141-length-24797-cov-5.943254_pt1 | contig 24797 bp, 22 predicted proteins | sample MGYA00245777_ERZ724023 | MGnify/ENA primary metagenome ERZ724023 (study PRJEB28704, sample SAMN03018312) | fermentation metagenome | biome: anthropogenic terrestrial biome; feature: soil; material... | reverse complement strand
GGATAACCAGCACCATCAATGTCGCCCCTCGCGGAGGGGCGTGGATTGAAACCTGAACAGTGACAGGATAACCAGCACCATCAATGTCGCCCCTCGCGGAGGGGCGTGGATTGAAACCTCAATTTGCTCCAACTAGTGGTGGCTTCCCTTATGTCACCTCTCGCAGCTATTATTCTTCGATTAGTTCATGGGCGGTTGTTTTTCCTTCTTTTACGGCCTGGATCGACTTTCGTAATATCTCCATGTTTTCCTCACCAAAAAACGGGTCAATGCGGGTTGTGATTTTAAAAGGAATACCACCTTCCTGTGCTGTTTGACTAATGAAAGCAGTTATTGCCGTTGTCATGTTCATTCCTAGAGCGTCAAACAGTTTCTCGGCCTCTTCCTTTAATTTTTCGTCAATCCTAATATTTACTTGTACCGTTGCCATTATCATAGCACCCCCTTTTGCTATTATTATATAATTCTACTTCGAAGTTAAAAGGGCAAAGCTCCACTAGAAAAACAGGTCATTTTAAAGGGAGGTTGAGCAAATTGAAGGCTCTATTCACTCTACCGAGAAAGACATTGATGAATTTCATCTAAAACTATTAGATTCCCATGATGTAAAAAACCTCCATGGATGGTGTTTTGCATGGAAAGATGTTATTATGTTCATGTTTATTTGTGGATGTATGTTTCCGAATAAATAAGAGAAGGAGACGATGCAATGAATAAAGGAAACAAAATAGGTTATGCCGTCGGCGATATGGGGATATCTATCTCCTACTTTGCGGTTGGTTTCTTTTTCATGTTTTATCTCACCGATATCGTGGGGCTTTCTCCCCTGTTGGCCGGAATGGCCATGTTTATCGGTAAGTTATGGGATGGAATAAATGATCCGTTCATGGGGATAATTAGTGACCGAACACGCTCGCGATTCGGTCGAAAAAGAGTTTATGTTCTTTTTGGTTCGGTTTTTTTGGCGCTCAGCTTTATTCTTTTATGGACGATTCCTACTGCGGCTCCTGTTTGGCTCCGTTTCCTTTGGGCCGTTGTCAGTCTTCTTATTTATTCCACCGCCTACACCGTAGTTGTTGTTCCTTATATGGCTTTAGTCCCAGTAATGACCGATGATTATGATGAACGAACGGAGATTACCGGACTGAGGGCGATTCTCTCTTCTGTTGGAGTGATTATGGGCGGTGGTCTTGCGCTTCTCCTTTCATCCTTTACAGATCAAGCTCATGGGCTTCGAATGATATCTATAGGTTTTGCCCTAGTATCACTGGTATCTCTATTAATCGCTGCCCAGAGTGTCAAGGGTACGGAGAAAGAGGGAGTAGAAGAAGATGATATTCATTACAGTGTTGCCCAATATGTAAATTTATTAAAGGATAAAAACCTTCAGCTCTTATTGGCTCTAAAGTTTCTCGGAGCTATAGCCACCGGTTCCTTAACGGCGGCCTTCCCCTATTTTGCTGTGCATGTATTGAAAGATAAGGGAAGCAGCACCAGCGGAGTAGCCCTCTATACTATATTTGCCGCGCTCTCCATCCCGATCTGGCAACGGTTGGCGAAAAAATATGATAAACGACGATTACTATTTGGCGCTAACATAATGGTGGCGGTTTTCTTGTTTTTAATCGGAATAATAACCCGGAGTAACTCCAAAGAATTATTCCTAATCGGCTGCGGGTTAATGGGAACAGGGTTTGCGGCATATCTCTTCATTCCTTATTCTTTCGTTCCTGACCTGGTGGATTATTACCAGTACAAGACGGGGGAGCGACATGAATCGATCTTCTTTGGATTATGGATCACCGTGCATCAATTGGGAATAGCTGCAGCTGGATTGTTGTATGGGTTTAGTCTGCATCTTTTCGGTTATGACGGCACATTAATCAACCAAACTAACTCCGGAATCCTAGCAGTACGATTAAGCTTTAGCCTTATACCTGGTTTGTTTTTGATTTTGTCTGCGCTGATTATACAAAAATACCAAATTACCCGGGAACTGTATCAGGATATTCGCTTGTCGCTGACCCAAAGGCCCCATATTACCAAGGTAACCAATGAGGGAAAAAGATGAATATCTTACAAAAGGCATTTCTTATCCACAAGCTGAACAAACAATTTTATCATTGGGATCGGCGCAAACTCCAGCTTCACCAAGAACAACGCCTTACCGAACTATTGCAATTTATCGGGAAACATTCCCCCTTTTATCATGAGTTATCTTCGAAGCGGGGTCGATTGGAGTTTCATGAGTTACCTGTGATCAATAAAGCAATCATGATGAAATTCTTTGACCGAATTAATACCGTAGGCTTAAAACGGGACGAGCTAACAGCATTTAAAATCCGCGAAGAAAAAGCTGGTACCTTAGGCCTCTTTAATGGAGAATATTCCGTAGGTCTCTCCTCCGGTACCACAGGGAACAAAGGATTGACCATACTTTCCCGTGAAGAACAAGAGGCGTATAGTTGTCTTCTTTTTGCCAGAAGTGGGATCCCCTCCGCTGTAAAGAAGCGGCGAATCTTTTTTGCACTAAGGACAAATAACCCGGCGTTTGCTGAAATAACCCGCTTCGGTATAACGATGATCCATGTGGATTATACACACCCCCTAAAATATTATATTGACTTAATCAACAACAAACGGCTTAACATTCTAGCAGGGCCGCCTTCTCTTCTGCATATGATCGCCAAAAATCGTAATCAGATTTACCATCGAATCGAGACCCTCATCTCCTATGCAGAAGTCCTTGAGCCGGAGGTCCGGCGTGAACTGGAACTGGCTTTTAATGCTCCGGTGATTCAAATATACCAAGGAGCAGAAGGGTTCATCGGGTCGACATGTAAGGAAGGAAGATTGCATATTAATGAGGACACAATTTTAGTTGAAGAAAAGGATGTGCAAGACCCGTCAGGCAGGGTGAAGAGTCTAATCATTACCGATCTATATAGGAAGACCCAACCAATCATACGTTATGCTATGAATGATCTCGTGGAGCTAGAAGATACGCCTTGCTCTTGCGGTTCGTCCTTTCGAGTGATTCGTTTCATTCATGGTCGTTGTGATCATCTTTTTTTTCTACAGGGTGCCGATGGAAATATTCTATACCTTTTCCCCGATTATATCCGGAGATCCATCAACCAGGCATCGGATGATATCATCGAATATCAAGTCTTTCAGCATTCCATCTCTTCCACTGAGGTCCGTCTCACTCTAAAGGAAGGAGCCGACCGGGCTTCCATAGAAAAAACCATTGGCCAGAACCTTTCGTTTTGGACAAATAAAATCGGGGGCGATCTAGGAGAGGTAACTTTTAATGCAAAGCCACCAGAGAAGAATCAACAGTCACAAAAATTTATCCGGGTGGTGAGATTATTTTGAATCAGATCATCCATGTCCGCCAAGATGATCTGGGGAAAATCGAGGATTTTTTCCGTCTCACCACTGAGGTGTATAAAGGAAATCAGGTTTGGATCCCCGAATCTATTGAAACGCTAAGGCAAGAAATATTTACGAGACAAGAAACGGATAAACTCCGATTTCCCTTATTATGCTTGGTAAATAACAAACCAGTGGCTAGAGCTGTGGCCATGTTTCATCCCAAGGCAAAAAATGAGCGTGGAGAATGTCAAGGTTGGATCGGCTTTTTTGAAGCTCTACCTGGACATGATGAGTCTGTCAAAGGGTTATTGCGGAAAGCTGAGGAAATATTACGGGATTTGGGCGCTGTTTCCATCCTTGCCCCCAAAACCGACAATCAAATGGTCGGTTTTTTAGCCGACGGATTTGATCTGCCGCAGACGGTTTTGACTGGTTATAACCCACCCTACTACATTCAGCTCTTTGAAGCTTTTGGATACTCGGTGAAAACTAAGTCCGTAGCTTATAATTTCACTCGAAAGACCGTTCCCAAGCTGCATATAGAGGTGCCCGGCATAGTAACCCGAGTATTTAACCGTTCTGATCTGCCCCGGGAAATAGAAAGGTTTAACCAGATCCAAAAAGAGATTTTCTCCTATAGGAACGAATACATCCCCCGAACGTTGGCAGAGGATGAGAAGATGATCCTATCTATGCTTTCCTTCCTTGATGATGATCTTATTATTTTTGCCGAGGACCATAATGGAACTCCCATTGGTATCCTTTTATGCCTTCCCGATATCAATCAGGTCCGAAAGGGAGAAAAGATCACCCGCGCCCGGATCATCTCTGTTGGAGCAGTTCCAAGCTGGCAAAAAAGGGGCGTGGGTAAAGCCATGGCTTTCCACCTAATGAAAAATCTCTTACAAAAAGATTATCAAGAGGCTGAAGCTTCCTGGATATTGGAGCACAATACTCCCCCCAAGAACCTGGCTCTACGTTTTTCCGCTCGCCTTGGGAGGGTGTTTGTCTTGATGGAGAAGCTTTTATAGTACTGATAATCTATTTAGTATGTTAGCGGAATTTAAACATATTTGCGAGAAAAGAAGGTAAAAGAATCAGGTTCAAGTCTACCTGAGGAAATAAAAAGGTTAAAAAAAGTGTGAAAAAATTAGAGAAAACGATAGGAAGGGCCGGAACGTCACCAAAATTATGCGGATTGAAAAGATTTCTGAAGTGGAAGTGATCAAACATAATCTGTAGAAAGTAAAGGAGTAGCTGAGCCTAGTTAACCGCCGAAAGGGCGGTTTTTTTACTGGGATGGCTCCTTGCTCCAGGATATACGGTTGATTTTTTCCGGAGACATTGGAAGAACTAATTGTTAAAAACACGTTTCAAAAAAACAGGCTCTATAATATACTGTTAATAAAGTTGGACAAATACGGGAGGGTGACATGGAGCTCAACCAGAGATGTATAGAAATTTTGCAGTCTTTACGAGTGAATGGCGACTATATTAAGACAACGGATCTGGCCAAGACATACGGCCTCACCGAGCGGGCCATTAGATATAGTATTGATAAGATCGAGGAGTTTTTGGTAAAGAACGGTTTTGGGTATCTGGAAAGAGAACACAATAAAGGAATTAGATTAAGACAAAGGGAGGGTTTGGACCAGTTTATTGATTCCTTTATCAGTAGTCATACTCCTTATAAATATTACTTTTCCAGCGAGGAAAGGTTTGACTATCTGGTGATCAAGCTTTTATTGGCTGATTCCCCGTTAAGTAGTGAGCAACTCAGACAAAGACTCTATATTTCCAAAAATACCGTCTTAAAATCCCTCTCTACAGTAGAGGAAAGGTTGCGCCAAAGGAACTTAGTTTTAGAGAGAAAGCATAAAGTCGGTTTCTGGGTGACAGGAAAAGAGATTGATCGTCGCCGGACGGTTACGGATCTGGTTCTAGAAAAGATTACGGTAAAAGATCTCCTTAATTATCTCGAGAAACAGACGGTGCCATCAAAAATAATCAATCTGCTTTTTGAAGAAATCTTTAGTGAGGCGGACCTTTCATTACTAGATGAACTTATTTGTCAGGCTGAAACGGAGCTGGAGAGAAAATTCAGTGATAAAGCCTATTGTCAATTAGTCATCTATTTAGCCACTGTCTTGAGACGGGCGGATCAGGGAATCGACTCCCTTGATTTACATGTGGACAACATGAAAAAAAGTATTGAGTTCTCCACGGCATCGCAGATAGTTGAAAGGCTAGAGCAGGAATTGGATGTAAGGATCGCTCCCAGTGAAACTGATCATATTATGCTCTATTTGTTAGGGGCAAAGGTGATTAAAACTGACCACTCTAGGCTGAACTGGGATAAAAGTCACGCTCACATGCGCCATGACAAACTGTATTTGGTGGCTGCCGCCATGACCGATGAGATGGAAAAGCTCTGTGGTACAGAGTTTGGGAAAGAAAAGAGACGAATTGTGGAAGACTTGACAACCCATTTACGGTCCGCCGTATATAGAGTGAAGTATAGGATATTACAAGTAAACCCGGTTTATGTTGAAGTTAGAAACAAGTATAACGAGATGTTTTTACGGACAAAGCAAGTGACTGGACACTTGGAGAAATATATCAAGGAAAAAGTGGATGTTCAAGAAATATCCTATCTTACAATGCATTTTGTCGCAGGTTTAGAACGAGTGAAACAGATTACGCACGATAAAACCAGAATTATTCTAGTCTGCGGAACGGGGATCGGAACCGCTTCCATGTTAGCGCATAGATTAATGAATGAATTTAATGTGAAGATAATTGATACGGTATCTTGCCGCGGCTTAGGCTCGGTACCCAAGGACAAGTATGACCTGATCATCAGCACAGTGGATTTGCCTGGTTATGATCAAGATTACTACCTGAAGGTTCACCCCTTTTTGGGCGAAGATGACTATAAAAAGCTACAACAACGTCTCAATCTGCGGTTTCCCAGTGCTAATAAAGTGGAACTTTCATTGGTAAACAGGCTCATTGGGATTGTGGAGAAATATGCGGAGATCAACGACCGACAGCAACTACAATACGAAATGATGTATGAGATTAAACGCCACAATGAGCGCCGTATGGAAAGAAGGTTTGAGTATATGCTGAATGATTTATTGACTAGAGAGACGATTAGACTAAACCTCTCTTGCGCAAATTGGAAAGAAGCTGTTGCCGCAGGAACCGCTCTCCTTGAAGAAAAAAAGTGGGTGTCCAGCGGGTATAAAGAGGCGATTATCAATAATTTTATGGAATTCGGACCCTATATGGTGGTCGCTCCGGGAATTGTTCTGGCGCACGCGCGACCGGAGCGCGGAGTAAAAAAACTCGCAATGAGTCTGATCACGCTGCAAACTCCCGTTAAATTTGGTCATGAATTGAATGACCCGGTAAAATTAGTAATAACCTTAGCCGCCATCGATAATGAAACGCACCTAAAAGCGCTTTCCCAGTTGATGGAGGTCTTTATGAACCAGAAGGATTTAGACACGATCGTTAATGCCACTAATAAAGATGACGTAATTGAAATCCTCAAGAAACATTCTAAATAAAAGCAGCTCATTATATGATAATTACGGAGCAATGAGTGGGAGAAGGGGTGGTGATGTGCATAATTTAATGTCCCGGATGAACTCGGCGAACTCAAGAAGAGGCCAGCGCGGAACGGAGGTGATACATAGTGAAGATCCTGGTTTGTTGCGGTAGCGGTTTGGGTAGCAGCTTTATGATTGAGATGAACATTAATAAAGTCTTAGCTGAATTAGGGGTCCAAGCCGAAGTTGAACATTCAGATTTATCATCCGCTAAAGGGATGAAGGCGAATATTTATGTTGGAACAAGAGATATCGCCAGCCAATTGGAGTCATTAGAGGGAGAAGTTGTATCACTCAATAGTATGATTGATCTGGCCGAACTCAAAGAAAAGATGCGAGCAGTCCTGATTAAGATGAACTTACTTTAGTAAAAGGAGGCTAAATGATGTTACAGATTATTTTGGATATCCTGAGTGTGCCTGCAGTGTTAGTGGGTCTAGTCGCCCTGGTTGGTCTGACCGTACAAAAGAAGAAGAGCGCTGAAGTGATTAAGGGTACAATCAAGACGATTATGGGCTTTTTGGTCTTGGGAGGCGGCGCCGATATTGCGGTTGCGGCCCTTGGCCATTTTGGGACCATGTTCCAACAAGGTTTTGGCGTACAAGGGATCGTTCCGCATAACGAAGCTATCGTAGCCTTGGCTTTGAAGGAATACGGACAACAGACGGCGTTGATTATGACCTTTGGCATGGTCGCAAATATTTTGATTGCCAGATTTACAAGGCTAAAATACATCTTCCTTACCGGTCATCATACGCTATATATGGCTTGTATGATCGCGGCGATTTTCATTGCCGCCGGGATTACCGGAGTGCCCCTAGTCATTTTCGGTTCAATTCTCCTTGGTCTAACCATGGCCTTTTTCCCGGCTATAGCGCAACCAACCATGAGAAAGATTACTGGTACGGATGAAGTGGCCTTTGCTCATTTCGGAACCGTCGGTTACGTACTCTCCGCTGGGGTCGGAAGCTTAGTGGGGAAGAACTCCAAATCTACTGAAGAAATGCAGTTCCCACAGGGTCTTTCCTTCCTGCGCGACACCTCGGTTTCCATCGCGCTCGTCATGGGTATTCTTTATTTAATCGTAGCCTTTGCCGCCGGACCGGCCTTTGTTGAAGCAAACTTAAGCGACGGTCAGAACTTTATTGTCTTTGCTTTACTAAAGGCGATTACTTTTGCTGGGGGCGTCTATGTAATCCTAGCCGGTGTTCGTTTGATCTTGGCGGAAATCATCCCAGCTTTCAAGGGGATTGCGGAGCGGATCGTTCCGGAAGCTAAACCTGCTCTGGACTGCCCGGTTGTTTTCCCGTATGCCCCTAATGCCGTGCTGATTGGTTTTCTCTCCAGTTTTCTCGGGGGGATTATCGGGATGGCGATTCTGATCGCCCTCAATGCGCCGGTGATTTTACCCGGTGTTGTGCCTCACTTTTTCTGCGGCGCCACAGCCGGGGTTTTTGGTAACGCGACTGGAGGGAAAAGAGGCGCTTTCTGGGGCGCACTGGTCCATGGCATTGTGATTACTTTCCTACCGGTACTTCTTATGCCGGTCTTGGGCGACTTGGGTTTTGCCAACACCACATTCAGCGACGCTGACTTTGGCGTGGTCGGAATCTTACTTGGTAATGTACTGAAACTCTTCATTCAATAGATTGTTGGGTCAGGGCAGGTCCTCTTATCTTATTCATGGATGGGAATCGGGACCTGCTCTAAAAACACTCTCGTCCTGGGACAAGAGGATGGCAAATTGGGGGATAGCCATGGATGAAAGCAAATTAACACAGTTGAAGAAGACGGCCCTCCAGGTCAGGATGGATTGCCTTCACATACAAAAGCTGGTCGGATCCGGCCATCTGGGCGGGTCCTTTTCCGCGGTAGAATTACTGGTCTACTTATATTTTGCCCGGATGCGGATTGATCCGCGACACCCTTTTACTGAGGAGAGAGACATTTTTATTCTTAGTAAGGGCCATGCTTCTCTTGGGTACTATAGTGTTTTGGCGCGTCGGGGCTTCTTCCCCGTTGATGAACTGAAGACTTATCGCCGGATTAATTCGAGATTACAAGGACATCCCAAGATGGACAGCGCTCCGGGGATTGAGAGCAGTTCCGGCTCACTGGGGCAGGGACTTTCGTTTGGTTTGGGAATGGCCCTTGGGTATAAAAAACTGGGTCGGTCGAATTTGGTTTATGTATTGGTGGGTGATGGTGAACTGCAGGAAGGCCAGATCTGGGAAGCTGTTATTTTACAAAGCCGCCTGCAATTAGATAATTTAATCCTAATTATCGATCAGAACCATTTGCAGCTGGATGATTACGTCCGTGATGTAGCCGGAGAAGAGAATTACCTGGAGCGGTTCTGTGCTTTCGGGTTTAATACGATCCCCCTAAACGGACATGATTTTATTGGGATTGACCAGGCTTTTGGAGAGATTCGTCCCAATCAGGCCAATGTGTTGGTGGCCGATACCATAAAGGGCAAAGGGATATCCTTTATGGAAAATAACGTAGTCTGGCACGCTAAGAAGCTCAGCACGGATGAGTATGAATTAGCCTTGACGGAACTCAAGGCGGAGGAGGCCTCCTTATGAAAGCAATCGTAGCGCCCAGAGATATATTCGGCCAGACACTGTTGGAAATCGGCGCAGTAAATAAGCGGCTTTTCGTGGTCAATGCGGACCTCTCCGGAGCGACAAAAACCGATAAGTTTAGAGCAAGGTTTGGAGAGAGGTTCATTAACGTTGGGATTAGTGAACAGAACATGGCCGGGGTAGCGGCTGGTTTAGCTAGGGTGGGTTTCATCCCTGTAATGAGCACTTTTGCCTGTTTTGCTCCGGGTCGGTGTTACGATCAGATTAGGCAGTCAATCGCTTATACCAATCTAAACGTGAAGATTGCCTCTACTCATCCTGGATTATCTGTGGGAGTGGATGGGGCTACACACCAAAGCCTGGATGATCTTGCGCTGATGCGGGCGCTGCCTAACATGACGGTATTGGCCCCGTCCGACCAAGTTGAGACGAGGAAGGCTGTCCTTAAAGCCGTTGAACATAAAGGACCGGTATATCTCAGAATCGGGAGAATGGGATGCCCGGTTTTCTTTCGGGAAGACACAGAATTTGAAATCGGCAAAGCCTATGTTTTAAAGGAGGGCACGGATGTTACCTTGATCGCCCATGGTTCAATGGTGGGAGTTATATACGAGGCTGCACTGCTTTTGGAGAAAAAAGGGGTACAAGCCAGGGTAGTGGATATGCCGACGCTTAAGCCCATAGATGAAGCGACTATCATCAGATCCGCGCAGGAAACGAAGGTAATCGTTACGGCCGAAGATCATTTTCTCTATGGTGGACTTTATAGCGCCGTTTGTGAAGTAGTGGCCGGTCTGACTCCGGTACGTGGGATCGCAGTCCGGGATCGATTTGGGGAATCGGGCGCTCCAGAAGAGTTATTTAAAAAATATGGTTTAACAGCGGAAAAGGTGGTTGAGGAAGTTATTCATGTGTTTAACAAATCCGGAGTTGTATAAAAATATGCTTTTTCATCCCTTAACCAACATTAGTGTAGATCGATTTGAGCAGGATTGGGCGGCGATCCCGGGAAGTTTATAAAGGTCGAATTTAAGGAGGCAGAGAAATGGTAGAAGCAAAAATGATTATAAAGAATGAAACAGGTCTGCACGCCAGACCTGCGGCAAATCTAGTGAAGGAGGCCTCCAATTATCCTTGCGCGCTAAGGATTAGAAAAGGCAATAGAGAGGTAAGTCTCCAGAGCATACTAGGGGTTTTAAGTCTTGGGATCGCCAAGGGAGATGAGGTGATCATCATTGCCGACGGTCCGAATGAAGAAGAAATTCTCCAAAAGGTGGTAGCATTCATTAATTGTCTGGAGGGGTAACTGCCTGTCTAGTAATAAAAGCAGAAGGATTTCTTGGTAGAAACCTCCTGCGAATTTCGGGTGAACAACTAGAGTTATTTTCTAAATAGATCACCTAAGGAATGATGTTCCCGATGGAAGAGCCAAACCATAAGCAGACCCCAAACAAAATTGGAGGAAACGGTCTCGACCAAGTGGGTAAGGCGAACAATGGCGCTGGGCATCAAAGGATTTTCTATAATTAGCGCGATGTTCTGCGGCAGGGCTAAGAAAGCCCCAACCAACAGCGCCGTCCACCAAGGGTGAACCCTGGAACCTCGGATGACAGGCACCATACACAATACATAGAGGAGGGCGCGGAGAATTTGCAAAGCAAACAACCGGGAATCGCGTATTGTATTAAGCGTATGTTCAAAGAAGGGTAAGGCTGGGCCGGGTGAACCATAAAAGGCGCGTAACACCGGATTCTGCCAGGCAATAAAATATCCGGCGAGCCAATACAGAACTAAATAAGCAGCAACAACGGTGACTAGCTTCCAAGCCCACTGGCGAATTGGCATAACCATGACAGGGTTAGGTGTAGTGTCAATGGTCGAACGGTTTTTCCCCAGAATCCATACAGCCAGAGGAATGAATAAGAAAGCAGGTGGAATTCCCATCAAAAACAGGCGCGGAAGCATTTGGGCATCGACGGTGCTGGCCGTAAGGAAAAACCAGGATTCAAGCTGTACGATAAAGGTTACAGCGCCATAGTAAGACAGGGCGAGAGTTAGCGCCAGTTTCCAGCCTCCCCAGCGTGAGGTCTGGATTAATGGGACGATAATCAAAAGGTTAACTAGGGCGATAATCAGCAGGCCGCTGGTGGGTGAGACCAGCCCTGGCTCGGACACAGCTATTCCAGACCCATCGGATACAGCCGTTTCCGACACAGTCATTCCGGGCACTGCCATAAACATCGATCCTATTACATAAATGACGAGAAATAAGAAGTATAACAAAATAAAGCGGGGGATAGATTTGAATACCGCTGGTGGAGAACCCAATGCCATCTACCTCCTAGATTTAAAATAAATTAAATGATTTCCCTTTAAAACTAATTATATTTTGGGCGGCATCAATTGTCATCAGCCAAAAGGCTGAAGGCGGCTACAAAAAAAGACTGAGTTACTCAGTTTTTGGAAAATTCAGCGTAATTATTGTTCCTTTTCCGGGTGCGGTCTGCAAACGGAAGACGCCCCCGTTGTCTTGGGCGCGGGTTTTCATATTAAGGAGCCCGCTGCCCATTTTGACGCTTTCCGGATCAAAACCGACGCCGTTGTCTTTCACCGTCAGTTCCACGCAATGCTCTTTTTCCAGTAAGGATAGGTAGATCCTGCTTGCCGCCGCATGTTTTCGGGTGTTGGCTAAAGCCTCCTGCCCGATGCGGTAGACAGCAATTTCCTGTTCAGAAGTGAGACCGGCCACATAATCCAAGTTCAACTCAACTTCAGCTTCTTGGCGCCAGGAAAACAATTCGGTACTTACCCGTAAAGCTTCTACTAACCCATGGCTTTCCAAGAGGGTGGGACGTAATTCCAGGATCAAAGCCCTCAGTTCGCTCAGGGTAAACCCGGCGGTCTTTTCTAAATGTTCGATAATGTTGCGGGCTTCCGCTGGAATACTCGACGCGGTCAGATATTTTTTCAAGGTATGGCAGGAGTAAATGATCCCGTGGATCCCTTGGGAGATCGAATCATGAAGATCCTGTGCCATTCGATTCCGTTCTTCCATGACTGCCATGGTTTTTGTCTTTTCTGCCAGTTCCCGTTCTTTTTCTGCTAATTCAACCAGTAAACGGTTTTGGTGTGAAAGGTCTTTAACCTTTCCTCCTAATTTAGCATAAAAATACTCAACAACTCCGGCAATGCCGCCAAAAAAACAACCCAGTAAGATAAACCGAATCGAGTGTGAGAAAAAGGCCAAGAGTTTTTCCAGATAGCCGGTGCTCCAGGCGATCAGAAAAACAAAGATAAAAGTTGAGGCGATGGTGCCGATATAGCCGAGGATTCTGAGCAAAACTTCGTTCGTAACCCCAAGACGAGCCATGAGATCACCCATCACGATCCCAAGCACGCCGCAGCAACCGGAAAAGAGCGCGCAACTCAAAGGGATCAGCAGCACTGGAAAGGAGATCGGAATTTCTTGTCCTGGGATCAGAGCCACAAATAACAAGGAAAAAAGGCCGCCAACGCTTGCGGCAAATATAAACACATAGAGAACATGTGCAGCAGTTATCTTCGCTCCGGTTTTTTTGGTTGGCAGGGTCTTCATTTTTCCTCCTATTGCTTAGGTTTTAAACCATCCTAGTCTGGTCGCGTATAGCGCCGCCTGGGTCCGTGATTTCACTTGTAATTTTCCAAAGATATTGGCCACATGGGTTTTTACCGTCTTTTCACTAATGAATAACTGCTGGGCAATATCCTTATTCCCTAAGCCGGCAGTAATCAATGACAAAACTTCCATTTCCCTCTGGGTTAACTCCTCTGTTGTCAGATTGTCCTTTTCTGTCTGGTCTCTGTTCAGGAAAGTAAGCATCTCCGACGTCACCTGCGGTTCGAAATAATGCCCACCCGTCATCACTGCCTGGATGGCCGCCTCTAACTGCTCCGGCTTTGCGTCCTTTAAGAGGTACCCATCAGCCCCGGCCTGTAAAGAGGGGTAAACCTTTTCCCATCCGGCAAAACTGGTTAACACCAGGACCTTCACCCCGGGAAAGTCTGCTTTGATCGCTTGTGTCAACGCTACCCCATCCATCACCGGCATCTGCAAGTCCAGTAAGACCAGATGAATCAGTTCTTCCGCCAATACCTGTAAGGCTTCGCGGCCATTCCCGGCTTCCTTAACCAGCGTAATTGGGGAAAAAGATTCTAAAAAGAACCGCACTCCTTGCCGAAAAAGCGGATGATCATCGACCACCAGGATGTTCAATTCCGCAGGTAACATCCCCCACTCACCACCATTTCGTTCTGGGTTCCTTCTGTTTAAAGCTATTTGCGTTGTATCCATTAAAGAAGATTCCGTACAGTATATAATGTTTGTTTTGAGTTAGGCTAACAATATATTGTACCGGAATAGTTGAATCAAGTAACAACGCAAAAAGCCCTAAAAGGAACCGTGACGATGATCTTCGCGATCCTCCTGCCAACCCCCTGCCAAAACATTTATGATAAAAGATGGGCAGTGCTGAAAGCCGTCATTAGTTTCTTCTTACTTCAAGCGCCGCCCGGTGAATCCCACACTGCTGAACCAGATCCAAGAGCCGGATCACTTCCTCATAACTGCAATCTTTATCTGCTTGAATGGTAACCGTCAGGTCTGGACGGATGGTTTTCTGGAGGAAAGCACGGAGCTCCTCCCTGGGTAGCGGCACCGCCTGTTTATTTAGGTAGAGATTATGGCTGGTATCCATCTCGATCAGGATCCCGGCTGCCGCCGGATGGTTTGTTGCTGCCGCTTCCACCTGGGGAAGGTTGACTCGTAGGTGGTCCTGCTGCTCGGCAAAGACTGTGGTTAATAGGAAAAACGCCACTAAAGTAATGAGGACATCAATCAAGTTGATAATCTCCACTTTTGGCGCGGGTAATTTCGGCAGTTCCAGTGGTTTTTTAGTCATCATGGACACCTTGTTCCAGAGCGCTGTTATAGACTTGCACATAAGTCTCCAGGCGCGCAACGAAGAAATTATAAAAGATAGTAGCCACGACGGCGATGATTAACCCGATGGCGGTCGTAATCAAGGCTTCGCTAATGCCGAGACTGATTTCTTGTGGTCGATAACCACCGACTTGGTCACCGAGGAGACTAAAACATCTCATCAAACCGGTAACCGTTCCTAAGAGGCCGAGCATGGGCGCGATGGTAATGACCGTTTGGAGACCGGTGAGGCGTGTGCGTAACTGCATAAGGATTTCCGTGGGGACTTCATACTCGATGAGCGGCTTTTTTGTTACTTTGTAAAACACATGTAAGCGCTCGGCGATGATGGCAGCGCCGATAATCGAGACCACAAATAGTGGCCAAATGAAGACACCACCATCTTTTAATAATTGCATAACTACCCCCCTATTCTGTGGTTTTAGCAGAACTTAATTCTGCAGGGCAAAAGTGATCTTGACTTTGATCAGGCAATCGATGGGATTACCGTCCTGATTAGCGGCGGGTTCATACAGCCAAGCGCCAACGGATTTCGCCGCTTCTTCGTCCAAGATCTCGTATCCGGAGGATTCAAGTAAGGCAACCGCGCTGACCTTTCCGCTTTGATCTAGCTTGATCTGGAACGTTACCGTCCCTTCCCACCCCTTTTTCCTGGCTATCAAGGGATAAAAGGGGTTTTTATGCTTAACCAAAACGGGTCTCCGCGCTGGTTCCAGGTTTTCTGCTCCGCCTTCCGCTTGTTCCGCACTCGATGGAATTCCTGTTCCCGGCGCTGTACAGGTCCCTTCCTCTGCTAAGGCATCGAAGTTGCCGCTTTTCGGTGGCCCACCGGTAGCGAATAAATTGGTCTCGGAATCCGCTTCCGAAGTTTCTTTTTGGAAGGAAAGTTCTACACTATCCTTTTCCGGAAAGAGAAGGGATTCTTCCTTCTTGATGGCAGTATTGAAAGTAGGGTCAGGACTCTCCTCTCCTCTCTCGATTATTGCCTCTGTTCGGGGCGGCTCACTTATTCTTGTAGGCGTAATGATCTTTGGCGGCGCTTTTTCCTCTACTGAGGACGCACCTACTTCCGAAAAGGCCTTCTCCCTCTCTTGTTTAGCCCCGACCAGATCCACGTTGCCGCCGATTGGGGGCTGGTCAAGCGTAAATTCTAGTACGATGGGTTCTTGCTTTCCCGTCGGGGAGGGAGGCAGGCTTCGGCCTACCCCCCAAAGTACTAGGAGATGAAGTGCTGTGGACAGGCATAAGTACTTTTTAAACACGGATTACACCTCAAAAATTATAGCTTAAGCCCGCGCTGAAGCTTCGGCCAGGCATGGGATAACCGTTTTCGATCTCATATTCCTCATCCAGTAAGTTATTGGCAGTGAGGCTTAAGTTGAAGAGCTCATTAAAGCGGTAGGCCAAATCAAGCTGAAGAAGCTGATAATCGGCGGGAACCGTTCGGCCGGGTAGTGCCTTACGACCGGAAACGATCTGCCAGTCCAGCGCGGATGTTAAGTTATTCCACTGATAACGCACGGCCAGATTGAGGCGATGGGCGCCGTATGGCATGTTGGGGTTATATTTGCCGGTGTTCTTGTCCAGCTCCATTCTGTTTAACCAGCCGTAGCCGAGACGCCCGTTGAAATTAGTCGTGAATTCCCTTTCCAGCTTTAAGTTCACGCCGGTAATCTTGATGCTACCGATATTCTTTACTGTACTCCAATCAGCGGTGGATTGAATGCCATCCTTGATCAAGGAGTGGTAGAGATTGACCGTCAAAGAACCCTTTTCTGTTGTCCAGTCGCCGATCAGATCATACCGCCTGCTCCGTTCTGGTTTTAGGTCTGGGTTGCCATGGTACCATGGGTCTTCCCAATAGAGATCACTGATGGTAGGAGCGCGAAAGGCTTCCCCGTACGCTAGACTGATTTTGAGGTCATCCGAAAAACACTTCGTGAAACTTAAGCGCGGTGACAGGGGCGACCCATACTGGGAATTATAATCCCAGCGTAAACCCGATAAGAGTAGGGTATCTCCGGTAAGATACCATAAATCTTGAAGATAAAAGCTGATATTATCCAGTGAATGCTGGCCACTTGATGTACTATCAACGGAATCGCTTTTATACATGGACCCAGCCAGCAACTGATGGTTCCCAGGCTCGTACAGAGCGGCAACATCTACGCCATAATTACGGACAAGATGTTTGTCTTTATTGTACTTTAGTTCCTGATTTTGCGCGTACACTTTATACTCCCAAAGCCCCTCCAACCACTGGGCCTTTCCGCTCAGATCGACCATGAGGCGTTGGTCTTCCTGTTTGCCGAGACCGGAGCCCGTACGGTCACCCGGTTGCTGGGCTTCTTTAGTCATGAAGTTACCATGCAGGATCAGGTGTTCCTCATCATGTTGGAAGAAGTCATACTGGCCGGACACATATGAACTCTCAGCTTTCGAGTGGGGTCGGTAACCATCCGTTATATTGCCGCCCAGGGCTAACCCCCACTTATTCCGTTCGACCGCGGCACCGCACTGCCAAGAGTCAAAGGATCCACCACCCAACGACAGCGTATTCTTCGACTCTCCTGTTAGATCCGTAATAATATTTACTACTCCCCCTAGCGCATTGGCTCCGTAAAGAGCGGAGAGCGGACCATGAACGATCTCGATTTTCTCCAGGCCAGCGGTGGGGAAATAGCTTAAATCAACACTTCCTCCCTGGTCAGGGCTTAGCGGAACCCCATTGACTAGAAATTGAAGCCGGGAGTCATTAACCCCATCCATCTGTAAACAAGCAGTTGAATGTGGTCCTCCGAAAGATGGGAAGGTGAATCCGTTCTCCGCCAACACCGCAGAGACCGGCTCAATGCCTTGCTCCACTTCTTTGCCATTGATTGTTTCCGTCATTCCCGGTGCCTGCTCAGGGCTTTGGGGGATCCGGGTAGCAGTCACCACATACTCTTCTTCGTAAAGCGGATCCGCTAAATCATCAGCTGCAAGGAGCGGCAGGTTAGCCGTCATTACCAGTGCCAAGACAATAAATAAGCATTTCTTTCCGATCGTCATTTTCCTCGAAAACCTCCTCGATATTTAGTCATAAGTAACCTAAAAATCGTTCTGTTCATCAACTACCCCATGAAAAAACCTACAATCCGTCGAGCAGATTGTAGGTACGCAAAAATAACACCATCAAAACCCCTCCTATCAACCGTAGTCGGATTTGTCCATCTTTTCGTGGAAAAAGATGGTTTGACTCAAGGCAGTTCTCCTGACTCAGGATCAGCGGTTCTTAACACCTTCCCAGCCGTATACCGGTGTGGCAGCCAGTGGCATTTCGTTAAGAACCTCCCCTGTTACAGTGGCGGGACCGTACAGGATTTACACCTGTTTCTCTATTAAGCCTTTGCAAATGGCACCTTGAGTCCCTTATGTAATTTTCCTTTTTAGATTATATGCTGTTTCCTGGAAAAATTCAACTTATTGGTCGTATGACTGAAATTCGTCATAAATTTCGTTCGCGTTCTTAACCTTAAAGGCCTGCAACATCTGGAAAAGTTCACTCGCCCGTGTACTCAAATCTTCACCGGCAGAAGAGATCTCTTCGACGAGGGCGGCGTTTTGCTGGGTGACCTGATTTAGTTGTTCAATCGCTGAACTTATCTGTTCCGACGAGCCAGACTGTTCCTTCATTGCCGCGGCAATTTCAATTACCACATCGGCTGTCTGCTTTGTATTCTGGACAATCCTTTGTAATATCTCACTGGAGTGTTGAACTGCCTTGTCACCGCGCTCAACCCGGTTTGCACTCTCATTAATCAGCATTTCGATTTCTTTAGACGATTCTGCGGTACGGCTAGCTAAATTGCGTACTTCCGCGGCGACTACAGCAAAGCCTCGTCCTTGCTCACCGGCGCGGGCGGCTTCAACCGCTGCGTTTAGGGCCAAGAGGTTGGTTTGAAAAGCAATATCGCTGACTACTTTAATGATATCGGCGATCTTTTGACTGCTCTCGCTTATTTCTTGCATGGCTTCCAAAGTATCTTTGATCGAGTTTTCTCCTGCTTTAACCACTTCTAGAGTGGAGGCGGAGAGTTTACTGGCATGCTCCGAGTTGGTTGCGGTTTGTTGAATGGAAGAAGTTATTTCCTCAGCGGAAGCTGCGATCTCATGGAGAGTTGAGGCTTGTTGCTGTGTTCGCGAGGAGAGATTTTGGTTTCCGGACGCTATTTCCTCCATACCGGAACCGACTTGCTCCGCCGTGTTCATGGTCATCCCGATCATTTGCGAAATCTGATCGCTCATGTTGTTAAGGTCTGCTCCCATCTGGCCAATCTCGTCTGCGCTCTTGATCTGAATGTTACCGGAGAAATCAGCGTTACTCATCTGTTGGATTCCCTGTCTCAAACTAAGCAAGGAATTGACGATGGTTTTCTTAGTCATCAAGTAAGAAAAGAGTAATCCCAAGGCAACGCAACAACCGATTAGGATGGTGATCACTTGCAATAAACCGTAGATTTTTTCGTTATACTGAGAAACCGGGATGTAGGTTAGAGTATACATGTTATGAGCGAGGTCTTTGCTAAATGCGGCAAGGTACTTTTGGCCGTCCCAGATCAGAAAATCAACCCCCGACTCGTTTCTTTCCATATTGGCAAAGAAGCGGGCTGGATCTCCTCCGGCATCCCTGAAATTTAGACTCATGATCTGTTCTTGATAATCCGAGGCGATGACCAAACCGTCCTGGTCTAAAATCATCGTTCTCATCGCTTCGTTTTGCCCGTTATTAATGATTTTATTTGTGATATTGTTTAACTCAATGGCGATAAAAAAGGTATTTGCGAGGGGCGAATTTTTATAATAACTGATTCTATTCACCAAGACGGGACGGCCGGTTGTGGGCGCCAGTCGGATCAGGTTGATGATGGTCTGATTTTCCCGGAGGATATCTTGGGTGGATTTACCGCCGATTCCATCAACAAATGTTCTCCCTTCAAAGTAGTAGCCGATGTTTTCATAGATTCCGTGCCCTTCCGCGTAGATTCTTTCTAAGTTTGCGCTGATGCGGCTTAGCTTTTCAGGATCCGCGTCTTCTCCGGATCGTAGTCCAGCAAAAAAATCCATTGCGTAATTATCCTGGGCCAAAGAATAAGCCAAGTCTTCAAGGTTGGTAAGTTGCATACTGAATTTGGATTGTTTTTCCTCACTGATCCGTTGTAGTTTCTCCTGAATCTCGCCGGTGAGGGTCTGCGAGAACTGGTTATACACAACAAGACAAATGATTAAGGCAGGAATGAGGATAAAAGCGTTCAATAGAATCATGATCTTAACTGATAATGAAGAAGTAATTTTCTTAAACATCGGCGACGCCTCCTTGCACTATGTAATAATATTGTTTGCTTGAATTATTGTTCATTCGATCTGTTTATTTACTTCATATATCGACAATATCTCCAAAAATCTAACCTATATTTTAAGTAATCGCGGATTTCGGTAGTTAATAAAAATTATTTTAGTCAATAAGGTAACTTCTGGTTTGAAAAAGATAAATCCACAGATGGTAGGCCTCCCTTGCAAGGCGCTACCAATGGCAAGATTAAAAGATTATAGAGCCATTTGCGCTGTCGTGAAAGACCGATGAATAAAGGATCCCTAAAGCACCGGAAATAATGTTTACCCCAAAAAGAGAAGGAAACGGGGCAAAAACCCGCGTCAAATGCGGATTTTCCCGAAATTGACCCCATAGCAAAAAGGGTGACACTCCCTTGCTGTCGAAGTATCTGTTATCAGCACAAACACGGACAGAAAGGGTGTCACCCATGGCTATTGTACCACAAAAGTTGTTCGGATGGGAAGATGTTGAAGAATTAGGCGACCTAGAAAGATTAGTATTGATCATCGAGACCCTGCCCGATGAAAAATTAGTGAGAGCGATGGAGTTAGAACGCTTTAGGGGGCGGGATGATTATCCGGTTCGAGCAGTGTGGAACTCAATCTTAGCAGGGATTGTCTATCAGCACCCGACAATAGCGAGTCTACGCAGAGAACTGCAAAGGAATGCCCAATTGCGCCAAGTATGTGGATTTGATCTGTGGTTAGGAGTGAAGGCGGTCCCCACTAATTCCGTATATTCTCGCTTTTTAAGGCGGTTGATGAACACATATAGCCGTTATGTGGATGGGATCTTTGGTGAGCTGGTTGAAATGCTTACAGAACTGCTTCCCGACTTCGGTAAGACCCTTGCTATTGACGGAAAAGCTATACAGAGCTTTGCTAATCGGAAAAGCGAAAAGGAACCGGATGGTCGTCGCGACGTCGACGGGGATTGGTCCAAAAAAGTCTACAGAGGAATTCGCCAAGATGGGACGCCGTGGGAGAAAACGATGTCGTGGTTTGGTTATCGCCTGCACCTAATCGTTGATGCCAAATATGAGCTACCAGTGCATTACAGGCTAACTAAGGCTTCGAATTCCGAGGTCAAAGAAGCCCATGGGATGTTTGACGATTTAGCACAAACCCATCCAGAACTGATTAAACGGTGTCAAGGATTCACTGCCGATCGAGGATATGACGATGGCAAGCTCATTGTTAAACTCTGGGATGACTATAAGATCAAACCCGTAATTGACATTAGAAACCTTTGGCGAGATCAAGACCCCACCCGGTTACTAAAAGATTACACCAACGTAAGTTATGACTACAAAGGAACAATCTATTGTTATTGCCCTAAAAAGGGGACTCAAAGGGAGATGGCTTTTGGTGGATTCGAAGCGAACCGGGGTACACTTAAATATCGTTGTCCGGCAAAGTACTATGGCATTAACTGCCAAGGCCTTGCGGACTGTCCCGTGGCCAAGGGCATCCGGATCAAGATAGAAGAAGACCGTCGAATTTTCACACCGCTTGCCCGTTCGAGCTACGCCTGGCAGCGCGAATATGATAAAAGAACTGCTGCCGAACGGGTAAACTCTAGACTAGATGGATTTTTTGGTTTCGAGCATCACAAGATCCGGGGACAAAAGAAAATGGGGCTCTGCTGTGGTCTCGCGCTATGTATAATGCTGGCCATGGCTGTTGGCAGAATCCGGCAAAAGAGGCCGGAGTTAATGCGTAGTTTGGTGGTTTCCGCTTAAGAATTATTTGAGCTCAAAACCAAAGAAAGGCCACCCTAATTTAGTGATCTCAAAATTCAGCGCCAATGTTTAAAACCCCTCCAATGTTGGTGTTTTGCTTGAAAAAACGCTGTCACGCCTGAATTCGAGATGCCGATTCCTATGCTTTTCTTTAAAAAACGGCGACAGCGCAAATGGCTCATTATAGAAAAAATGTTGACACGGTGGATCGAAAAGAATATAATAAGCGCATAATAGTTAATAAACTTTACTAACTAACTTAGCGATTTCTTTTTGTTATACAGGAGATTATTTGATGGGATTTGTTATCGGGATAGATGGAGGCGGGACCAAAACAAAAGCGGCGCTTTGCGATTTGAATGGGAACCTTTTGGCAATTTACAAAATCGGTTCTTCGAATCTACAAAACATTGGAAAAGAAAATGTTAAGCAAGTCCTATCATCAGTAATTAGTGGGGTTATCACAAAAGCGGGTGTGGACATTAAAGATTTGAGTGCTATTTGTCTAGGTGAGAGCGGTCTTGATACCAATGATGATTATGAGATATATCGAGATTTAATCTGTGACATAATCCCGAAAGGGATACCTTGTGAACTTGTCAACGATGCGATTATTGCCTTACATAGTTCGACCAAAGGGAAATCAGGTCTAGTCGTTGTAGCGGGGACAGGTGCAGTTGTCGCTGGAGAAAACGCCCAAGGGGAACGATTTCGGGTTGGTGGATGGGGTTATTTGGTTGGTGATGAGGGCAGCGCGTTTGATATTGGACGGCACGGGATCATGGAAGCACTAAAGTTTGAGGATGGGCGCGGAAAAGCATACGAAGTTAATAAAGCCATTTGCGAATTTTTCCAAATTGATTCGATGCAAAGTTTATTACCTCAAATTTATGGAAGTGTTGCAGCTCAAACCCTCATTGCCGGGGTGGCAAAGACCATGGATAAACTGGCTGAACAAGGAGATAAGACAGCACTCAGTATTTTGGATCAGGCTGCTAATCAATTAGTTCTAGCGTCAAAGGCTGGATGGGAAATTTCCGGTCTCGAAGAAGATTCGCCGATCATTCTTTCCGGTAGTGTTTTTTTATCACGATATATTAGGAAAAAAGTGCTTGAAGGAATTAAACATGATGTTAAAAAGGTAACGATTATGGATCAAAAGCTGGATTCCGTAGCAGGAGCTATTATTTTAGCTTTTAAGAAGTCGGGAATAATAATTACCGATGAAATCTACAATAATCTGCAAAGTTGGTCACGGATTGAAAGGGGGGTGTAGGTAACAAACTAATAGTATCACGGTTTGAGGAACAACAAAATGGAGGAGGAAAACCATGTACAGTAAAAAGAAAATGTTAATGTTTCTTGTAGTAGCTCTTTTGATTTCAACTGTTTCAATGCTCGGATTAGCTGCCAAACGAAAAGAACTGGTGGTTGCCTATCCCGGATGGGATAGCGCTGAGCAAGAAAAAGCCGTATCTGCATTAGTAAAGGAGTTCAACGCTAAAAACCCCGATTTACATATTGCATTACAGAACTATCCGTGGGCAATGTACCGTGATAAGATTGTTGTCCAGCTAAAAGCAAAAAGCGGACCTGACTTGGGCTACAATCCAATGTATTGGATCCCGGCTTGGTATCGGAATGGGTTTATTAGTGACCTTACAAAGTATATTCCAGAGCTTAATATTACCGACTGGTATGAAGGATCGTGGGGTAGTTCCTTGTATGGTTCCAAATATTATTCAATTCCGGATCGTCGTGAACCGGATGTAGTTTATTACAATGCCGATCTTTTTGAAAAAGCGGGTATCAAGGAATTTCCTTCAACAATGGATGAATTCTTGGCGGCAGCCAAAAAGTTAACAACCCAGGACGTAGCTGGTTTTGGGTTGGCAATGGCCTCTCATTCAACTTTGCCGTCGCAAATTTTAAATTTCCTATATGCGTTTGGGGTTGATCCGATTACGGCCGATGGCAAGGGTACTACGTTCTTAGAACCGGAAACAATCAAAGCAGTGCAATTCTACATCGATCTTTATCGCAAATACAACGTTACACAGAAATCGGCTACCGGTGATTCCCGGGATGAAATTCGCCGACTCTTCATGGCGGGAAAAGTGGCAATGATGATTGACGGCCTCTGGGCGGCTGGTACGTTTGACCAACTAGCTCCGGATCTTAATTGGAAAACAGGGGTTTTCCCGCAGGTTAGCGGCTTGGAACGAAGTTGCTTAGCCCAGGGATGGGATTGGGTAATCTATTCGCATAGTAATTATCCGGATGAAGCATTTCGTTTTATTAAGTTTATGACCCAACCGGAAAATATGGCAAAAGCAGTAGTTACCCTACCGGCACGTAAAACTGCGTCTACCGTTGAACGCTTTGCCGATCCCTTTTACGATATTTGGTTTGAGGCGTTAAAATACGCATCTCCACCGCCAAAAACCGAATACTATAATGATATTTTCCAATATGTGATGGGCGACGTGCTTCAATCGATCGTTATTCAGAATGTACCGGTGGAAAAAGCTTTAGAAGTGGCCGCTAAAAGATCCCTCGATATCCTAAACCAATAGGTATCCGGGAAGAAAGCTCGAAACAATAAATTTCCATGCAAGCCCGGGAAGGTGATAACGCAACCTTCCCGGGCTAAGCAGGAAAAAGCTGAGGGGAGATTAAATTGCTAAGTTTGAGAAGAAAGAAAAATCGAAAGAGTGAAAGCCTAAGTATTGCATCCTCTTGGAAGCGGAACCTAATTGCTTATCTGCTAATCCTCCCGGCCTGTGCATTTATTTTTATCGTGCTTGTTTACCCACTCGTTTATAGTCTCATCCTTAGTTTTGGTAGTCTTCCTTCTTTTGACCAACCTATAGAGTTTGTGGGTCTTAAAAATTATCGCGATTTAATTAATCAATACGGTTTTTGGCAAACTGTACAGCAGACCCTACTTTGGACTGCTGGGAATGTTATTTTCCAGTTACTCATAGGTTTATTTGCCGCACTTTTAATAAATAAATCGAGAATTGGGAAAGCGGTAGGACTTAGTATTCTTTTGATCCCCTGGGTAAGCACTTATGTTGTTACCGCAATTGTGTGGAGACTAATCTTTGATAGTCAATTA
>ENA-UOOK01002140-UOOK01002140.1-fermentation-metagenome-genome-assembly--contig:-NODE-2140-length-24813-cov-3.867437_pt1 | contig 24813 bp, 17 predicted proteins | sample MGYA00245777_ERZ724023 | MGnify/ENA primary metagenome ERZ724023 (study PRJEB28704, sample SAMN03018312) | fermentation metagenome | biome: anthropogenic terrestrial biome; feature: soil; material... | reverse complement strand
ATGATCAGGTTGTAAACAGAGATCGCTCCGGGTACGATCATCACCCATGGGGTATTGATCAGATGCAGTTGCCGCATCAGGATGTAAGATGGAATCATACCGCCGCTGAATATCATGGTAAAGGTGAAAAGCAGCATGAAAAAATCCCGGCCTTTCAGGTCCTTCCTCGACAGTGGATATGCGCCGATCATCGTCATGCCGACGTTCAACGCGGTGCCGAAGAACGTATAGAGAAAGGTATTGCGGTATCCGCTGACAATATCCTTGTTCTTGAAAACGGCCTTATAACCTTCCAGACCGAAATCCACCGGCCAGAGCACGACCCGGCCCGACGCTACCGCGGACGGAGAGGAAAAGGATGCCGACAGGATATAGATAAGGGGATAAACCACTATGATCAGCAACAAGGTCATGATCAGGTCAACAATGAGGTAATAGGTCCGGTCACCTGTCGAAAGCCGAAATGCGGAATTTTTCTTGATTGTATTCATATCCTGCCCCCCTTACCAGAGCCGATTGCCGCTGATCCGTTTGCTGAAGGCGTTCACCAAACTGATCAGAGCAAAATTGATGACCGAGTTAAACAAGCCGATCGCCGTTGCATAGGAAAAATCCTGTGTGCTGGATGCAATTCCCACCTTGTAAACATAAGTGGATATCACTTCGCTGGCACGCTGATTCAAGCCGTTTTGCATCAGAAATGCCTTTTCAAAGCCAACATTCATGATTTGGCCGGAATTCAGGATCAGCATAATGGTCGCCGTCGGAAGGATGCTGGGAAAATCGATGAAACGAACCCGCTGGAAGCGGCTGGCTCCATCGATTTCAGCGGCCTCATGCAGTTCTTTGTCCACCGAAGCCAACGCGGCGATATAAATAATACTGCCCCATCCAAGATTCTGCCAGATGCCGGACCAGACATATAAGTGACTGAAGGCTTCCGGAAGACCGATCAGGTTGGGAACCTCCGTCCCGGTCAACGCTTTAAAGACGATACCGAGAATACCGATACGCGGATTGATCATCTGCAATAACATACCTACAAGAACCACCATGGAAATAAAATGCGGCATATAGGTGATCATCTGAATGCTGCGTTTGTATAGATAACTGCGCATGGAGTTGAGCAGCAATGCAAAAATGATCGGTATCGGAAATCCCGCGATCAGACTGTATAAGGAAACTCTTATGGTATTTAACAGAACGCGTTCAAACATATAGGACTTGAAGAACTTTTCAAATTGGTCAAATCCGACCCACGGACTCCCCCAGATCCCCAGTCTGGGGGAGAACTTTTTAAATGCCAGCTGGAGTCCCGTCATCGGAACATATGCAAAAATAATGATATATGCCAGCGGCAGCAGAAGAAACAAATAGAGCTGCCAACGGGAAAATACCGCTTTTCCCCAATCGGATCGTTTGTGTTTGACAGGTTTTAAAGCTTGAATTTTTGTGGACACGCTTGGCTTCCCTCCCCTTTCCATAGTTGTAAGAAAATCCGGAGAGTCCGGCGGACTCCCCGGATCCCTTTCTACTATTTCGCCAGGTTATTTGCCGTTGTAACGATCGTATGCCTGCTGTACGACTTCCAAATATTCCTCCAACCCGATGTTATTCAATTCACTCACATAATTGTCCCATTCCGAGAAAGGCATATCTCCGACGATAAATCGCTGGGTGCTTTCATCGATATAAGTCTTGAGGGAGTTCAGGATCTCGGAGATGCGATCATTTTCTTCCGTGGTAAACGGAACCTTCAGAATGACTTCTTCCGGAGCCTTATCGATATAAAAAGGCACAGCCTGAGCCGTCATGTATTGGGAGTCATAGGGGTTCCCATCCCATGTCATACCGCCGATTCCATACTTATAAGGACGAATCGCCGCCTGTGAATCTGCCCATTCCGCATTCTGCGGCTGTCCCCAATGGTTGTTGATCACCAGGATCGTCGCGGGGATTCCCATATCCTCATATAGGCCGGTGCCTTTATCCGCTTCCGTGGCAAATTTCCAATCCTTTTCAAACTCGCCGAAACGGGACGTGACGGACAGTTCCGTTTCACACATGAGATCCAAAAGACGGAACGCGACCTCGGGATCCTTCGCATCCTTCGTAACATAGCTGGCATTTTGCGGGCCTTGATATCTTTTGGTGGACCAGCAAACCCCGTCGGGCCCGGTAAGAGGAGGCAGATGCGTCATATCCTCCTTCCGCTTGCTATCCGTTTGATACATGCTCATGCTGCCGGAAGCCACAGACCCGATGATCTGTGCGTCAGGGTTTTCTATGACTTGTTGGAGCTGGGCTCTGTCCTGGGTAAAGGTCAACGGGGAAATCAGACCGTCACTGTATAGTTTGTTAAGATACTCCAATCCTTGCTTCCACTCATCTTTATTGGCACCCGTATCTATTTTCCCATTATCCACCAGCAAGTAATTGTATGAGTCATTGTAATAGATAAACGCATTCATAAAAAACTTCTGGGGCTGACTGTTCCAACCGTTGATATCACCTATAAACGGGATTTCATCCGCTTTTCCGTTTCCGTTCGGATCTTTCTCTTTGAAAGCCTTCAGGACTTCATAGTATTCATCCGTAGTGGTGGGCATATCGAGATCCAGAGCTTCCAGCCATGTTTTATTGATCCAGGCGCGGTGGTCCCATTCGTTTCCGTATTCCGGATGATAAAGCGGTACCGTATAAATATTGCCGTCCGCCGATGTGACATCGTTGAGCAGAGTATCCAGTCCATGCTCTTCCACGGCAAGCTTGAAATAGTGGGAACTGTTTTTAAAATAATCGTTCAGCGGCAGAAAATACCCCTGAGAGCCATAGGAGTAAACCTCCAGATCCGTCAGACCGACCAATGAGACGATATCCGGCAGGGCAGAACCCCCGGAAATCATGACCGCCAGTTTCTGCTTCGCATCTTTCGCGGGGAACAGTTCAAATTTAATATCGATGCCGGACTTTTTCTCCAATAATTGTGTGTAGTGATTGGTGTCATAGTTTTCCACATTGGTGTTCTGAGGGATTCCGATCGTCAGGGTATAAGGCTCCTTTACGATAGGTTCCATGCCCAATTCATTCAGAATACCGTCGGAATCGGATCCACCTTCCTGTGGGGCACTTTCCGCAGGTTGATCAGCCCCATCCTGTTTGTTTGTTTCAGCCGGCTTGTCGGTATCCGCTGTGCTGCAGGCGCTCAATACCAGAAACATTACCAGCAGAACGGAAACCAGGGAAACGATTTTCTTCTTGCTCATTCCATCGACCTCCATATATTGTATTATTGATGTAAAAGGATACGGCGGGCAGATTACATTTCCAATCGGCCTGCGTACAATATATAGATACCATTTTTACTTGTCCTTATCCATTTGAAAAAATGATCCGGAATGGAATACAGTAAAAACAGGGATGTGGAAATCTGATCGATACATGGAACACAGTAAGAATAATCGTAATTTTCCCTGAAGCTCCCTAAATTCCCGGAAACTACATCCCCTGATTTTGTGATTGGAGAATATCGGAAACCTTGGCAGATTTCAGCCTCTGGCTTCTCCATGCGCCTGGGGTCACACCGTAAATCCGTTTGAACGCCTTATGAAACGTATTTACGGAGTTAAATCCTACTTGTTCCGAAATGATATTGATTGCCAAGTCGGAATTGGCAAGCAGCTTTTCGGATTCCTCAAAGCGGATCCCTTCCAGATATTCGCTGAAGCTTTTACCGGTATGTTCCTTCACGATATGGAACACATACTTCTCCGACAGGCTGAATTTCGTGGCGACCTGAGCCGCGCAGAGGTTGGGATCCGGATAATTCTGCTTCAGATACTGAACAACGCAATCCCTCAGGCGAACCGCGCGGTCGTTTTTCAGTTTTTGAGCCCTTTGAGCAAGACGCAGGGCAGACCGGTGCAGTGCTTTCAGAGAATCTTCCGGCGTGTCCTCCTCCCGGAACACACTGATGTCGCCGGATGCTTCATCCTCTTTTCCGAGCAGACTGGCAGCATGGGAGAGGGTATTGCGAATGGAAAGCATGACCTGCCGATTCTCATGGGCATCCGAAATGGGATGCCGCAACAGACGCTGCCATATCGCCACAAACAGATGATTCACACTTTCCGTCTCCCCCATAAGGATCAGATCATTCAGCTTAAGCGCCGTCGACGGATCATAGATATTCCCCGCCGCATGCTTATGCAGGCTTTGGTAATGTCTGACTCCATTATTGGAGTCTTCCTCCATTTGGATCAGGGCCTGTCTTGCCTGCCAGAAACACTTGGACAGGTCGTCAAGCCCATTGCAGGGATCGGATATTCCGATATTGATCATGTTTCCGGTGGACTTCAGAACCATATCCCGTAATATGATCAGCTGGGTATCCATCCTTGTGAAACCGCAGGCTTCCTCTTCCGGTAGATTCAAAATAACGGCACAACTGCTCGTGGATAGATTGCAGATGATATGGCTTTGGCTCATGTTCCTCATAATGGCATCATGGAGAACCAGATGAAAGGCTTCGGCGGATTCAGCGCCGGCGGTGTCCGACGGATCCAGATCCATATCTGTCCTGGACAGAACGAGCACAGCAAAAAACGGATGCCGGATATCATAATAACGGATAAAGTTCTCCTTTTCCCGGCTGTTGCAGGGCTGTCCGTTTAAAAGCTTTTGCGTCAGATAAATCTTCATATCTTCCTGTACGGCAGCCATCTGCTGTTTATAGTTTTGATTGGAATGATCTATCTGGATCAGGGAGTTCCGGATATAATCGAATTCATTCTTTCCCGTATTGTGTATCGGCTGGGTGAAGGTTCGGATCGTATCTATGATCCCATTGAGCAAACGGCTCTTACGATATGCAAAGAACAATGCCAGGGCAATCCCAAGCAGAACAGCGGAAAGGACAAATATGATAAGGATCTGCGTCATACTGGATATCTTCTCCATATATGCGCTGTCCGGAATCCCCGCAACGATATTCAGTCCGAAAAGAGACTGCGTATGATTCAATATATTGGTATCCATTCCCTTCCATTTGTATTCGCTGATACCTCTGGGCAAATTCAATAAATCTCCCTCATAATGGTAGCGGTAGATGATTTCGTTATTGCTGTTTGTAATATATAAAAAGCCATGCTGCAGGATTTCCTCCGATGCCAGCCTGTGCAGTATCTGTTCTGAATCCAGCTGGACCAGCATTGCACTGTCGAACTGCCTTGGGTTGTCAACCGGCAAAGACAGGATGCAATGGATAATTTCCTTATTCTCATATGGACTGAATACAGATGTCCGATACTTTACAGGTACGTTCTCCATGAACATGATCTGCTTGGGATTGTCAAAAACATACTGATTCCAATTTTCGTAAGGAATGAGATATTCTTTCAGGTTATTCGTGTCTGTGATGATTTGGGAACGTGAGATGGCTATGTTGTTTTGCCGGAATATCATATAATTGTCAAAGACCAGATCGGATGAAAAACCGGAATCCCGCATCCTGTTATAGGCACGAACCAGGTAATATACCTGGTCTTTCGGGATCTCGCCGTTCAACCTTGTAATCTTCTGAAAGCTGTTGTCGCTTCGCAATTGAGCTGCCAGTTTATTCAGATTCAGTATTTCATTTTCTATGGCGACATATCCTTTCTGCATGTTGGCATAGCTGTCTTTTACAATACTTTCTTTCGCATTGTTCAATGCAGTACGATACAATAACCATAAAGGAATCGTAAAGACTAAAGTAATCACCAGATAGGAAATCAAAAATTTTATAAATATTTCAAAATGAGGGTAATAATTCCGTTTCTGTTCCATATATGAACGCCTCCCATGTATCCTTCGTCTGATATCATAGTAATATTATATAGTATATTGTACCATATAATTCGTCAGGTTCATAGGCAAATCCGATAATTGTCCGGCAAAAGGATGCAGGGCTTAGAAACTTCACTGCTGTCAAACGGGGGATAGCTCCCGCCACAGAAGGTTTATCCCTCTGATGGCACAATGCTCAAAAGGCCTTCCGGATAACGATACCGGAAGGCCGAACAGAATAATATCAATAGTACTCTTTTCATGTTATCAGACAGACTTAACAGGTTTCGCTCCTTTTAACTTCAGGTCAAATCCCTGATCCCGGACGGTACTCAGTATCTCCTGCCTCTTGGGGACGGGACTCTTCAGTCTGGCAACCACCTGGTCGCTGAAGCTGTCCACCCGCCGGTTGGCTTCCCGCAAATCGTAATAGGTCCGCATCTCTTCGTCGTATTCCCGGATCTCCTGCAAATAATGATCAAAACGGGTATAACCATTCTCAAAGAGCCGAAGACGCATTCCCATCCGGGGTTTCAACTGCGGATTCTGATCAGGATATCCGATGCCCAGCCCCACAACGGGGAAGGTCAGTTCGGGAAGATTCAGGGTTTCGCATATCTTTGCGGAATCATTGAGAATACTGCCGAAGTAAACCGTTCCTAATCCCATGGACTCCGCTGCATTGACAACATTCTGGGCCGTTATGCAGGCGTCCGTAAAGGCGGAAAAAAACCGGTCCATATCACGGGCACTATCCGCATAAGCGTTCTTTTCCTCCGCAATTCGGCAGTTCCGGTACTGATCCACAATAAAGATCAACAATTCGGGTGCTCTTGCCACATAATCCTGTTTGCAAACCTCTGCGATCTGTTTTCGGACAGCAGGATCCGTCACCCGGATAATGGAAGAAGCCTGCATACCGTTTGAGCTGGCCGTACGCCTTGCAACTTCCATCAACTGTTCGAAAGTTCCCGCAGGGATGCTCTCCTTTTTGAATTCCCGAATCGTACGATGTTCCAGCTGCTTTTGAACCATTTCATTTCCATTCTTTTTACCCATTGCTTATTCACCTCATATCCGCATTGATTCTCTTTCACTGATATTATGTCACATTTTCCCTCAATAAGCAAAGGGTGATGACATCAGGATGTGATGTCATCAGGAAATCAAAATGTATCCGTTTTTCCACAAAATCATAATTACACATAAGAAGTAAAAAACAGACACCATACCGGATCAATTATTGCAAAGGAAATCAAACAGCCCTCCTTTCAGCCTTTCCGGGATCGTGATAAAATAATATACAGCACAATCGTAACGTGGCGACAAAATTACTTATAAAGAAGCAGAGCCTTAAGAAAGTCTTATGATTCAGAAAATTGATCTGTAAGGAGGAGAAATCATCATGAATATCCTTTATCTTCACACCCATGATACCGGAAGGTATATACAGCCTTACGGCTATGCCGTAAGCACCCCGAATCTGATGAACCTGGCGCGCGAGGGGACCCTCTTCCGTCAAGCCTATTGTGCCGGCCCCACCTGCTCACCGAGCCGGGCCGGCCTGCTGACCGGAATGAGCCCGCATTCCTGCGGCATGCTGGGACTTGCCCACAGAGGATTCCGGCTGTACGATTACCATCAGCATCTTGCGCGTTTTCTCGGAGACCATGGGTATGAAACGGTACTGTGCGGCGTACAGCATGAGGCGCCGGATCCCGGTATGATAGGATACCGTAAGAATATTACGGTGAAACGCAGGGGAACCCATACCGAAATGGACGAAGCCAATTCACAGGCTGCGGCCGATTATCTGTTGAACTCTCATGGAGACCCTTTCTTCCTTTCCATGGGGCTCTTTCACACTCATCGCAGGTTCCCGGAAATCGATCCCTCCATCCGCCCCGATTATGTCATGCCTCCTTTCCCGATGTATGATGCCCCCGGATGCCGGGAGGACATGGCGGCCTTCATGACCTCCGTCATGATTGCCGACCGTTGTTATGGAAGGGTGCTGGATGCTCTCCGGCAGTCCGGACAGGATAAGGACACCCTGGTGATTCTGACAACCGATCACGGCATCGCCTTCCCGCATATGAAATGCAATTTGTACGACACGGGAATCGGCGTATCCCTGATTCTCCGGTATCCCGGCAATCCCCTGAAAGGGAAAGCAAACGATGCGCTGATCTCACAGCTTGATCTTTTCCCGACCATCTGCGACATGATTCAAGTGGAAAAGCCCGACTGGCTGCAGGGATTCTCGATGATGCCCCTGTTCGAAGGGACGGCGGAAAGCATCCGGAACGAAATATTCTCCGAGGTCACCTTCCACGCGGCATATGAACCGATGCGCTGTATCCGTACACGTCGTTATAAACTGATCCGCTTTTATGACGAGCAGGGGCTTGTCCCCTGCAATATAGATGATTCACCGAGCAAAAGCTTTCTGATGGAAAACGGGCTTTTAAAACATAATCAAAAGAGGGAGAGCGAAATGCTCTTTGATCTGTTCCTCGATCCCGTCGAACGAATCAACCTGGTCGGCGATCCACAATACGAATCGGTCCATGCCGATTTGAGCACGCGCCTGGAAAACTGGCAAAAGGCAACCCACGATCCTCTTTTGAAAGGAAAAGTCCCTCTGCCGGAAGGGGCTATTATAAATAAACCATCCTGTATCAGCCCCCAGGAGAAAGACTTCTTAAATCATGAGGAGTGTTGAAAAAATGCCGGAAGCGGCAGTACCTATTAATCCGATCATGAAAAAGCCGGTATGGGGAAATCCCATACCGGCTTTTTCATAAATTAATTTAATGTGTTCTTCCAGCGATCATATGATTCTTGATATATGGATATATAATCCTCTATATCCATCTTCTGAAGATCGGAAACATATTTGTCCCACTTTGACATCGACTGTTCTCCAGTTATGAATTTTACAATATTCTGAGTAATATAGGTTTTTATATCCTGCGAGTAGGTGCCAAGACGAATACTCTCCTCTTCGGTAAACTTAAGCCTTGGTATGGAGGAAAGAGGGATAAGATCAGGCCTTAAGGTTTCTGTAGTTTTTTTCATGGCAGGAAGCTGGGCTGGACTCTGATCCAGCTCATCGATAGCATATTGCGGTATACCCCCTCCACAGTAAAGAGTCCATTTCGCTTGAGCTTGATCCTGACCGAGGCCTGTGGGATCATTTTTGATTTCATCAAGTAATTGATACTTTCCATCTTTATCGATAGAAAAGCTCTTGCCCTCGATTCCAAGACGTACCAGTATTGTGCCTTCTTTACTATAGAAGTAATCCGCCCAGCGCATGGTCTCTTCGGGATATTGGTTCTTGCCGGTTATGACAAAAGTACCGGTAGTCTGTACTTTGGGGTTTACATTTGACCAAATCGAATCCCCATATGGGCCTTTCAACACCGGAGGTTGATCATAGTTATCGCTGTTTACACCCATCCATAGTGTGTTGTTCCCGAAATTTGTGAATCCTACCTGATCTGCCGTAATTTTGGATATAACCTGGGCTGATTGTTGTGAAAAGATCTCCTTATCGATCAGTCCGTCTTTCCACATCCTGTTCATAAATTCGATGACTTCCTTATACTTCGGCTCTATGGTTATAAGTCTTATTTTCCCGCTGTCATCCACATCCATGAGGCCATTTATTATTCCCGCATTCTTGCCGAACCCCCACGAACCGAGAAAATTTCGGATTATCTCAAGAGGATTCTCTTTGAAAGAACCCGAATATCCTATTTCATCCGCTTTTCCATTGCCGTTCGGATCCTTTTCTACAAATGCTTTCAGTACATTGTAGAAGTCTTCCGTTGTTTCCGGCACTTCAAGGTTTAAGTTTTTCAACCATTTCATGTTGAGCCAATATTTATTGATCAGATTTGCTTCGGTCTCATTCAGCTGAGGAAGAGAGTACACATGCCCATCCGGTAATACAATATTCTGATAGATCGATTTATCCTCCGACATAAGTCTCGTTAAATTCGGAGCATAGTCAAAATATTCGTCAAGAGCAATGATTTGTTTAGCGGATGCATATTTCATCTCCAGATCGGGAGTCAGACCCGCTCTTATAAGGAAGTCAGGCAAATCATTGGATGCAAATCTCAGGTTTCGTTTTTCTGCAAATCCTTCGGAGGGTACACAGTCCCACTCAATTTGTATGTTCGTACGTTTTTCCAATTCCGCCGTTGCCGGATGTTCATTCCAGTCCGGAACCTTTACATCTTTACTAACCATCCCTTCCAGTGTTATGGTATCTTTTACGATTGGAAGGCCTTCCCTGGAGACATTGGAATCGGCCGAGGCAGCCGGAGCAGACGATTCCGGCGTTGGCTCCGTTGATTCCGGCGTGCCCGAAGTACCCGGCATACCGCCTGTATCCTTATTGCAAGCGATTAGCAGGACCATAAGAGTAACCATGATCAATACAACGCTTCTTCTTAAAAACCCCTTTTCCATTTTTTACACTCCTTTTTCTATATTATATATTTGTAGCGCACCTGGCGCAAGGACACAAAAATACTTAAAGTACTTTACTTTATACGATGTCGAATCACCCTTTGATGGCGCCGATCATGATCCCTTTGATAAAAAACCTTTGAAGGAATGGATATAGCACAAGCATCGGAAGACACGATACAATGATCACGGCATACTTTAAGCTTTCGGATACCAGGAATTTATTAATGTCTGTCTCCAACATTTCCGTCATATCCCCGGTCATATTGCTAAGCAGGATTTCCCGAAGGATCAGCTGCAAAGGATATCTGTTTCTGTCACCCAGGTAAATCAAACCGTTGAAATAAGAGTTCCAGTGTCCCACCGCATAGAATAATGTCAATACCGCAATAATAGGGGCACTCAGGGGCAAAACGATCCTGAAAAAAGCCGGACCGTCCGAACACCCGTCTATGGACGCGGCCTCGTAAAGCTCCTCGCTGATGGTAGTCTGCATGTAAGTGCGCGCCACTATCATATTGTACACGGAAACGGCACCCGGAATGACCATCACCCAAAACGTATTATAGAGCCCCAGACTTTTGATGATCAGATACGTAGGGATAAGTCCTCCGCTGAAAAACATGGTAAAAGTAAAATATGCCATAAACATATTTCGTCCATACATCTTCTTCCTGGACAAAGGATAAGCCCCAAGCATGGTCATGGCAACATTTATGAATGTCCCAATAGCGGTATACAGCACAGTATTCCGGTATCCTATAAAAATATCTTTATTTCGAAACACAAGTTTGTACGCTTCTGTTGTAAACCCTTTGGGTAAAAGCCACATCTTCCCCGCAAATACTTCCATTGGGCTGCTGAAGGAAGCGCTGATAACAAATATCAATGGATAGATCGTTAGGAAAAGAAATACGCAGATTGCGACAGAAACAATGAGATCGAATATCCTGTCGGAACGGCTGGACTGTATTTGGCTTGCATTTCGCATGCATACCCCTCCCAATCAATAGTATTCTTAAAATTAAATCATTCGGATACTGCCCTTAAAATAAGCTGATATCATTGACTTTCCTTGATAGCCGGTTGACCATGAGTAACATGATCACGTTTATCACATTATTGAAAAGTCCTACAGCCGTCGAGAATCCGTAGTCCATATTGATGAGTCCCGATTGATAAACAAAAGTCGGTATAACATCGGATGTCTCTATGTTAAGGCTGTTTTGCATAAGGAATATTTTTTCAAATCCCACATTCATGATTCTGCCTGTATTAAGTATAAATAATATTACAATCGTAGGCATGATAGAAGGGATATTGATGTGGATAATCCGCTGGAATTTATTGGCGCCATCTATCTGAGCGGCCTCATGTAATTGGGGATCTATACCAGATAAAGCAGCTATATAAATAATGGAATTCCATCCTGCATTTTGCCATACCCCCGACCAAACGTACATGGAAGGAAAAATCCCGGCATCCGTAAGAAATGGAATCGCTTCCTTATTAAATGATTTCAGTACAACATTTACAAAACCGGTACCCGTATTAAAAAACAAGTTCAATATACCGACGAGCACTACAACCGATATAAAATGCGGAGCATATGCGATCGTCTGCACCGCCTTTTTCAGCTTGCCGTTGCGGATTTCATTAAAAGTTAAAGCCATGATGATAGGGAAGGGAAATGCGGCGATCAAACTGTATAGGCTCAACCATACCGTATTGCGCATAAGTCTCCAGAAATAAAAAGACTTAAAAAATCTGGTAAAATTATCAAATCCCACCCATTTGCTCCCCGCAATTCCCAATGCCGGATTGAAATACTTAAAGGATAGTTGTATCCCGTACAATGGCATATAAGAAAAAATAAAGAAATAGACTGCAACAGGTAGGATAAATAGATATAATTCCTTACAGTCAGATAACTTTTTTCTTGCTTTTGCCAACCTGTCCTTACCCTTCTTGGTATCTGCAATAAGGACTGTTTTCCCCTGCATTCCCATAACAATAATTCCATCCTCTCTACACCTTATAAGTACATTCAAAAGCCTAACCGACCGACTGGTCCCTATTATAAATCCACAAGGAGTTCCTTTAAAGTAGCAAAAGTTTACGGGGCTTGCAAAACTTGCTCTGCGACATCATGAAAACTTTACTTTTATGTCTGTTTTCTACTTTTTACCGACCTCTCATCCGGCACAAGCCGGATGGACACTTGATTCCTGCCGGTTTTCCGGTGTGCATGCAGAAATATACTGATTGATTGACAATATTATATATTATTGATATTATAACTATGACGATTTTATATGATATATACAAATGTAAGAGGTGATCCTATTGGCTATCAAGAAACGAGATACCTTTTCTCTTTTTCTGAAGTCCTACTTTTATATTGTTTTGCTGGCTAGTCTTTTTTTTTCAGCAATAAACATCCAATCCATATATAAAATCCACAGCCAACTCGAAGAGTCCTATTTGGCTATGGGGAATCAAGCCGCATCCTATCTTGAAACAAATCTATACGAGATAAACCGTCTGGCAGAACTGATAAGTAAGGATTATAAGTTCACGCCCTATTTTATCATGGAAAATGTTGGATACCCTCATAACATAACCTATGAAATCAACAAGCTTAAATCCTACAGAAATATACTGTCCTCCGTTGGTATTGTGTATCGCAACTCCGTATTTGACGAATTGAACTTTAAAATATTTACCAGTAATGGTACCTATTCCATCGACAGATATTGCGATATTGAATGTGGCGGCAAAATAGACCGGAGAACCTTTACGGGAGCAATAAGAAACGTAGATTCGCCCATGTTTCTCACAAATCACAGCAGTGTAAACGGAAGCGGTGCGGAAACCAAGCTTATCTATGTAATTCCTCTTCCAGGGGATTATTCTGCTTCCCCTGCCGTTATACTTTTCAATCTGAATTATAAAGAACTTCAGCGCAATATTAAAAATGCAGTCGGCGACATGAGTAATGTCGTTGTGTTTTACAACAAGGATCTTCCTATTCTGAGCACGAATTCCAATGGCAAAAACGCTTTTGATACGATGGGCCTTGATTACAACAGCAGACGATCAATAAGTAAAAATTATGTGGTGAACGAATTTGAACTGTTATTTGGTATCAACATTGTTCAGATTATAGATAGAAAAGGTTTCTACGCCCCCTTATATCAGTCCATAAACAGCTTTTTGATATTATTTGCCTCCTGCCTGGCATTCAATCTTTTTCTTTCCTACCGGTTTGCCAAAATCAACTCAACCCCTATCCAAAATTTGGCGAAGAAAGCGGCGGATACATTTGAAAATCCCATCGCTTCAAATAAAAGCAATGAAATAGAGTTTCTGGATAGAACACTTGACCGGCTGAAAAGTGAGAAACAGAAAATGTCAGAACAGATGTCCAGTGAACGCCTTCTGGTGAGAAACCATCTCTTGCTTGCTTTATTAAATGGCAAGGAGTATTCCGGAATCAATAACTCCTATGCCCATGACTTCCTTAAAGATGTCAATAATGAAGACTTCCGCTTTTGCTCCATTGTCTTTCTGATTGATAAATACGCAGCATTTATAGAAAGCATACCATCAAAAGAACAATGGCTGATTAAGTACTCCTTATGCAATATATTTGAAGAAGCATGCAGAAGATTCGGCGACGGATACGGCACGGACCTGGCATTAAACGAAGGAATCGTGGGGATTGTCAAATTCCATAAAGCGGAAAATATATTAGCCATAGCACAAAATATTTGTGAAGAGCTTCAGGCCTATATGAAAAGATTTGATTGCACATTGTCATGCTCCGTAGGAACACCTTGTGACAATATGTTCTCCGTATCCGCTTCCTATTCGACTGCTATCAGCAATGCGCATTACCGCTTCTTTTTAGGCCAGGGATCCGTTATTACGCCGGAAGCTGTCAAAACTATAAAAATAAAACAGAATAATACGCTTAAGGACATGGATCTGAAATGGAGCAATGTGATTGCGAGTATCAAATCATGCGATATGGATGCGATAGCGAAAAGCGTCGGCTCCTCCTTTCAATGCCTTGATATGGACAAAAATATGATTTCCTTTCGATCCGCTTATTTTCGAATGATCAGCTTATTGAATTCATTTATAAACGATTACCTGTTATACAAAAAGGAAGCCCTGAATTACAAGCTCGATATGCTCTTTGAAAGGGATTATGAAACGATCGACGACGCATGCTCGGGAATTACAGACTTTTGCTGCGAATTGTCGGAAGAGTTCAGACAACTGAAAGGCAGCAAAACAAATAAGGATATCTTTGCGCTTGTCAATAAGTTCGTATTGAAAAATTATACGGACCGAAGTCTTACTTTGTCAAAGATTGCTGACGAGCTATCTTTCAATCCCTCCTACCTGACAAGAGTTTTTAAAGCAAAAAGCGGTATGTCTCTTATGCAATATATAGACAAGTTCCGATTCGAAAAAGCAAAGGACTTGCTGATCAAAAGCGAGCATCCCATTAAAGAAATTGTCACCATGGTCGGTTATATAGATGAAGCCAATTTCCTCCGGAAATTCAAGAAAACCGAAGGAATCTCTCCTTCCATGTACAGGGAAATGCATAAAAACAGAGCCCCTGATGTTTGAACGGTGCAACTAATTCCATCAGAGGCATTTTATTCGCACTGAAGAAGCCTTCATTGAATTGCGGATATCATACTCCAGATCCGGAAGGACATTGTTGATCCGCTGATATTGGTTCGCAGGTATCTTGCGTTGCTGATATAAATCTCCATCAAATCCATGAAACCGAATGCTGATTGGAGATTTTCCTGTTCCAGTCAGAAAATCAACTCCCCTGGACAAGGATGCGGTCCACCACCAGCTTTCGGAATTCCGGCGTCAGGGAACAAAAATACGCAGTAAATCCGGTCACCCTTACCACCAGATCGGGATACAGCATCGGATTCTTGTCCGCCTCCAATATCTGTTCCGCGTTGATGATGTTGATATTCAGCAAAGTGGCTCCCTTTTCAAAAATCGTCACGATATAGTCGGCGATCTTGCGGACCGCTTCTTCATCCCGACCCAGACCGGGATCCAATTCCAGCTGGATCGGCGCCGTATTCCCATATCCCGGCTGGATGGAACAAATGGAATTGCTCATGGCGGTAAGCGCTCCGTCCTTGCGAAACCCCGGATGGGGATTGGCTCCATGGTTGATGGGCTCATAGGCCCTTCTTCCGTTGGGGGTTGCTCCGACCTGTTTCCCCAGTACAATGGTATTGGACCAGCTGAACCAGCCCGGTATGAAGTGATAATTGGGATATCTCTCATCTTCTCCCCTTACCTGACTTGAGAATGACCCTGATATCCTTTCCGCCCATTTATCGCTGACGGTATTTCCTCCGCCATATCGTTCACTGCTCGACAACATCAACCGGACCCGCTCACCATCCTTATCCTGGAAATTGGTTTTCAAATGGTGAACCATCTCCTTCCAATCCAGCCTCCGCTCCCTTTCGATTCTTTGCTGTAAAGCGCCGAAGGAGTCGGCGACGGTGGCGATAGCGGTGCCGTCGATACACAGGTTGTAATACATCGCCCCTCCGCAGGTCATATCCAGCCCCTTTTCAATCGGGCCATGGCTGATCAGATTCAGCATCAGCTCCGGTTCATTGAATTGCTGATACTTCAGATGGAAGGCAATCCCTTCCGCGGTGACCTGTACCGCGCGTTCCATATGTTTTTCATACCGCTTCCAGAGCTCTTCCGTGGAATAAGGCCCGCTTCCCGCCATCATCTCGTCCAGAGCCACTTCAAATACCTTTGCCCCGTTGATTTTGACGCAATCGTTGAGCGTATACTCCAGTCCGGGCAAACTCATCCAATGGCAACCCACCGCAATCCGTTTCCTGGCAAGCTCTCTTGAATACCCCAATTTCATGAAGCCCTCGCACAATGCCTCGTCTCCGGAAAAGCGCGGCCATCCGTTCCGGTTTTTGAACAGATAATCGACTGCCCGGCACAAAAACTTTCGGTCGATATTCCTGTGAACACGGACGGTAATATTACAGGAGGAGTTCAGCTTATCGGCCGCTTCCAGCACCATATCGCTGAAGTCACACTGCAGATCGTTGCCGTTTTCGTCCAGGCCGCCGATCTGGTAGTAATGGGGATCGTTGAGCAGCAGGCAGGCAAGATAGAAAATCGCTTCTTCCCGCGTAATGCGTCCCGCTTCCAGGTCCCTTTCATAATACGTACGAAGGAAGCCGTCCAGCTGAAATCCGGCACCGTCCCGGTTGTACGTACGGCTTGCCATATTGAACCAACAGATCCATTGGCATGCTTCCCGCAGGGTTTGGGGCGGACCGGACAGGACCCTGCGGTTGACGGAGGCCATGTCCAGCAGGTTTCGCTTCAGCAGGGGATGACGTTCCAGCTCTGCCAGGCGCTCCGCCTCGGCAACGGTATGGGATATCCATTGCTGGATCCCTTGGATGACAAGCTTCTCCGCGTCATAGAATGCATCCTTTCCCGGATTGATCCTGCGGTATTCCTCGATTTTCTTCAACAGGCCGCCCCATCCCAGGCGTAGGCCGATTTCATAGTCCCCTCCGAAATGAGCGTCGGCGCCGATTCCGGGTACGATTCCATACAATTCCTGTTCTTTCCGCAGGTGCTCATACGGGTAATCCGGGTTCCAGTTCTTCCCGTCCCTTTTTTCATCAAACCAGATCATGCTGAACATCCATCGGCAGGTGAAGGCATCCACCGGGTCGATATAGACCGGGTGCTCGGACATCAGCTTGGTAAAGTTCCTGCTCCAGCCTTCATAACCATACCAGGAACCGTTGGGATGGTTCGGAATGCAGTGGAACCGGTAACCCTCCGGAGCCGGGATGCTGCCGTAATCATCCCCATCCTGATATACCTTCATGGAAGATTTTGCGCGGGTCTCTTCCAGCTTGCGCTCCCGCAGGACAGCAATACGTTCGTTATAATCCAGCGGTTTATCCGCCGGAAAAGCATTGATTCGATTGATCATGTTCCTTCCCCCTCCCATCAGCCGATCCGAACCGGTACATGGGACCGTTTCGCCGCTTTTGCAAGCGGTTCCATATGTCCGGTATCCAAAGGCCGTACACCGGCAAACTCATTCTCCAGGCTCAAAGCGCCGTACTTGCTCTCGCCCAGCGGATTGAACTGTAATAGTTCATAATATTCCACATGACGCAAGGATGCGATAAAGTCGGCGATCCTGCCGATCTCCCCCTCGTCGTCGTTGACTCCGGGGATCACAGGAGTCCGTACAATAATGGGGATCCCCGTGTCCGACATTTTCCGGATATTTTCCAATATGCCTTGATTGCCGACGCCGGTCCATTTCCGATGTTCTTCCTCCGAAAAGAGCTTGATATCCACCATTGCCAGGTCAAGGCAGGGAATCAGCTTCTCGTATCTGCTCCAGTCGGCCAGCATATTGGTTTCCACCGCCGTGGATATGCCTTTCGCTTTCAGCGTCGCCAGCAGCTGCCCGGCAAATTCATGCTGCATTGCAATCTCGCCGCCGCTGAGCGTGACGCCTCCTCCGGAATTCCGATAGTAGTCCGCATCCTGGATCACTTCCGCCATGACTTCATCTACATCCATTCGCCGTCCCGACAGAACCAGGGCACCGGAAAAGCAATTCTCCGCACATATTCCGCAATGTATGCATTTCAAGCGATCGTACGCAAGCATACCTTTTTCATCCAAAAAACAAGCTCCCGTCGGACATACCGTTAAACAGCTGCCGCATCCGATGCATTTCCGGGGATACCGCAGCAGCTGCGGGGCGATTGACAATGTTTCCGGGTTGTGGCACCACTTGCAGGTCATATTGCAGCCCTTGAAAAACACGGTGGTGCGAATGCCGGGACCGTCCTTCAGGGAAAAGCGTTGGATATCTGTCAGGATTCCTTTCATATGGTTTCCCCCTTATTACCCCTTATCAGTATTTTTCCTGCATGCACAGACGGATATGGTCAAGCGCCTGCTTCATGTAGCGTTTCGGTTTGTCCGTAAATTCCACTTCAATGGACACGCTGCCGCGATATCCCACATTGTCAAGGGCTCCCAGTATCGCCGTATAATCCGCTATCCCGCAGCCGGCGGGCAGGTTGCCGCGGGTCAGGCCGTCGCTGTCCTTGAAATGCACGTTGACGATCCGTTGGCCGCCCAGCATGTAAATCGCGGTTTCCACATCGATGCGCTGATTGATCAGATGGGCGGTATCCAGCTGGATGCCAAAGTTCTTCCGCCCCATCTGATCACAGATCGCCAACATGGCGTGGGGAGTGGAACAAAGGGAGCCGGGAAAGCATTCCAGCGCGATCGGCAAGTGGTATCCTCCCGCAATGTCACATGCTTTTCGGAGCATGGACACAAACAGATCCCAGTCCTTCTGCCAGTCATAGTCCGACGGCAGATTCGTCGCTTTTTTCTCGGACGGAGAAGCATTCCCTCGGGTCGGGCGGGCGCCATAGGGTCCCGGCAGGATGCAGGAAATTGCCTTTGCGCCGAGGCGGGAAGCTGCTACGGCACATTTTGAGAAGTATTCCAGCTGTTTTTCCTGAACCTCCGGATCCGGGATATTCCACAGATCGGACTGGAATACGAATCCGCCGATGGAAAGGCCGGATGCCGTGCAACGATCACGCAGCTCCCCGCATCGGTCCTCATCATAATATTCATCCAATGACTCATAGGTCGATAAAAAATCGATCCCATCAAACCCCAGCATCTTTACCGAATCCGCTGTGCGAAGCAGGCTGTCGCCGCTGGGCATATCTTCCGGAATGGGAGTCCATCCCCATGCCACGGAGTATATTTTTCTGTTCCTCATCAATGTTTTTCCTCCAATATGCTTTTGATGTATTCCATGGATTTTGTCAGGCCCGGAGCCGGATCCCCCTCATATTCATATTCGACGGAAACCATGTTTTCATAGCCCCAATCCCTGAGTTTCTTCAAGGTGGCGGTCAGGGGCGCATCCCCTTCGCCGATGGGCAGGCATTCGTTTCCGCCTTTCCTGGTATCCTTGAGATGAATATGATAAATCCTGTCCTTTAGCAGATCTGCGGCAGAGAGGACATCATAGCCCAGCATGTTGTATATTCCCGTATCCAGGTTGGCTCCGACCGTTTCATATTTCCGCATGATTTCCGCCACATCCTCCGGCTTCTCGATGGAGGGCTCCGGATGGTTTTCTATGGCAAAGACCAATCCGTACTTTTTGCCGCACCGGTCGGCTTCCGTCAATACCTTGTCGTGATCCGGGCGGGAAATGCATCCGGTAACCACTCCGGAACCCAGCGCTTTTGCGAACCGATATGCTTTTTCAATCGAGCCGATGTCATTTCCGCCCCAGCCGCCGATGCAGTAGACGATGCTGCGAAAGCCCATTCCGCCCAGCTCCTGCGCCATATCCTCCGCGTCCTTTTCCGTATATACGAAATGGGAAAAGGTAGGTTCCCATATCTCAATGTTATCATAGCCAAGCCCGCGGATCTCTTCTGCCAGCGCCCTGAAATCATCCCGGGTAAACTCGTTGCGGTATTTCGAGACCATGTTCCCCCAGTTGAAATCGGCAGGCTTCCGATTGTGATAGATCCTCATAAAATAATTGCAGGTGATCATTCCGATATTCAATTTATGCATTCTTAAATCCTCCCATTCCAGATATTTCATATTTCAAAAAGTGACTGCTCTCCCGCCATTTCTGGCAGAGAGATAGATTGCTTCCAGGACTTTAACGACCTGAGCCGCCTGCTCACATTTCACAATGGGTTCCGTATCCTCTTTCACCGCGTCCACCCATGCCGCAATCTCCCGGTTATACGGCGATTCGTTGTCATGAAACGGCTCCGGCTCGCTCGGGAAACAGGTAAGAGGAATACGTCGATTCCTCTTACACCACAGAATTCCCCTTTATAAAGTCAATCAATTCATTTACCCGGGTAAACGCCAGGCAGGTAACGGTATCCGCTCCGCCATAGTAGATCGCGATCCGGCCGGTTTCCGCATCGGCAAGCGAGGCGCAGGGAAAAACAACGTTGGGAACATCCCCCACACATTCATACAGCTTCTGCGGAGACAGGATATAAGGTTCGGTCCGATAGAGAACCTTCCAGGGTTGATCCGGATCCAATAGAGCTGCACCCATACTGTAAACAAAACCGTTGCAGGACGTCAATACGCCATGATAGATCAGCAGCCATCCTTCCGTGGTTTCAATCGGAGTAGGACCTGCGCCTATTTTCGTAGACTGCCAGGAACCTCTTGGCGCCATAACATGGCGATGACAGCCCCAATGGACCATGTCCGGGCTCTCGCTGTAGAAGATATCGCCGAAAGGGGTATGCCCGCCGTCGCTGGGCCGGCTCAACATGGCATACTTGCCGCCGATCTTTCTCGGGAAGAGAACACCGTTGCGGTTGAAAGGCAAAAATGCATTCTCCGTCTGATGGAATGTCTTAAAATCATAGGTATATGCCACGCCTATGGTAGGGCCATGATAACCGTTGCACCAGGTCACATAATACCGGTCTTCGATCCAACATACCCTTGGATCATACCCATACACAAAATTGCCTATCTCCGGATCCTCACAGACAAAGCGTATGGGTTCCGGATCGATCTCCCAATGCAGCCCATCTGCGCTTTTCCCACTATGGAGCCGCATTTCCCTCCGGGTGTCGTCACACCGGAATACCCCGGCGAATTGCCCCTTATAAGGAACCACGGCGCTGTTGAAAATACTGTTGGACGCAGGAAGCAAATCCCGCGGAATGATTGGGTTGGCTGCCGAACGCCATACTACGCCGCGGGCTCCGTCGGGTTTTTCCTCCCATGGAATATTGGGTAATGCTTCTCCTATGATTTGTGTGGAACTCATCGTAATACCTCCCGTATTGAATTTTCCCGTTCTGTCTTTTCCTTGTTCCGTTTCACGCCTGCCCTGCTGTCGTCTATTTTTGCTACGGAATCTCTTATTACCATATCCCCCATAATTACGCTCCGCCCCGCGCGATATCCGGGGTTTTCGATCTTTTTGATAATGCTGCCTGCACATACGGCCATCATGGCCTCACTATCCACCTTTATGGTCGTTATCTGCGGATTGGAAATTTTGGAATAGATATGGTTGTCGAATCCAACCACCGAAACGTCAGCCGGTACGCAAAGTCCCGCCGCTTTCAGCCGCTCGATCATTTTGTATGCCGTTTCGTCGCAGTTGCATACAAAAGCGGTCGGCATTTCCTTCCCTTACTTCCCGCTCAGCGCGGTCAGATTGACAATATCATGCTCCAAATCCAGCAGGACATTGTTGATCCGGTGATATTGGTCGGCGGGTATCTTAGCGTTGTTGATATAGATCTCCGCCAAATCCAATGAGCTTTCAAACAGCTTTTTCAGGTTTTGGATCTCCTTTCTCAGTTCCCGGACAGGATCTTCCGCCTGCCTTCTGTCGGCGGACAGTTTTTCCTCCCCTGAGCCGATCGCTTCTACCGCTGTTTTGCCCTTTATCTCATATATATCATTATAAACCGGCACAATACAGTCGATGCCAAGGGTCTTTTCCACTTCCCCGGCAAATTCCGCTTTGGACTCCGCTTCTCCATGGACCAGGAACAATTTTCCCGGCTTTTCCCTGAAATTCCGAAGCCAGTTCAGCAACCCGTTCTTGTCCGCATGGCCGGAAAATCCCTCCACATTGTATACTTCCGCATTGACCTGGATCTCTTCGCCAAGGATCTTCACCTTTTTTACGCCGTCCCGGATCCTTCTGCCCAGGGTGCCTTCCGCCTGATAGCCGACAAAGACAACACTGCAGTTCTTCTTCCAGAGGTTATGCTTCAGATGATGTTTGATCCTGCCCGCGTCGCACATTCCGCTGGAGGAAATGATGATTTTCGGCTCATCCGAGAAATTGAGAGCCTTGGATTCCTCCACATTCTGCGTGAAATGAAGATTTTCAAAGGCCAGCGGGTTGTCTCCCCGCATCAGATAGTCCTTCGCCTCGTCGTCAAACGCATAGGCGCTCCGCCGGAACACCTCCGTCGCCTTGGCCGCCAGGGGGCTGTCGATATACACCGGTATTTTTTTCAGCAGATTGACTTCCGTTGCCATCGAATCCAATCGGGAATCATAGTACTTGTTCAGTTCATAAATGATTTCCTGGGTACGGCCAACGGCAAAGCTGGGAATGATCACCGTCCCCTTGCGCAAGACGGTTTTCAGGATAATGTGAAGAAGCTCCTCCTGCCTGTTCTCGACGTTTTCATGCACCCGGTTGCCATAGGTGGATTCCATAATGACATAATCCGCACGGTCAATAACCGCCGGATCCTTCAGGATCGGCTTTTCCTTCGTGCCCAGGTCGCCGGAATACACGACCTTGATCTCACCTTTCTCCTCCCGGAACCACATTTCGATAATGGACGAACCCAGGATATGGCCGGCGTCATTGAATCGGACCGTCAGGCCGTCATCCACCGGGATGACCTGTCCGTACAGAACCGGCTCGAAATATTTCAGGCATTCCTTCGCATCCTCCTGGGTATACAAAGGCTCCACCAGCGGCTTACCGGAACGCTTTGCCTTGCGGTTCTCCCACTCCGCCTCCGTTTCCTGAATGTGGGCGCTGTCCTGCAGCATGATCCCGCACAGGTCATAGGTTGGTCGGGAACAGAATATTTTCCCCCGAAACCCTTTTTTGACAAGAAGCGGGATCCGGCCGCTGTGATCGATATGACTGTGACTGAGCAGCAGATAGTCGATATCCGCCGGATCGAATTCCGGATCTTCATAATTCATCTTTTCGTCCTTCCCCTGGAACATGCCGCAGTCCAGCAGGACCTTCCTGCCATTGAATGTAATCAAATGGCAGGAACCGGTTACTCCTTTCACCGCACCTAAAAATCTGATATTCATTTACTCGCTCGCTTTCCATATAATTTATGATTCGCCGCTGATTCACAACCGGGCTATGGCGAACTGAGTTCTTTGCAGCACCTTTTATCCCAAAATAGTGATGGGGATCAGCCCTGCGGACGGCCGTCCCATAACGGTGACCTCCGCGATGACCCGGTTGACCGGCTCCACCTTTTCGTTTGCGGTGATTTTCGCCGACCAGACCGCGGAAGCGTCATCCCTGTGATACAGATATACATCGCGGCGCCATCCGTCGGCGTTCCAGCCTTCCGGCAGCAGAAGCCGGACGTTCAGATGCCTGGCATCGCTCATTTGATTGAAGAAGCGGATCTTCACATCGAGGCTGCCCATTGGTTCGATTACCGGCTCAGAATCAAATTCCACCCTTGCACTGGCATAGATGAAGTCGATCGTATAGGAATAACCGGGCATGCCGTACAATCTGGCGGCAGCCCTGGAATCCGACAACACTTCCGTCTCCGCGTCGGTGATTTCACTGACACTGTCGCTGAACTCCACCGGGACCCTATTGGCTTTCAGCACGACAGGTATCATGGAATAAACCCGCTCCGTCAACTCGGTGCATGATTTGGCAAAAGCCCGCTGGGAATTGTCAAGGGATATCGTAACGATATTGTCTCCGATATGACTGCTCCAGTCTTCCGGTATGCCGGCCATACCACCCATAATGCCGAGCAGGGCCCCTATTGTGGCGCCGGTGCAGTCGGTGTCGTCCCCGCAGTTGATGGCAAGAATCATGGATCGCTTGAAATCGCCTTCTCCATAGAGCAGTCCAAGTACCACAAATCCCACGTTTGCCGGTGCCTGGAACCATCCGAGATCCGCACTGTCCTCCACCAGCCGGTTGCGGGCTGTCTTCCAGTCAAGCCCCTGATCATAGCAATCCAAAACCAGCCGGATGCTTCTGGCAACGCGGCAGCCGGAAGGAATCTTCGAAAGGCCGATATCGATCAGCTTTCGGATATCGGAAATCAGAAAAGCCGCACTTTCTATGGCAGCTGTAAAGAATTCCGCATAGGTGCCTTCTCCCATGCCGTGGTCCACACAGGCGTCCTGCAAGGCGTATCGGATGGCGACATCCGGGCACCCGGGCGCCAGACAGGCCCAGATTTCGGAACGGATCCAGGCTCCGTTGGAATGCTTCCAGTTATTCTGATATTCTCCGGACAGAGGCGGCAAAAGCCCGGCTTTCATATTGCATTTGCCGATCCCGTATTCGTTCCAGTGGGGAGTGATATAGCTGATCCAATATTCCCCCAGGATCTGGGCATTCAGGTTGTATGGGCCGTGTTCCTCCATGGCAAGCAGCCAGACAAGCTGCAGGTCCAGGTCGTCGTTTGGCAGGGGCATTCCGCCCGGGGTGACGAATCCTTTGATGTCCTGCATCTCCGTTTTCCCCTCATATGGCGTTCCCATGGTCCCGCCGATGTTTTTGCCGATCCAGCATGCGTGGATCTTGTCCTTCAGGACGGTTTGGTTGAGTTTCATTCAGTATTCTCCTCC
>ENA-UOOK01002133-UOOK01002133.1-fermentation-metagenome-genome-assembly--contig:-NODE-2133-length-24865-cov-5.719025_pt1 | contig 24865 bp, 25 predicted proteins | sample MGYA00245777_ERZ724023 | MGnify/ENA primary metagenome ERZ724023 (study PRJEB28704, sample SAMN03018312) | fermentation metagenome | biome: anthropogenic terrestrial biome; feature: soil; material... | reverse complement strand
CTTCATTTCATTGATAGGATGGAGGCTAACCCCCATACGCCAGGGGCAGGCCTCCAGGGAAGAAGAATTTGAGGTTGAGAACTACTACACGGAAGTGAGAATCCCCAAGGGCTCAACAGTCTTGGGCAAGAGCATCAATGAGCTTTTGTCGGCAGCAGGATCTGATATCGAGCCCCTGGGGTTGTGGAGAGAAAATCAATGTCTGCCTGGTCCGAATGGTAGCGAGGTTCTCTTGCCGGATGATATTCTGATCATCAGGACCAACGTCGATGACCTGGATAAATTTCTCAAATCCGCCAAACGTGAGCTGGTGGGTTCAAAGGAGATTGGAGCGATTCAGTCCGATAAGATCGGCTTGACGGAGGTGGTGGTGATGAACAACTCCCTCCTGGCAGGCAGATCCGCCAGCAGCATCTCTATGCGTGGGCACTATGGAGTCAATCTGATTGCTGTAGCAGGCCGCGACTCCAAAAGCCTCAAGCGTCTGAGCCGGATCATATTTCATCCAGGGGATGTTCTGCTCCTGCAGGGCTCAGCGGATTCCCTGCCAGGAATTGCGGAACTGTTGGGTTGCCTCCCGCTGGCAGAGCGCGACCTGAAGCTGGGCCAGGCCAAAAATATGATTATGCCTTTGGTCGTCTTTGCTCTTGCCATAGTAGTATCAGCTTTGGGCTTGCTTTCCGTGGAGGTTGCTTTTATCGGCGCGGCAACGGTCATGGTCCTGATGGGAATCCTGAGTCTGCAGGAGGCTTATGAGAGCATAGACTGGTCGATCATCGTTCTCCTGGGAGCAATGATTCCCGTCAGCCAGGCTCTGGAGAGCAGCGGAGGAGCGGAGCTGCTTGCCGGGAACCTGCTGCAGGTCTTTGGCCAGTTTCCCGCAGCGGTCATTTTGACCGTCCTGCTGGTCTGGACAATGGTCCTCACAAATGTGGTGAACAATGCAGCTGCAGCCGTCCTCATGGCTCCAATCGCCTATGACACGGCCCTGGTCATCGGTGCGTCTCCAGATCCTTTTTTGATGACGATAGCCATTGGCGCTTCGTGCGCTTTTCTGACCCCGATAGGCCACCAGTCCAACACTCTGGTGATGGGGCCGGGGGGCTATAAGTTCGGCGACTACTGGCATATGGGCCTACCGCTATCTATTATCGTCACAGCGGTGACAATTCCCTTGATATTATGGTTCTGGCCGTTGTTCTAATCAGAACAGTATCCAGTATCAGGGTGCGGTCTAAAGAGAGGTTTGCATGAGCAGCAGGCTCAACAAAGGCGGCCAGAGCTTTGCGACCATTAATGCAAAAGCGGCGACGCAAAACTTCGTAAGCCCCAAATCCACCCATGTCAGCCTGCCAATCCTGTCGTTTGCCCAATCAAATATGCTCATCTTTCTCGTGTTTTAACTCGTGGGATTGCGAAGGACGAAGCGGGAAGTCCCCATCCTTCAGGGTGGATCTCCCGGACTGCGAGTCCGGGGGAGTTGCGACGAAGTCGCAACAGGATGAAAGCGGAGTCCTTTGCCCCAATTACATTTGTCCCGCGCAGAACAACTATATATCTCATCGTTCCCTCCACTTAACCAAGACATGATTCCATGCAGGCTTCAAGTGCTACTTGGATGATCGATCACTTCTCCCTCGGGGAGATTTTGGATTCGCCAGACGATTCCACAGAGTAGGGAGGGAACACCCCGAACCTGTCCGATGAGATCTGAACCTCTGCATCGCGAATCTGATGTAAGTTTGGGCCAATGAAACGGAAACCGAAAATTCCCGCGAAACGCGCCCCGATGCCAGAGGGCTATGACGGCGCAAAAGCGAAGAAGCCATAAGATGGAAATTGCCCTGTCAAAAAAGGATTTATTATGATTGAGATAGACGGTTCCTTTGGGGAAGGGGGCGGCCAGATTGTCAGGACAGCTGTGACACTCTGTGCGGTCACTGGGAAATCGGTCCACATAAGCAAGATAAGGCAAGGCCGTCCAAAGCCTGGACTGGCAGCTCAGCATGCCCATGCCATTGCTGCTCTGGCCAGCATATGCCGGGCCAAGACCTCAGGCATCAGCTCAGGATCATCAGAGATCAGCTTCTCTCCCGGCGAGATTCAAGGTGGCAGCTATGAGATCTCCATAGGGACTGCCGGAAGCACGACTCTTCTCCTTCAATGCCTCCTCCCTGCACTGCTTCGGGCCAATACACCCACAACTTTGTCGGTTCAGGGTGGAACTGATGTGCAGTGGTCTCCAACTGTCGATTACTTCCGGAACGTCTTCCTGCCCGCTCTGCAGCGTTTCGGTGCTAAAGCGAGCCTGAAGCTGGAGAAGAGAGGATACTACCCACATGGCCAGGGAAATGTGGTCTGCAATATCGAGCCCTCAGAACTCCAGGCCGCTCATCTGGAGAGCTCAGGCGGCAGGAACGCTGCTCGCGATCGATCTGAAATGGAAATCTCCGGAATATCCCATTGCTCAAACCTGCCCGAGAATGTGGCCAAAAGACAGGCGGATGCAGCGGCCGGAGCTCTTCTGGAGGCAGGCTTTGAGGCCAACATAGCTCTGGAGGTCCTCAGGCTGCCGTCAACTGGTAGCGGCATTACCCTTTGGTCGGATTCTCCCAGAGTCCATATTGGTGCCAGCAGCCTGGGCAAGAGAGGTCTTCCTGCAGAAAGGGTAGGAAAGAGCGCCGCAGAGGAGCTGGCTTTGGAGCTTGCATCTGGCACATCAGTGGATGTCCATCTGGCCGATCAACTGATTCCCTATCTAGCCCTGGCAGGAGGGAGCTATAGCACCCGGGAGGTATCCCTGCACACCAGTACTAATATCTGGACTGCAGAGCAATTTCTTGAGAGGAAGATATCGATCTCGCAAAAGCATATCTCAGGAAAGGAAGCTATGGTGCTCGAGGCTTGAGCCTGATGGCGGGCTAATGATTAAGCTAGAATAGTAATAATAAAAAAGAGAAACTCAGCTCGAGCTATATCTTCTCAAATAGCCCTCAATATATTCTCTGATCTCCTCGCCTCTGTAGATCCCAGCATGCCCCTCGCAGAGAAAATCGGCCTCAAGGTCAAGGAGCTTTCTCATGGACCTTCTCCACTCCACCATATCAGAGCCCCAGGAGGGGGAGAACGGGCCGTGTATGTCCTGGCCGAAGAGAACCCTGCCTTCGGGCGTATCGATATAGACCGAGATGCTTCCGGGAGTATGGCCAGGGGTATGAATGAACTGGAAATCGATCTCCCCCAGACGGATTTGATTATGCTCGCCGGTGAGAAGGGTATCCAGCTTGACCGGCTTGTAGTCAACACCGTACATGCTGGCGGCAGTCAGCTCTTTATTCTCGCCCTCTATGCCCTCCCGGTCCAGCTCATGGGCGATGATCTTGCTGCCGTACCTATCCCGCCAGAGGTGAAGACCGCCGATATGATCGATATGGCAGTGGGTGGCAATGACGTGCCAGACCTGTGCTGGCTCGGAGCCCAGAGATCTGATGTTCTTCTCTATCTTATCATTTCCATATCCTACACCGGCGTCTATCAAGACCAGACAGCTCTTTGCATCGACAAGATAGACATATGCATCCTCGGAACGGGAGAGATTCGGTCCCCCTACCGCATAGATCCCATCGCAAACAGTCATTGTTTTACTCATTGCACTTCCCCTTGGTTGTATCCGAATTTCTATTGGGACGGGTTAATTCTTCTTCATAGACTCTTCTTCCTTCTCCATCCTCAATGATCTCAGCTTTCTAATGCTGAAATAATACTCAACGAGCAGGGCGATCGCCGCCAGGGCCAGGATGGATATGATGATCATCAAGGCTTCAAGGGCATTATCTCGATAGTAGTTCACCTCGATATAGGATACCTTAGTGGTATTATACCAGGTGAGAGCACTCTTTTTTTCTGCGCTCGCGATCATGTCAGGTGGGGGCCAGGCTATTCCCAGCAGGCGGTCTCCAGTGGCATATCCTTCTGGCAGGATTACTCTTACCGGTCCTTTATCTCGGATTGATATCACAAACTGCTGGCCCTGTGAAGTCAAGTTGTAGACCAGCCTTCCCTCGACATGCCTTTCAAAGTCCAGGCTGTAGATGTAGTTTCCCTGCCAGAAACTCTGGCTGCTATTTATCTTAACCATTCTTCCGGCTTCATCATAAAGGGTGATATTATCCACCTTCTCTGGCAGGGTGAGATTAAGCCGGCTGGCATTGACCGGTACTGTAACCTCGGTCACCAACTCGCCCAGACGATATACCGTGCCGTTGAACTCCCCATCTGCGCCGCCGTTCATAGATCCTGTGCCATTATGAATTGTGGAACCATTATTCTCTGCAAGGGCGATGCTGTTCGCAGTGCTGTTTATGGATTCAGAGAGATCAAAGTCGGCAGTGCCCTCGTGTATCCCGTCTGTCGGCCCTTTGATCTCAGCAGAGGAGGTAGGGGCAGAGAGAATGGCCGCTATCAGGGCAATCAGAAGCAATATGCTATTTTCAGTGGTAGTCTCGTTCATCTTTCATACTCTGAAAAGCGCCCCCGCTTTATCAAATGCTCGCTTGTTTTTGCCTTGGGAGAAGGCCATCAGAGCCCATTTGCCTGGCTGGAACTGCACTTCATATATGATCTTATGATAATATATGCAAAATTTTCACACTTGATATACGAATCCGATATCTTCTTATAACCAAAGGATAATTGATCTAATGGTGTTTCTATGCACATTCCTGATGGCTATTTAGGCCCCTATACTTACGGTGCATTATGGATAATAATGATCCCTATATGGATCTACGCCGGAAGGCGGTTGGGAAACGAACTCAGATCAAGACAGGTTCCCCTGCTTGCCCTCTCCGCTGCTTTTTCCTTCGTGATCATGATGTTCAATGTTCCAATACCTGGTGGTAGCACCGGCCACGCGGTAGGAGCAGCGATAATAGGAATAGTTCTGGGACCCTGGGCAGCGGTAATATCAGTGACAGTGGCTCTGGTATTGCAGGCCCTGATATTCGGAGATGGGGGTATCACAGCCATTGCAGCCAACTGTTTCAACATGGCCGTGGTGATGCCCTTTGCCGCTTATTATATCTACAGGATAGTGAGCGGAAGCACTAATATCACATCTTCACGCAGGGTCATTGCCGCAGCAATAGCAGGATATGTATCGCTCACTCTCGCGGCAGCTCTGACCGGCTTCATGTTCGGAATCCAACCCCTCCTCCATCAAACGGCAGAAGGAATTCCCGTCTTTATGCCTTATTCCCTGAATATCACCATGCCTGCGATGATACTGGAGCACATGCTCGGATTTTCCATTCTCGAGGCCCTGGTCACTGCTTTGATCTTCGCCTATATTCAAAAGACCGATGCTACCCTGCTTTATGGAGAGGTGTCCGCCAGAGAGAGGATAAAAATGGGAAGAGCAGGAACATTGTGAGGAAAGAGCATGGACAAGACTACAAGGAACCTGATAATAGGCCTGGCTGCGCTCATCATCATTGCCCCGCTCGGCCTGCTGGCAGTGGGGGAGACCTTTGGAGAATGGGGAAATGAGGAGCTAGAGGAGAAGATAGGTTATGTTCCAGAAGGCTTAGAGGAGCTTTCATCCCTTTGGAGCGCGCCAATGCCAGACTATGCCCTGCCCGGGATGGGAGACTCAATGACCGCAGCGTCTGCGGCGTACATTCTCTCAGCGGTGATCGGAGTTATCATTGGAGGCGGCCTGCTATACATTCTGGGAAAGAGGATCGCAAAGGATTAGTACTCCCTGAGGAGTATAAAAGAAATCCATTATAAAAGGAGCATATGATTCCGGATTGGATGAGGGAGGTAGATACTGGCCCACATCAGTTTCCAGAGACAACCCAGGGCAAAAAGGGGTTTGTGGGAAAGACGATAGACGGGATATTTGGCTTCATGGAGGAGGCATTCGTCTCTGAGGCCAGCTCCCGCCTGCCCGGCGTTCTGCAAAGCCTGGACCCAAGGGCGAAGCTGATCTCCATTCTGGCCATTGTATTCGCAACCAGCCTGATTGGAGATCTGAATGTCCTGATATTCATCTATCTCCTCACCCTGCTCTTCGCATATCTGAGCAAAATAGATGTGCTCTTTTTCATCAAGAGGGTGTGGCTGTTCATACCCGTTTTTGCAGGGATAATCGCCCTGCCCATGATCTTCAACATATTCATTCCGGGAGACCCTCTCATTCACCTGGCAATCCTCGGACCGGGAGCTCACCTGGGGCCGTTCTCCCTTCCAGAATCGATCTACATAACCCGCCAGGGAACTGTAGCCGCTGTGATCTTCACCATGAGGGTGGCAGCATGCGTATCGGCAGTGGTATTGCTTTTCATCACCACCTCCAAGCAGGTCCTCTTCAAATCCCTGAGATCTGTGGGCGTTCCAAAGCTGTATGTCCTCACCCTGGAGATGTCCTATCGTTATATCTTCCTCCTGATGGAGCTGGTGCGAGAGATGTACATCGCCAAGAAGGCGAGAACCATTCGGGCAGGAGGGCTGTTCGACGAGCAGAAGTGGGTGGGAGGGAGAATGGGCTATACCCTGATCAGATCCCTGGACATGAGCGAGAAGGTCCATATGGCCATGACCTCCCGAGGGTTTAACGGCGAGGTTCATATTATGCAGGAGTTCAAATTCAGGAATCGTGACTATCTCGCCGGGGCAACAGCTATATCTCTGGGCATTCTGCTCCTTCTAATCTCTCAGAATATCCCTCGGATATAGGAGCATGGAAAAGAAGATGGATACCATATTTGACCTCAGGAATATATCCTATTCCTACCTGGGAAAGATCGAGGCCCTAAAGGATATCACTCTCAAGATCAATCGAGGGGAAGAGGTCACAATCATCGGCTCAAACGGAAGCGGAAAGTCTACCCTCTTAGCCGTCTTGAACGGCCTGGTATACCCGACATCGGGCGAATTTTATGCCTTCGGCCATCATCCTGTAACCGAGGAAGAATTCGACTCCATAAAGGAGAATGAGTTCAGGAGCTACTTCCGGACAAAGGTGGGCTTTGTCTTCCAGAACTCCGACATCCAGCTTTTCTCCTCTACGGTCTTCGAGGAGATCGCCTTCGGCCCATTGCAGCTTAATTTACCCATAGAGGAGGTCAAAGCCAGGGTTGAGGATATCATGGAGATGATGCAGATCGTAAAGCTCCGGGACAGAGCGCCTCACACCCTGAGCGGAGGGGAGAAGAAGAAGGTCTGCATAGCCACCGTCTTAGTGAACAATCCCGATGTTCTGCTATTGGACGAACCCTCTGCGGGCCTTGATCCCAGGACCCAGCTTTGGCTGATAGAACTTCTCAGCGAGCTATCTCATGCCGGGAAGACCATCATCACTGCTACACACGACCTGGAGATCATGGAATTGATCAGCAAAAGGTCCATTGTGATGGGTGAGGACCACAGGATCAAGCTGGATGACACTCCAAAGAGAGTTCTCTCCAATTATGAGCTCCTTATGGAATCCAATCTGGTGCATGAGCACATGCATATCCACGGCAAGCTGGTACATGAGCACCTGCACGACCATGATGCGGGGCATACGCATGTTCATCTGTCGGGCTAAAAAATAGAATGAAAGTATTATATAGATATTGATTTGGCGCAGATCCTTCCATCCCCATCTTCCATTCCTCAGGAGCTGCGCCAGGATATCCTGCATCTTGCCCTGCTATCTATATCAATGCAGCATTGTTCCGCTCCAGAATGACTGTAGCCGGATGCAGCTCATGTTTCTTCATTTAACTTCAATTGCTTTCTCAGAGTTACAGCCAGGGTCTCAGACCTCTGTTCGAGGCTCGTGCCGAATAGTTCTACGAAGCTATCCAGGCTGTATCCCACAAGAAAGGCATTTAACGGAGTCACTGATCCAGCACCTGAGGCAAACATGAGGCCGAATAGACCGATCACAGCCAAGAGGATCTTTCTCACCAGAAGCCCAAATCTGGCATTGACGTATCTGGAAAGGTCTGAAGTAGCATATATCGGCGGCAAGCCCTCCCTCTGCCCTCTCTTGACGGTTCCCACTGCTGCATGGGTGATAATGCCAAACAGTATAGCTATCCATCCGAGCAGGATTGTGGATTGTTGATTCATCTCAATTGGCCAGCTCTCTATATAGGGCAGGGGTATCTTCCACCATAATAGCTGAAAGCTGTTATTATCCAGGGATAGGATGCTCGAGTAATAGACCAGATATGTGACCAGGATAAAAATTGCCAGCAGCTCTGCGATGCTCAGAATCCTCTTCCATGTGCTCAATGAATAGCGATAAACCAGGCCACTCCCAGCATGGATCAGTCCTCCACTCAGAGCATCTGGTGAGAATGTGAGGAAATCGAGTATCTTGATCCGGTCTTCCATAGAGGGGAGCTCATCCTCAAAGATTACATGAAAGGGGATATAATACCCAGGTCTGGCTTTTGCAAGCCAATCATTTAGCCTTTCTGGTATTGTTAGGTAGCTTATCAAATATATAATTTTTTTAATTCTTTTATTTAACATATTCATATGATGAAGCTGGTCTTCTGCAGAGAAACTGTCCTGGGGATTCTTAATGATCGGATTCGATTCCATCTGCTCCCATACATCCATTATCCGACGAAGGTCCTCTCTTCGAGAGCTGTCTTTAGATGTTTCGGAAATTTTTTTAAAAATTGCACCAATGTCCTGTTTAGTCTTTTTTATATACTCGCTGCAGAGGGCAAGAGTCGATTCTCCCTTAGAGATATCATTTAGTATCTCCTGAAGATCTTGAATCTCCGCTCTCAGCACTCTCAGGTCTTCCCTCTGCTCTTTGGTAAATTCAGAATTTCCGCCGGATGAGGGCGGCGTTGCAGCCCTATCCACCTTCCCTCCCTGAAATAGGCCAAGCATAAGATCACCAAATGGCATTTGACATGCTTCTGATGAGTCGCATCTACCATAATAGACACGATTATCGCAGGTTCAATTAATTCACTATTAACAATGGTATACTAATATTTAAGTGTTTTTACCTTATTAAATTTCTCGTTACAGCAGTCAAGCGCCAATAAAGCAAAATTTAGACAAAAAAAAAGAAATTACTGAGGCAGCAGTACTGTTGCTGCCTGCAGTGCCCAGTTGATGAACTGATCGGGGAATACACCGATATAGACGACTCCTAGCATGGTCAGAACCAGTGCCGCCATATATCCCTTCGATTCAGCGATCTTCGGCCCGGCGGGCTCCTTCAGATACATGTAGCTGATGATCCTCAGGTAGTACACCAGGGAGAGAGCGCTGTTCAGGATGGCTAAAACCGCCAGCCATACCAGGCCGGAGTATATGGCCGAGCTGAAGAGCACGAACTTGCCGATATATCCTGCCGTGGGCGGAATTCCCGCCAGGGCGAACATGAAAATCAGCATGCAAAACGCCGTTACAGGCGCCCTGCTTGCGAGACCTGCATAGTTGGATATATCATCCGGATCCTCTGCATCGCTTCTGGAGACCATCGAGGCCACCTGAGCTGAGCCGATGAAGGCTCCAGTCTTCATCAGGGCATGACCGAGGATCAGGAGCAAGGCTCCAGCAATGCCCAGCTGATCCGCAGGGATCATTCCCAGGTTCAGCACATTGACCGGGGCATCGCCGTAGGCTGCACCTACCACCACAAATGCGATGGCGATGTATCCCGCCTGGGCGATTGAGGAGTATGCCAGTATGCGCCTGACATTATTTTGCCAGCAAGCGGCCAGGTTTCCGAGGGTCATGGTTACTGCTGCCAGTATGGCGAAAGCAAGATACCACTCCACCCTCATGGCCACCAGGGCGATCAGGAGAACCCTGAAGGCCGCGGCAAATCCCATCTTCTTGGAACCTGCGGCAAGCAGCGCCGAGACCAGGGCCGGTGCTCCCTCGTAGGTATCGGGAGCCCACATATGGAATGGCACCAGAGCCATCTTGAAGGCAAACCCGGCGATGACGAATAGCAGGGCGACCAATGTCGCTGCACCGAATGATTCTACAGATGCTGCTGCGACGTCTGCCAGCCTAGTCGATCCGGTCATGCCGTAGAGCAATGAGAAGCCGAAGAGCATGAACGCCGAGGAGACAGAGCCATAGATGAAGTACTTCATGGCCGCCTCCAGGTTCTTCTTCGTCTTGTCAAACGCCGCCATGGCATAAGTGGACAGGCTTGCCAGCTCGAAGCCCACAAACAGGGTCACCAGATCCACGGAACTGGAGACTATCATCATGCCCACAGTGGCAAAGAGCAGCAGAGCGAAAAACTCGTCTGAGCCCTTTCCAGTGTACTTGGATAGCGATGCTATCACTACCAGCAAGGACACAATCAGGAAGACCGCCTTGAAGAACTGAGACAGGGGGTCTACTGATATGGTATCAAAGAAGAACAGGGTGGGGGCAATGAAAAGATTGCTCGCCACCAGCCCCAGGGCTGCGACCAGCCCAGCCAGGCTCAGATAGCCTGGGAGCTTTCCACTGTTCTTCATCAGGGACCCAAGCAGCAGGATAAGCACTGCCAGTGCCGTCAATAACGCCTCTCCCCAGAGGGGTGCGTAGTGAGAAAAGTCCACTTCAAATCACCCCCATCTCAGATAAGGTTACAACCGGCTGCAATAGCTGGTTTGCTGCTGTGCCCATCATGTCGGTCATAAGACCGGGCTGCAAGCCGAAGAGCAGGGTGAGCAGAATTATCATGCTCATACTGAACAGCTCATAGGCATGCGGATCATGTACATCCATATATTTTCTCAGAATCGGCCCGAACATGGCCTTCTGCATGGCCCAGAGATGATAGGCTGCAGTGATCACTATGCTCAGGAAGACCACGATCATGGTGTAGGTGGGAAGAGTGGCATAAGCTCCGGTAAGTGTCATGAACTCGGCCACAAATCCGCTCATGCCCGGCAGGCCTAAGGAGGCCATAAACCCGGCCATCATGATAACGGCGAACTTGGGCATCCGATCAGCCAGTCCTCCCAGGTCTGCAATGATTCTGGTGCCGACAACGTGCTGAATGGTGCCGGCGGACATGAAGAGGACACAAGTAATGATGCCGTGGGAGAACTGCTGGAACATGGCACCCTGAATGGATAATGGCACCAGGGCCACTGCTCCTAGAGTTACGAATCCCATGTGGCTAACTGACGAGTAGGCCACCAGCTTCTTGATATCCTTTTGCGCCAGCGCCAGGAATGCTCCGTAGACGATGGAGAGCACCGCAATGATGGCGATGATGGTCACAAAGGCCTTGTCAACGCTGGGCAGCATTGGCACAATGATCCTGAACAGACCGTACCCGCCCATCTTCAGCAGCAGCGCAGCAAGCACCACTGAGCCGGCGGTCGGAGCCTCGACGTGGGCATCCGGCAGCCAGGTATGGAAGGGGAATGCGGGCATCTTGACCAGGAACCCGAGCAGCAGTCCTGCGAAGATGATGTTCAGCAGGGATTGCGGGAATATCTCCGGGTTTTGGGTGGCCTTCAGCAGGGTCAGCATATCAAAGGTTCTCGATCCATCCGGCAGCTGGTAGGTGAAATACAGAGCGAATATCGCCAGGAGCATCACCAGGCTGGCCACGTGGGTGTAGATGAAGAACTTGATTGCTGCATAGTCCTTTCTCGGTCCGCCCCATGATCCAATGAGGAAGAACATGGGGATGAGCACAACCTCCCAGAAGATGTAGAACAGGAAGAAGTCCAGTGCAGTGAACACTCCGAGCACTCCCACCTCATTTAAGAGAAGCAGGGCGAAGTACTGATTGGGCTTCTTTGTCTCTCCCCAGGAGTATATTATCACCAGTACAGTGACTATGGTGGAGAGGAGGACCAGGGGGAATCCTATGCCATCGACGCCCAAGGTATACTTGACTCCGATGGATGGAACCCAGTCATAGCTCTCCACGAACTGCATCATAGTTGAGCTCTTATCGAACTCCATGTACATCTGCAGGGATAACACCAGAGGTGCAAGCGAGGCGATCAGAGCCACGAATTTGGCCTTTGTGCCCACAAAGAAGGATACTATCGCTCCCAGCAAGGGAATGAGTATCATCAACGAGAGCGCGTTTGAGATCATATCAGGCCCACCTCCATTGCCAGACTGATCGCAGCAATTGCAATCACCAGCACCACTATCCCTAGCATTAAAGCAGTGACGTAGTTTTGCACCACGCCCGTCTGAACCTTTCTCACGTGACCTGCAAAGCCCATGACCCAGGCGCTGAGCCAGTTGAGCCAGCCGTCAACGACCTTGATGTCGATCGTATTGCAGATCAGAGCCGTGCCGTAGACTATCCCTTCAGATATCCAGCCGGTCATTATCTCATGCTGATAGTAGCCTTTGAGCAGCAACTTTCTGATTGGATCTTTGTCCCCTGTTACCTGGCTGGGGTCGAACCTCTTGACTTTATTCCAGTAGAACAGGGCTGCGATCAGAATTCCGCCTATGGCTATGAAGATCGGCAAAATCTGAATGTACCATGGCTCTCCATGAGCTTCTTCGCCACCAGCTTCTCCTTCGCCAGAGGCACCGTGGCCTTCCTCAGCCTCGGCAGACGCATGCTCGCCTTCGGCAGGGGCTCCGTGCTCTCCCAAAACCTCATGGCCTCCAATAAGGGCCAATTCCGCGAAGTTTACATCGACACCAAACTTCTCCTCGTATTGACCGAAATTGTCCCCAACATAATTATAGAAGCCTTCTTGGGCGACAAATCCGAATGCCAGGGCAAACACCGCCAGGATCACCAGCGGCCCAAGCATTACCCAGGGCGACTCGTGCTTTCCGTAGTTGGATCTCTCTTTGCCCGTGAAGACAGAAAACCACATTCTGAAGGTGTATATTGCCGTGAGAACTGCTGCTATCACCAGGAAGATGTAAGGCAGGAAGTTGATCGCCACACCGTACTCATAGGCAATCACTATGATCTCATCCTTGGAGAAGAATCCCGTGAACAGGGGGAATCCGGCCAGGGAGAGGGAGCCTATGAGCATGGTGTACATGGTCCACTTCATGTACTTCCCTACGCCTCCCATCTCACGCATATCGTTTGTATTGACGGCGTGAATCACAGAGCCGGCACAGAGGAAGAGCAGGGCCTTGAAGAATGAGTGGCCTATGAGGTGGAATATAGAGACTCCCACTGAAAAAGCTCCTACTGCAGCGCCAACTCCCAGACCCGCCATCATGAAGCCGAGCTGAGAGACGGTCGAGAAAGCCAGCACTCTCTTGATATCAAATGCAGTCAGGCCCATAGTTGCTGCAAATAATGCAGTGAATGCTCCTACTGCCGCCACCGCAGTAAGGCCGTGGGGGGCAGCATAGAATAAGGGGAACATTCGGGCTACGAGATAGACGCCAGCGGTAACCATCGTCGCCGCATGGATCATGGCGGAGACGGTAGTTGGACCCTCCATGGCATCAGGAAGCCAGACATGCAGGGGGAACTGACCTGACTTGCCCACTGCACCTCCCAAAAAGCCAAGGGCAATGAGTGTTAACTGATCAGGCGGTATCATGCCTATGTGGGCATAAATCACCGGGAACTGCAGGAGATATTCTCCCGGGTTGAGGGTGAGGTTCAGGCTGGCCAGATTATTGTAGAGAACAATTATGGCCGCCAGGAACATGACGTCGCCCACACGAGTGGTAAGAAATGCCTTCTTGGCTGCAGCAGCCGCAGATGGCTTTCGGTACCAGAATCCTATCAGGAGATAGGAGCACAGACCCACCAGCTCCCAGAATATGAAGAGCTGAAGGATATTATCGGCATAAATCAGGCCCAGCATGGCAGCAGTGAAGAGTGCTGCTTCAGCAAAGTACCTGTTAGCACCCGGATCACCGTTCATGTATCCATTGGCATAGGTGTGGATCAGCATAACCACAAATGTGACCATGAGAAGCATCACTAGAGCCAGTGGATCTATCAGTATACCCACATTGAAATCACCAAACCAGCGCATAGACTGATGGATAATTCCGCGAGGATAGATCTCCTGAAATATTCCCAGAGATATGATCAGGCCGCCTAAAGTTGCCAAAACGGTGAGGAACCCGCCCCCTCTGGGCAGGCGCGACCCTATGAATAGGCACAGCACAAATGCCAGTACAGGCAGCCCAACAATCAGGTAAGCTAAATCGGAATACAAAGACTACCACCTCATGGTGTTGATGTTATCCAGGTCAATGGTTCCGTATAGCCTGTATAGTGCGATCAATATAGCAAATCCAACGCCCGCTTCAGCTGCAGCCAGCGCTATGGAGAACAGGGCGAATACCTGCCCGTTCATATTAGGCTGGTAGGCTGAGAAGGCAACAAGATTGATGTTGGCGCTATTGAGCAGCAGCTCGATGCACATCATCAGCTTGACTCCGTTCTTCTGTGTGACGAGGCCGTACAAGCCGATGGTGAACATGATGGATGCCAGCAATATGTAAAGCTCCAACGGTATCATCGGTAATTTTCCCTCCTTGTCATTCTCTGTCGCCCTCCCTAGGCGTCCTCCTTTCTTGCCACCCAGATCGCTCCGACCAGGGCTGCGGTCAGGACCAGGGCCAGAATCTCAAAGGAGAAGACATAGGTGGTGAAGATTTCAAACCCTATGTCTCCTACACCGCTCTCAGGAAGCCTCATCCCCTCCGAAGGGGCATAGCCGAGCGGGTTCTCTGTGACCGGTCCCCAATCGGTTACCGAAAGTGAAGCCACCAGGGCAGCAAGGAAGGCCAGAGTCAGTATAATGAGCTTAAATTTCGCCATGAGACTCCTCCATAATCGTCCTCCTGGTGAGCATCACAGCGAAGAGTATCAGAACTCCCACTGCGCCAATGTAAACCAGGATCTGAGCCACACCCACGAAGGGGGCATTCATGAATATGTAGAGCGCAGCCACACCAGCAAAGGTTCCCAGCAGGTAAAGAGCGCTATGCACAATATTCTTGACCAGGACCGTCAGCGCCGATAAAAGGACAATAATTGTCGCTATGGCCAGGAATGCCAAAAGCTCTATGGCAAAGCGAATATCGTAGTCCAGCAGCCTATCCAGTATCGTCTTGGACCAGGGGGACAGGAATATTATCACCGCCAGTCCGCCGAAGATGACTCCGAGGGCAAGCAAAAGCACCAGCAGCTCGAATATGCTTCTAATCACATTTTTTTCAGGTCCTTTTTCCGACATCAGGAAGCACCTCCTTCTGCGGGTTTGGCCTCAGCCTTCTTCTTTTCTGCATTTGCTCCCTCTTTGGCTGGCTTTTTCTCGCCTGCGGCTGCAGCATCTTTTGCCGCAGCCTTCTTGGCAGCGGCCTTCTCAGCAGCAATCCTCTTTGCCTCGGCCTCCAGGTCTGCTACCTCTTTGGCTGAGAACCTCTTTGTGGCCAGGAAATCAGGACCTTTCACGATGTCCTTTCTTTCCCAGCCAGCCATGATGACCTTCTTTCCCATCTTGAGGCATTCGACCGGGCATTCATCCACGCACAGGCCGCAGAACATACATCTTCCGTAATCGATTTGCGGAAACTGCATCTTCTTGTTCTTGAGGGGATTTCCGAACTTGAAGTGCACCATCTCAATGCAGCTGTTGGGACAGACTCTAGCACATGAGCCGCAGCCGATGCATATGGTGGCATCCAGCTCATGAATCCCTCTCTCTGCATCAGGCAGCTCCATCATGAACTCGGGATAGAGCCTGGTGACTTCTATCTCCCGCGAGGCGGTCTTCAAAGGCCAGGTGAAGTTCTTTATCATCTTTCTCTTCAACATCTTACAGCCACCTCATGCAAAGTATGAGCCCACGATTACTGCCCATCCCAGATTCAATATAGATAAAGGCAGCATCCACTTCCATCCCAGGTCAGTCACCTGATCAATTCTCAAACGGAAGAGAGCAGCCCTGATCAATATTATGAACCAAATAACGATTATAACCTTCATGAGCAGCCAGATCATAGGCGATACTATGTCCAGAAGGGGTATGGGTATAATCGGTCCATGCCATCCGCCCAAGAACAGGAGCGAGACCAGAATGGATCCCAAGAGGAAGTTGTTGTACTCCTGGAAGTATAAGAGACCCCACCTGATGCCGCTGTATTCGGTGCTATAGCCGCAGATGATCTCCTCTTCTGCCTCGCTCTGGTCGAATGGGACTCTTCCCAGGTCAGTCACCAGGGCGATCATGAAGATGACAAATCCCAGCGGCTGGGCAAATGCATACCAGACGGTCTGGCTTTCTACGATCTCCACCAGGTTGAGGCTATGGGCCATGATAGCCACGGATATGACGCAAACGCCCATTGGAACCTCATAGGCGATCATCCTGGCAATGCCTCGGAAGGCTCCGAGGATTGAGTACTTATTGTTCGAGCTGTACCCGGCCATGAAGACGGCAATGGACATGATGCTAAGAGCTGCTTCCACATAAAACGCGCTGATATCCATATTGGCGACTACCAAGGGGTAGTTTTTGCCACCGATATGCAGTGCTCCAAATGGTATGGCTGCAGCCACCAGCATGGTGCCGGCAGAGGCGATGATAGGAGCCCAGACATAGACTCCCTTATCGACTCCTGCAGGTATGACATCCTCTTTGGTGAATAGCTTGATGGCATCAGCGCCCAGCTGAAGTATACCCCATCTGCCACCCACCCGGTTGGGGCCGAACCGGTTGCAGAAATCGCTCATTACCTTTCTGTCTGCCCAGATCACCAGCATTGCGCCTACATTGACCACGGCAGAAAGCACCGCTGCGCCGATTATGCCTATGATCAGGGCGAATATTGCCGGCTCCTGGGCAGCAAATTGGGTGATGGTATCTATTATTCCGTCCAAATCCTCTCCCTCCTACCTGTCAGATTCAGATGGGCAGCCGTCCATGCTTCCGGCAATTGCTACCGCATCCGCAATGTATACCCCTTCAAGAAGCGGAGTCAAAGTCTGGAATGTAGCATAGAAAGGCCCTCTCACCTTCACCCGGTATGGCTTGTCGCCTCCGTCGCTGATGGCATACATTCCCATCTCGCCGCGTGGGTCCTCGACCCGATAGTAGGCCTCGCCTGCGGGAATCTTCTTGGGAATCTTGGCCTCGGTCTTTATCGGTCCGGAGGGAATTCTGTCCAGACATTGCTCTATGATATGAATGCTCTCCAGCATCTCCCTTAGAGTGCAATCGATTCTGTCTGCCGAATCGCCACGGGTTCCTGTGACGACCTTGAAGTCAAGCTCCGGATAGACCAGGATGGGATCCTCAATTCTCATGTCATAAGGAACGCCCGCTGCCCTCAGCACCCTTCCAGCGCAGCCAATGCGCTTAGCGGTCTCGGGCGATATGGAGCCGATATTCTCCATCCTGGCATGGTAGATGGGATCCTGAGCGAAGAGCTCAATGAACTCCTCGATCCTGGACTTCATGTAGGGAAAGACCTTTCGGCAATGCTCGTCAAAGCCCTCTGGAAGGTCGTTTCTTACTCCTCCAAAGCGGACGAATGAGTGAGTCAGCCTGGCTCCGGTGACGCTCTCAATCAGAGAGATGATCTTCTCTCTATCCATGATCATGTACTGCCAGGGGGCAAAGCCCACCCCGGCGATCAGGGTCAGAAACTCGCCAGTGCCTATCAGGTGGCTCTGGATTCTGGAAAGCTCCTCTAAGATAACCCGGATGTATTGAGCCCTCAGGGGTACCTCCAGGCCCAAAAGCCTCTCCACCGCTCCGCAGTAGCACTCGTTGTTGCTCAAGGAGGCGACGTAGCACATCCTGTCGGTATAGGTTATCCCCTGGAGCCAGGTTCTGTTCTCCATGATCTTTTCGATGCCTTTGTGGATGTAGCCGATATCGAGGAATGCTTTCTTTACCCTCTCTCCTTCAACCAGTATATCCAAGAGAAATGGCCCGGGAACCATGGCATGCTGCGGCCCCAGATGCATGATCATCTCCGAGTCGGATTTGATCTGGGCTTCCTCCCTCTCCCGGAATGTGGGATATTTGGGCCTCTCGGTCACCACCGTCCCCGCCTCGACCTCTGCCGGTGTTGGGGGGAAGTGGTATTCGGTATAGCCCTCAGGAGTGGTGATCTGCACTGCCCTCTCTCCAGTGGTCAGGTCAGGATAGCCCTTGAAATCCTTTCTCCAGGGCCAGACCCCAACCAATGGATCGGACAGGAGAAGTGGATACAGCTCTGGGTGCCCCTCGAAGTTGATGCCAAACATCTCCCAAGTCTCTCTCTCATACCAGTTGGCATTCCAGTACATACCGACCATGGAGGGGACAGATGGATTGTCGCGTGGCGTTTTGACCTTCAGCATGGCCACCACCTTATGGACTCCATAGCTGGCCATGATCTCGACGACCTCCATCTCATTTCTGGCGATCCAGTCGACCCCTGCTGAACCTGCATAGTGATCGAAACCGAGCTTATCGGTCATGTGCTTGCACACAGCCAGGATCTTCTTGGAGTCGATTGTGGCCCATAACCTGCTGTCCGACTCCACTCTGGCGTCTGAAACTGCTCCAGGAAAAGCGGACTGGATCGAGCTTAATACCTCGCTTGCATTTGTCAAGAAAAGATCCCTCCTCAATAGTCTCGCAAGTCCTTGCGCTGCTTGATCTTTTCCTGGAGATTCATGAGCCCCTCAAGGAACTGCTCAGGGCGTGGCGGACATCCGGGGATGTAGACATCAATGGGGAAATAGTCGCCTGTGTTCTGGATGATGTTGTAGGAATCATAGAACGGCCCGCCGGATATAGCGCATTCACCAATGGCTATGCACCACTTGGGCTCAGGCATGTTCTCCCACAGGTTCTTGAAGACCGGCAGGTACTTCCGGGTCAAGTAACCGGAGATGATCATCACATCCGTCTGTCGGGGGGTGTTTCTCGGAATGCATCCAAACCGGTCGCTGTCATAGGGTGCAGCTCCGAAGACGAACATCTCCACACCACAGCAGCCCATAGGCTGCATCAAAAAGTATACCGAATTCTTTCTGCCCCAGTTGAAGATATTCTTGATGGGCCCCATCTGGATGATCTCATGGATCTTCTCAGTGGTGGTGAACCAGACCTCAGTGACAGGCTGGCCGAATATAGTCCACTTCTCAATCTCCTCATCGATACATACAGGCACGGGTATGACATCGCTTATACCCAACGCAAAGCCTCCTTCTTGATTGCATAAATCAGTCCAACCAGCAATACAATGATGAATAGGAGCATCTCGAAGACGGCAATATTCATAGATCCGAAGACCATGAACTTTTGCATGGCTTCGTTCGCGTAGACATAGATCCAGGGGTATAAGAACAAAACCTCAACATCGAATATCACAAAAACGATTGCGAAAAGGTAATATTGAACGCTATACTGGATCTTGGCGTCGCGGATTGGTTTCAGCCCTCCTTCGTATATCGATAGCTTTTGGCGGCTAGGTTTATTCGGCGCTATGATTTTAATAGCTGCCAGAGCCGCAATGGGCACTATAGCTCCCATTATCAAAAATATAATAAGTGGTATATAATAAACCACTGCCATCGGTTCGCCGGCCATTGTTTATCCTCCGTAAAAGCTAAACATAAGGCCTGGTATAAAAGGTTTATGAGAAAAAATTTCGCGTTGCACAAGTTCAATCACAATTTTCCAGGACTATTTGGCAAGCATTATCATCATTAAGGTGAATAAAATGGATGCAGTACATCAGCTAAAGATCGAGCCGGGGATGAGCATAGATGCTCTGGTCAGGGGATGGAGCCAATGTGGCTTTGGAGCCAGAAGGCTGGCCCAGGCAGCGGACATATACGAAAGGATGCTTTCTGGAGATTTTACAAAATTTCTAACCCTATCGGGTGCGATGGTCCCGGCAGGGATGAGGCATGTGGTCTCAGATCTGATTCGGGGTGGCCATGTGGATGTGCTGGTGACAACTGGAGCAAACCTGGTGCATGACATAATAGAGTCCTTTAGCTGCCACACCCTGGGATGTGCCGAATCGAATGACTCCTCCCTCCGAACTTTAGGGGTGAGCCGGATCTATGATGTATTCATCAGGGATGAGGACTTCGTGGCCTTCGAGGAGCTGATGCAAAGCATCTTTCCGGAAAGCGCTGAATCTATATCCGGCAGGCAATTGTTGAACATCCTGGGCAGCAGGATAAGTGACGAGCGATCAATATTGCGCTCGGCATACGACATGGAGGTGCCCGTATTCTGTCCCGCTCTTCCCGACTCCATGATAGGCCTGCAGGCTTGGATGTTCAGCCAGACGAAAAAGCTCTCTGTGGACGCATTTGCCGATATCAGGGAGATCGTCGACATCTGCTACAACAGTGAGAGGGCGGGAGTTGTGATCGTTGGAGGTGGGGTTCCCAAGAACTTCACCCTGCAGTCCATGCTGGTCACACCAAATAGCTTTGATCTCGCGATTCAGCTCACCACGGATACCCCAGAGAACGGAGGCTTGTCCGGGGCAACGCTATCCGAGGCCATCTCCTGGGGCAAGATATCGGAGAGCGCAAGCTATGTGACGGTTTACGGGGACGCGACAATTACCCTGCCTTTGATGGTGGGGGCGGCGCTGGAGAGGCTGAAAAAATAGTGATATGGAGGGAAGGGGGAGGTTGATGATCGAGCAGATCGATTTTGAGGACCTGCCCATATCGGAGCTGAAGGCGGCAAAGACGGCCAAAGGCAAAGGGATGAAGATCCTGTACATAAGCTGCGTCGGCTCTCATATGTGGAGGATGGAAAGCAAGGAGAGCGATATCGATCTGGTGATGATCTATACCGTCTCCACAAGGAGAATCCTGCGAGGGGAGAAGTTCCCAGCCGCAATCCGCCAGGAGATGGCCGCGAAAGAGGGAGGGATTTATGATACCCTGGGCTGGGAGATCGGCCACCTCATCGACCTGCTCATCAAAGGAAACATCAATGCCATCTGGTATGCGACCAGCCCCCTGGTGATTATGCCTTCTGCCCTTCAGGAGGAGCTATCAGCTCTTGTGCAGGCAAACCTCTGCCGGGAGAGCTATCATTCCATAAAAGGGATGGCAGAAAGCCAGATCAAATCCGAGACCGGGCAGCTTAAATTGTCCGGCGCTGGATTGGCCGGGAGGCCGGGCAAAGGATATCGCACTGCTCTGAGGAGCATCAACTTCGGAATCGAGCTCCTGAGAGAGGCCAGGATCAGCTATGAGCCCGTAATGCACGATCCTACTCCTGAAGAGTTAAAAGAGGGGATGAATCAACTGGATGAGGCATACAGGCAAAGCATGCTGCCCGATCTGCCCGACGAGGATCAGTTCCGCGATTTTCTCCTAGGGCAGCGCTTGAAGGAGATGGATGAGGATGCCGGAAAGGATTGAAGAGAAGAGGGAATTCCTCTATCGGTATGAAGCGAGCTTAGTTAAGGAGATGGTATGGAGATCGTTGTAGGAATCAGCGGGGCTTCAGGAGTGCAGTATGGAATCCGGCTCCTGGAAGCTCTTAAGGCGAAGGGCTGCACCACCCACCTGATAATCACCGATTCAGCCCGAAAGATCATCGAGATAGAGACCAGCTCGCCGGCCCGAGGGGTGGAGGAGCTGGCGACCCATGTTTATGCCCCCAAAGATTTCTCCGCGCCGGTAGCCAGCGGATCGCATCTCTTCGACGCCCTGGTGGTCATCCCCTGCAGCATGGGAACGCTCTCAGGGATTGCCTGTGGCTCCTCGGATACCCTGATCACCCGCTGCGCCGACGTATGCCTGAAAGAGAAGAGGAGGCTGATTTTGGTCACCAGGGAGACGCCCCTGAGCCTGATTCAGCTCCGCAATATGGTAGCTGCCAGCGAGGCAGGTGCAGTGATCTTGCCCGCCTGCCCCGCCTTCTACTCCCAGCCCAAAAGCCTTGCAGAACTGGTGGATGTGCTGGTGGGAAGGGTGCTTGATCTCCTGGGCCTGGAGAATGACCTATATAACAGATGGGATGGAAGTTGAAGGAAATGCTTATAACCGTGCGAATCAGTGCGAGTAAAAGGTGAAATTAGATGAAGTGCGCCCTCTGTCTTGTTGAGAAGGAGACTGTTCCTGTCAAGCTCAACTTAGCCACTATTCACGGCCCCAAGGATGAGATCTTCTATATCTGCAAAGAATGCCTGGACCTGGCCCATCAGGCCTATCTGGATAAGGATTTCCTGATTGTAAAAGGAGGGACAAACGCAGCGCCCCATGGCGCACATGCAGATGCGCACGGCGCGCACTAGACAACTTTTTCTCGGATTTTTTGAACCACTAATTTTTCCCATGGATTACTGCATACTATCAATATCATCAAATACAATATCATCAATTGAAAAGGCTAGATAGCCGTAAATTGTAATATATCTTATTGATCTCCTACGAAAACTAATTTATATGGATTAAAATAACAAACAATTCTCAATCTCGCGAAAAAGAAAGGATTGATGATGACTGAGGAAGAAATCGATAATAAGATTTTGATTCTCAACGAAAAGGTCATTGACTTTCGTAATGATGGTAATTATATTCAGGCAATAGCTTTTGCCGAGGAACTAAGGGACTTAATTAGGCAACGAATGGGCGATGATCATCCCGACTACGCTGCTAGCCTGAACAACCTTGCAGAGCTGTATCGATCGATGGGCAGATACAACGAAGCTGAGCCGCTTTACTGCCAGGCGACAGAGATTTGGCGCAAATCTCTGGGAGAGGATCATCCCAACTACGCCACTATCCTGAACAACCTTGCATTGGTGTACTATTCCATGGGCAAATATGACGATGCGGAGCCACTTTTCCGCCGGGCAACAGAAATTTGGGGCAAATCGCTAGGCGAAGATCATCCCAACTGCGCCACCGGCTTGAACAACCTCGCAGAACTGTATCGATCGGTGGGCAGATATAGCGATGCTGAGCCGCTTTTCCGCCAGGCAACAGAAATTTGGCGCAAATCGCTAGGCGAAGATCATCCCGACTATGCCCAGAGTCTGAACAACCTCGCAGTGCTGTATCGATCGATGGGCAGATATAGCGAAGCTGAGCCGCTTTTCCGCCAGGCGACAGAAATTCGCCGTAAGGTTCTTGGAAAAGATCCTGTTGATAATATTATCCTGTATCCCAGGCTGACTCATTCAGAGAAGCTCAGAGTGAACCAGGAATCAAATATCCTCGTCCAGCTGCAAGCAGAGGTATCAGAACAAGGCATTGATGCTGTTTTTATCGAATATTCTTATCTGCAGAGTCAATTTCCAAGAATAGAGATGGCGCTTCTGGCCCCAAATTTCGCAGTGAACGGCGAGGAAACTAGGATTCTGAATGTAGCAAAAAATGAAGACTCGAAAATTGCAAATTTTTCTATCATTCCACTTTCCCCCGGGGAGAATCAAATTCGCGTGGATTTATATCAATCTGGAAGACGGATAGGCATGGTAAGAAAGAACGTGAATGTTTCGGAGGCCCAATGAATTGACGGCATCTTTGCAGAAAGAAAAGAGCATTCAGAAATCAATATCCAAGGAATTGAATTATTCTGGGCCAGACCTTGAATTAATTGTGCAAATAGATCCTTCAAGCAACGAGCATATGCTGCATTTTTACCTGCATTCTTTGAGAGGAAATAATAGATATAATTTTAAGAATTTTGGAGTGACAAAGCTTTCAGAATCGCCACAGGAAAAAGTAAAAGAAATTTATAATGAACTGAGCGAAATGGCCAAGTATGACCTCTCAGCGGACGAGCAATCTGTGGCAGAGGCTCGCCTGAGCTCAATAGGAAAACACCTTTGGCAGTTGATAATTCCAAAAGAATTAAAAGATGAATACTGGCAATTTCGTTCCCACACCAAATCATTAATGATAACTTCAGATGAACCATGGATACCGTGGGAGATAATTAGACCCTACAATGATACCGAAGTGGAACCTTTCTGGTGTCAGAAATTTGCCATGTCCAGATGGCTCTCTGAATCTGCCAATATCGAAATCTTACCATTAGGCATAGCGTTACCCGTATCCTCCTCAAAAACAGATTTGGAGCATTTGAGTGAGGAAATGGATTTCGTGGAAAGGTTAAACGAGCTGCACAAAGGTGTAGAAGGCAAAAGGCCTTTACAGGGGTATCTTGAAGTTTTGGAATGGCTGGAGCATCAGAACTTCTCTATTATGCATTTTGCCTGCCACGGGGAATTTGACGAAAAAATGCCTTCAAGATCTCCAATTATTCTATCTGGACAACCGCTAAGACCTGATGATATAAATACAAAATTCGGTGAAGGACGTCAAAGGCCACTCATCTTCATCAATGCATGTCATACTGGACGAACAGGGTCTAGCTTAACATGGCTCGGCGGCTGGCCGGTTTGCTTTGTCAATATAGCTCATGTTGGGGCATTCATCGGAGCCATGTGGGAGGTAGATGATCAACTGGCAGTTCTATTTGCCAAGAGCTTTTATACTGCCCTATTAAGAGACAAATTCCCTATCGCACAAGCATTTCGTCATGCACGGGAGGAGATCCGCAGGGCTAAACCCTACAATTCAAGCTGGCTGGCATATGTCCTTTATGCCGATCCCGAGGCAATGATGCTTGATTCTTAGAAAAGGTCATAAATTTGAAGGTGAGAGAAAATGTCCGAGATTTCAGGCGCAGATATCGAAAAGGTAATTGCAGGAGTTAACGAAACCCTTGACATCGTAGCGGACAAGGCGGTCTGGTACGAAGCGATCATCGACGCCATCCCATTCCCGGTCCACGTTACCGATATGAACATGAAGTGGACCCATATGAACAAAGCTTTTGAAAAGATCCTGATCGAGCAGAATATAATCAAGAACAGAGATTCCTGCTACGGGATGGACTGCCATAACGCCGATACGGAGATT
>ENA-UOOK01002132-UOOK01002132.1-fermentation-metagenome-genome-assembly--contig:-NODE-2132-length-24871-cov-35.960953_pt1 | contig 24871 bp, 22 predicted proteins | sample MGYA00245777_ERZ724023 | MGnify/ENA primary metagenome ERZ724023 (study PRJEB28704, sample SAMN03018312) | fermentation metagenome | biome: anthropogenic terrestrial biome; feature: soil... | reverse complement strand
TGACCAGGTCGACGGCTTGTTTCTTTTCTTCTATACTGTACTTTGTCATAAAAAAACTGCACCTCCTCGGTTGGATTTATTGTCCAACTTTTGGGGTGCAGTTCAAAAAACGGCTCTCCTTTTAATGGCGGTTTGTTTTAGAAAGTTGCTTCCTTTTCGGGGACGTCGGTGTAGAGCTTTACCATTTCTACAAAAGCATCGATCACTGTCTGAAGGAATGCAACCGTTCCTTCATTATTGATCTTGCCATTTTCATCCAACAATTTGTCGGTGTGAGCAATGTAAACTTCTGGCTGCTGTAAAGTGGGCATGTTCAGGAAGGTCAAGGATTGACGGATGACGTGATTCGCACCAAAACCGGAGATGCTACCAGGTGACTGGCTGGCAACCAAAGCGGGTTTACCATACCAGACGGAATCTTTTTTAGGACGGGAGCCGACATCCAGGGCGTTTTTAAGTGCGGCTGGAACTGTGCGGTTATGTTCTGGTGTGACAAAAATGACAGCGTCAAAATTCCTCATTTGGTTGCGGAAGTCTACGTATTCCTGTGGAGTATCAGCGGGAGTGTTGTCGTAATCCTGGTTGTAAAGCGGCAATTGACCAATTTGAATATACTCGGCATCGTAACCCTCCGGCAGAAGATCTACCAGATTGTTTGCCAGTTGTTGGCTATAAGAATTTTTACGGAGCGATCCGACAATTACTGCGATTCTTTTATTCATATTTACCTCGAATTCGTATAGTATTTTCTTTAACTATCCAATACTTAGGGAGGAAGGGCAACCTTTTGTCAAAGCTTTTATATTTGTTGAAGAAGTACAAGTATATTCACTGGGTTAACGGATAAATAGGTGTGGTCGGGTTACACAGTACACTTCGTGTGCGCAGTTGAATCTGACGTCAGAGCATTGGTGTAAGGGTTTTAAACAATCCAGAATGGAAACCTGCGTTCAAATCACGTGCTCGGTCTGTCCACAACGCCTACGGCGTTGGGGTGCTTTGCAAGTTCGCCGGTACGATCTTAATAACGATACGATCAGTCCTTATCCTTATGAAAGGAATCCTTGAGGCGCTTAAGGGCTGATGAAATTTGGTCCGTTAAATTTTCTTTTTTTGGATCCAACGAATAGATGCTTGAGTCATCCTCAGTCTGCAATTCCTGGGCTAGCCGCATCTCACGAGCCTGGCGGCGCAGTGCGTTTTCCTGGAGCGGACGGTGTGTGCCATCGCAGAGTGGTTTGATACGCGAAAATCCGCATGTGCAAAGCGTAACGCGGTTGCGGGGTATAAAAGCTTCCCCGTCGGCTCGTTCAATCGGAACGTAACCCGTCACCCAGATTGGCCCGCGGATTTGGCCGTATTGAGTACATTCATAGGTGTCCGCGATCTCCATGGGCAGGTCGGGCTCGACATCCGCTCCACCTTGCTCCACTTTGTAGGTCAGCGAGCCTGAGGGACAATCTTCGATCATTTTTATTACCCGTGCTTTTTTTTCTGGATCGCCCGATTTTTCAGTCAGCTCGACAAAATCGGTGTCTTTCTGTACACAAAAACCCGAATTCATGCAAATACGGGTGTGCTTCGTAACCATGAAGCCTCGCGGACCGTAGTAGTTAAGATCCCGCCCGAAGGGTCCGTCTGTAATAGCAGTTTCATCCCCATTAAAACCAGAATTGACGTGGGATTGATCGCAGAAGGGCATGTTTTTACTTTTTCCACAGCGGCAAAGCAGATATGAACCTTCCTGATGCTCTACTTCGCCCTCATCGATCCATTCCAGCGGTTCGCCATAGGCAGAGCAATGTTGGTGCTTTTTGCGAAGAGGAAGATCACCGATCACGCGGTAAGGTCCGTCTTTGATGATCTTAATTTTTGGGGAAATTTCGGAATCGCTCATGATTTCACCTGCCTTTTATTGATTATAACAAAGATGGTGATATCGGAGTCATCGGTATACAAGGCAGACTTCACACCCTTATACCGGCATTCGATCGATTAAATTGACAGTATTTGCGTAGCAGCAGCCGAAGCGCTGGCAGCAAGCGATTGGGTCATACCGATCCTGGCGTGCGAAATCTGGTTGGAGCCTGCTTCTCCTCGCAGCTGCAGGGAAGCTTCCACCACCTGGTAAACGCCCGAAGCTCCCAGTGGGAAGCCCCGCGCCTTGTGCCCACCCATTGTCGCCACGGGTAGCGAGCCCTTCAGAGTCAGGGAGCCATCGTTAGCGAGCTTCCAGCCCTCTCCGCGGCGGGCAAAGCCAGCCGCTTCCAGGGATAGCACTGCGTGCAGGGTGGTGTTATCGGAATATTCGAAGAAATCCAGATCCGAAAGTGTGATCCCTGCTTTGAGCAGGGCGTGCTGAGTGGAGACCGCCGCAGATTCAAAGAACAAGGGGTCAAGACGGTCATGCAGGGCAAGCCGGTCCGTGATCAGCGTGGAGCTTAGCAGCCGAATTGGAGCATGAGCTAAATTGTGCGCCAGAGATTCCTGTCGGGTAAGGATCAGTGCAGCAGCTCCATCGGCATTAGGGGCAATGTCAAACTGGTTGAAAGCCCCCGTATCTTCACGGGCATTGCGATAAGTGTCCAAACTGATCGCGCGGCGGTACATGGCATTGGGGTTGTTCACAGCATTATTGTGCGCAATGATCGGAAATTGACCGAGGGCTTCGCGCGGGAACTGATTCTCATACAGATAGCGCTGCAGCAGGAGTGAGGATTGCCCAACCAGGGTGAGCCCTTCAGAAGCTTCGAAATCGGAATCCAGACCGGTGGAAAGCAGGCGGTTTTCGATCCCCGCGCCAACTACATCGGTCACTTTCTCGACGCCCACCACTGCCGCTATGTCGATCATGCCGGAACGAATGGCGTTGTATGCCAGGTAAATGGCAGCACCTCCAGACGCTTCAGCGGCTTCGGCAGTGAAACCTTCTGCTTTACCAGCCAGACCGGCGTACTCCGCAACTAATGCACCCAGGTTCGCCTGGCGAGAAGCATTGGCAGCCAACATGTTGCCAACGAAGACAGCCTGGGGCTGCAGACCTCCGGCATCTTCCAGGGCGGCTCGGAAAGCCCTTGTTGCCAGGTTGCGCAGAGAGACATCCCAAAGTTCCCCAACTTCGGTTTGACCAATTCCGACAATATAGACGTCGTTGGTGGCTTCCATATCAGCGGGTCACAATCTCACCGCGGAAACGCAAATAGGTGGCATAGTCGATTTCAGTGCGTCGGGCGATGTAATCCTGGGTCGAAAGAGCCTTACCCCGCCGCTGTTCCAGTTCTCGACGTACTTTAATGACAAAGGAATCAGAACCAGCGCCGGAACCATATGAGGTCATCAATATCAGATCACCAGCTTTGGCAATATCGAGGATGGCAGTCAAGCCGATGATGGCAGCGCCGGAATAGGTGTTGCCAATTACAGGGGTGAGCAAACCCGGTTCAATTTGTTCAGGTGTGAAACCCAGCATTTTGGCTGCCCGCTGCGGAAATTTGGTGTTCGGTTGGTGGAAAACAGCATAGGCAAAATCGGAAGGTTTCAGGCCGGTCTCCGCCAGCATGGTGCGGGCAGAACCCAGAATATGTTCAAAGTACGCCGGGTCGCCAGTGAAGCGCTGCCCGTGTTCCGGGTAGACCTGGTTTTCACGCCGCCAGAAGTCCGGCGTATCAGAAACATAGCTGTAGGAGGCTTCAATGGAAGCCAGAGAGCCTTTTTGAGGTCCGATGATATAAGCAGCACCGCCGCTTGCTGCGGTATATTCCAATGCATCACCTGGTTTGCCCTGGGCGGTATCCATACCAATGGCGAGGGCATAGTCGCCCATGCCGGAACCAACCAGGCCCATGGCGGCGACCATCGCCTCGGTGCCAGCTTTACAGGCAAATTCCCAGTCACCAGCCTGGATGTCGTTGGGCGCACCAATTGCTTCCGCTACTACCGTGCCGCTGGGTTTAACGGCATAAGGGTGGGATTCAGAGCCCACCCAGACTGCGCGTAGTTGATCGGCTGTGATTTCTGAGCGCTTGAGCGCATTGCGGGCGGCTTCAATGGACATGGTGATGACATCTTCGTCCAACCCGGCCACGGATTTTTCTTTGACGGGATACCCGCCGGTGCTGCCCCAGATACGCCCAATTTCCCTGGCAGGCAAACGGTAGCGAGGCACGTAAGCGCCATAGCCTTGAATACCGACCTTGATTTTGGGAACCAGAAGTTTGCTTTTTTCAGGTTTGAGAACGTTTTGGTGCTCAGTCATAGTTACTTCCATTCCATTGCGCCAGGATCTCCAGCGCACGGCTTAATTTTATATTATTTTCGGCGACCAATTGGGCGGCGAGGGCGTCTGCCTGCCCGGGTTTGGCGCCGGCAGTTAGGGCAATCTGGCGGGCATGCAGGCTCATATGCCCTTTCTGGATGCCTTCGGTTGCCAAGGCACGCAGCGCAGCCAGGTTTTGTGCAAGGCCGACTGCTGCAACGATCCCACCCAATTCGGAAACTGATTTTACGCCCATCAATTTCAGGTTGGTTTTGGCGGTGGGGTGAACTTTGGTCGCCCCACCCACGATCCCCAGTGCCATGGGCAGTTCGATGCTGCCCAACAAGTCGCCATTTTCCGCTTTGGACCAACATGTGAGACTGCGGTATTGCCCTGAACGGGCGGCGTAAGCATGTGCGCCGGCTTCAACAGCCCGCCAATCGTTGGCAGTCGCCAGGACAACGGCATCGATCCCATTCATCACACCTTTATTGTGGGTGGCGGCACGGTAGGGGTCAGCATCAGCAAACGCCCAGGCTTCAATGATGCCATCCCGCACTCTTTCACCGCTAAAGTTTCCAAAAGCCAGGTCAGAGCAAGCGATATGGGTACGGGCCCATGCCAGGCGACGGTCTGACAGGTTGGAGAGGATGCGCAAGTGCACGCGCCCCCCGGTCAGCTCATCAATTTTTGGCGCCAGGAATTCGAGCATCGAATTGATGATGTTTGCGCCCATGGCGTCCTGCACATCCACAATCAGGTGGATGATGAGCATCGCTCCCACCTCAGTTTCAGGCAGGATGCGGGTCTGCAGATCGAGCACTCCCCCGCCATATTTTTGGATGTTGGGGTGAAAAGCGGCAACCGCTGCCAGCAATTCATCTTTGTGCGCCAGCACCTTGTCTGCGGCTGCCTGCGGGTCAGACAGATCAAGCACCTGCAATTGGCCGATCATCTCCTGGGAGGTCATGCCGGCTTCAAAACCACCGCTGGCTCTGGCAAGTTTTGCCATGAAGGAAACTCCGGCGATCACAGAAGGCTCTTCGATCACCATCGGGACTAACACATCGCGCCCATTTACTACAAAATTTTGGGCGATACCCAGCGGCAGGCTGTAAAGCCCGATCACGTTTTCGACCATGGCATTTGCCGTCTCTATGTCCAGTCCGCCCTCTTTCTGGTAGGCGAGCAGATCTTCAGCACTCAAGTTCGTGCTTGAGGCAAGTGTCTCCAATCGTTCAGAAATGGTTTTTTGATAAAACTTTTTGTTCATCTTTATTTCTTGTTAAGGAGACCGGCCGCGGCCTCCCGATTACCCATTTATAGCAAGGGGTCACTCTAAAAAACTATCAAAATTTTGCAAGAATTCTCCCATTGCAGAAGCTTTATTCGCAGAAAGTGGCTCCTTCTGGTTATACTACCACCATCAGAAAACAAGAGGTAATTATGTCAGACACTTATAACAATATTTTTGATATGATCATTATCGGGGGCGGACCGGCAGGAGCTACTGCTGCGATGTATGCAGCCAGGGCGGACCTGAAGGTCGGTGTTCTAGATAAGGGCTTGACCACTGGCGCCTTGGGCACGACCAGCAAAATCGCCAACTATCCAGGGTTGGAAGGTGAAATTCGTGGAGCAGAACTCTTGCAGACCATGCGCAAGCAGGCAGTGGAGTTTGGTGCGGAATTTATCAATGACAAGGCGATTGGAACCGACCTTATGGGTGATCCCAAAGTCGTTTTTGGAAATTTGGGTGTATATAATGCGCGTTCGGTCATCATCGCGACCGGCTCCATGGGGCGCAATAACCTGATCAAAGGCGAGGCAGAATTTTTGGGGCGAGGGGTTTCTTATTGCGCGGTTTGTGACGCGGCTTTTTTCAAAGATAAAGAAGTTGCCGTGATTGGCAAGAGCGATGAAGCTGTTGAAGAGGCTCTTTACCTGGCGCGCTTTGCCCGTACAGTTCATTTCTTTGCTCCTGGCAAAGAGGTCAACGTGAATGAGGAAGAATTAGCGGGTCTGCAATCGACGAAAAACATCGTAGTGCACCCTGGTACCATTGTTAAAGAAATTTTCGGTGTTGAGAAGGTGGCAGGAGTAAGATTTCTGGATCGCGAAGCTGATTTAGGGGAAGAGAGTCTGGATGTTGATGGAGTTTTTGTGTATCTCCAGGGCGGGAAACCGATCACGGACTTTTTGCAGGGACAACTGGAAATTTCGAACGAAGGCTGTGTGCAGGTGAACCATGAAAACCAGACCAGCCTCCCTGGCGTGTATGCAATTGGTGATGTGATCTGTACACACGTGAAGCAGGCAGTCATCGCAGCCGGGGATGGCGCAATCGCCGCAATTGCAGCAGAAAAGTGGCTGCGAGGAAAAAGCAAGGCAAGGGTGGATTGGGGAAAATAGAATATCTAGTCATATAACCTGATTATGGGGTACTATTACCTCAACAAATTTGGATGCATTCAATCATGATCTTGCCCCATTCAGATAACCTAAACTCGAACGAAATTAGAAATGATCGTCTGCGGATATGGATGGCACTTGGATTAGTGCTTTTAATTTCAGCTCTAGTTCGATATTGGGATATTAATGCAAGATCCCTTTGGTTTGATGAAGCTTATGAATTTTGGGTATCTAGATCCAATATTGTTGATTTATGGAAAGCCACAGCGACAAGTTATCAACCACCATTATTCAATTTTCTGTTACATTTCTGGATGAAAGTAAGTACATCTGAGGTCTGGTTAAGAACACTATCAGTATTCTTTAGCCTGGTAGGAATTGCCGGAGTGTTTATAACCGCAAATAAATTTTTTGGGGTAAAGGCAGCTGTAATGGCTGGACTGGTATTAGCGGTGATGCCAGCAGATGTACGGTATGCTCAAGAACTGGGGGAGTACGCCTTATTATTTTCAATTTGTTCGTGGCTGATCTATTTTCATCTATACGTAATCGAGAAAAAAAGTTGGAGAGGTTGGGGGATTTGCCTAATCTTGTGGTTATCAGGTATTTATACACACTATGGTGCAGTAATCGTAATTTTTTCACTTTCGCTCATTAATCTTATATATTCACTTTATAGACGGGATTTCCAAAACATTATCAAGCAGGTTATTGTGAGCCTGGTTTTTTTTCTGCTGGCGTTACCCTTAGGTTCGCTGCTGTTTGAACAAATGTCGAGGCAGAATTCGTCCACAATAATATTTGGAAATTTGTGGACCGAATTGAAAGTGTTCTTTCAAAGTCCCGGCAAAACTTTTGCCTTCCCAATATTAGGTTTCCCGTGGACAATAATATCGATTTCGTGGATCAATGCTCTGCTAATTATTATTTTTTTTCTGATGGTCAACTTACTCTTCAAGGGACCTAAGAAGCAAAGAATACTTTGGTATTTTTTTCTGGCAAGTTATTTTACGTATTACATCCTGGTTCGGTTGGGTTTTTATGCCTATGGTGGTTTTGGATTTCGGTACATGATAGTTCTTTTACCCATTTTTGTATTAATAATGGTTGGAGTTTTGTACGAAAGTTTTACAGGTCAGTTTAAAGTCCCAATTATTGCCTTGTTATTAATTGGAGCCTTATTGGGAATTTCGATTTATAGTCTACCTAACAGATCGCTGTCTGAAAAGACAAGGGGGAAAATGGCTTGGCCTGAAATCGAAGACATGCGGAATGTGGTCGATACACTATCCAAAGGGAATAAACATTTTCCAGTCTATGTTTATTATGGCGCTGTGCCTGCCTATTCATACTATTCTCGAGACACACAGTTTGAACTGGAGGCTGACGACTTGCCATCAACCTGGATCAGCACTTGTTGGTCAGAAAAGAATTCCTTCAGTTTTTGCACACCAGGGAGATCCCATTTTGGTCTGTGGAATAGAGGACTTACTGAGGGTGAGTTAGCACTTTCGATAATGGGAGTCTTTAAAGAACCTCCTTCCAATTTTTACCTGGTTTTTTCCCATACTTATAGCAATGAGGATACATTGTCAATCGAGTCTTTGGAAAAATATGCCGGCTATGAGCTGGTCAGTAAGGATAGTTGGTCGAACGCGAGCCTGTATCTTGTAACGAAGAAAAATCAAATACCCTAGAGGAAAACAATAAATCGTGTTGCTCTGATGATTATCTGCATCAGAGCAGCCAAACAAAATTGAGGTGCTTCGATATTGTCACGCTATGTCATTTTTCCTTCGCTGTACATGAACCAATCGATCTTGGTAAACTAAATCGCGTGTAAAATAGTGCCATGCCAAAAGTGATCCCGGAAAATCTGGATAAAGCCGCAGAGCGTGGAGAGCCATCGCACGTATGGCGGGCGGGGCAGGAGCGCCGCTTCACCATGCTGAAAGAAGCTGCCGGCGACCGTTTAAAAGGTAATGTACTGGTGGATGGCAGCGGCGTCGGCACCTACCTGGCGCGCCTTGCGCCTGTCTCGGGTCTGGCAGTCGGGTTGGACATCGAACTACCGCGCGTGAAGGAAAGCCAACAATTCACGCCCAACGTGTTTTGTACCGCCGGTGAATATTTGCCGCTTGCATCCGACAGTTTTGACCTAGTTTTCAGCCATGAGGTTTTGGAACATGTCCAGGATGATGAGAAGGCAATATCCGAAATGGTTCGGGTGTTGAAGTCTGGCGGCAGGATCGTCTTGTTTTGTCCAAACCGAGGTTATCCGTTCGAAACCCACGGGCATTATTGGAAGGGTAAATATCATTTTGGCAACACTCCTCTGATCAATTGGCTGCCGCGATCCCTGCGCGACAAGCTGGCCCCTCATGTCAATGTCTATACCCGGAAGGATTTGACCCGGTTATTCCAAGGTCTACCTGTCAGGTTCGTTGTACGCCGCACAATTTTTGGTGCGTATGACAACATCATCGATCGTCGGCCACGTCTCGGCAGGATACTAAGGACATTACTGCAGGCACTGGAATCAACCCCGTTACAGCGTCTAGGCTTATCTCATTTTTGGATAATTGAAAAAACAGAGTGACCCGTACAAACGAGCAGAGCGCTGCCTTCCGTGTCGTATAATCCCATGAATACAAAACTACGGAATGGACAAAGATGCAACAAGTAAAAACTTCTTACACTCCCAAGAAATCTACACTCGAAACCGATCGGGCAGAATTAAAAATTGGACCAAAGAGAGGTGAGTTTTCCCCTTACAACCTTCTCTTAGGTTCCTTAAGCGCTTGTTTCCATGCGACCTTGTCGGACATTTTTATTAAACGAAAAGTCGAGTTGCCACCGATTGATATTATCGTCACAGGTGATAAACGCAAAGAAGTACCCACCACACTTGAATGGGTTAATCTCGACATCACAGTTCATGCTAAATACGATGAAGCGGAGCAGGGACGTTTTTTGCGCTCTATTGAATTGGCTGCCAAGTATTGCTCCATTCACGAAACCATCAGCAAAGTTGCCAAAATGTCTCATGAAGTTCATTTCAAGTAATCGTTCCGACACAAACTAAGGGGATGACAATTTTGATATAGAAGAAGCCATCATTGCAAGCAGATTTTCGGAGCGATATTTCATTTTCTTGTTATACTGAAGATGATCTACAATTGAAGAACTTAAGAGAGTTTTCTTGTATATTAACAATCGAACTCTGTACAAATGTGTAACAACGGTCTCGAACACATAGCTGCTTTCAGAACAGAAACCCGATCGAGGTCTCATCAAAATTGACCCAGCTTTTACCATTTGCTGGTTTCACAGACTTGTCCTGGAAAAGGAGGGTCAGATGGATTTTACAGGAATAAAGCCGACCAATACCGCGGCAATTACGGACGCAGAATGTGCAGAAATTTACCGCCGTCTGTACGAAACCATGCCCGAAGGTGCATCCCTGGTTGAAATGGTATATGATGCAGACGGTAAGCCTTTCACATTTATTTATCTGGACATAAACCCTGCCTGGGAAGAGATCACTGGTCTTTCAAGAGAAGACGTGATAGGCAAAACTCTTGCGGAAGTTTTTCCGGAATTTTGCTCAGAAAAGATGGATGTTCTCGGGGAGATCGCCCGGACTGGACTCTCAAGAAAAATAGATTGCTCCTATAAAGACACATTATATGAGGTCTATGTCTTCAAGTTTTCTGAAAACAAACTGGGATTCGTTTTTACTGACGTGACAAAAAAGAACCGGAACTCTGAGAAACTGGCATGGCTGGCATCTTTCCCTGAATACAATCCTCAGCCAGTCCTGGAAATTGACGCTCAAGGCAACATCATTTATCAAAACCGGGCAGCAGAGAAGTTTAGCAACCCTGATCCAACAAATAAACTGACTAATTTCCTTCTTGCCGATATCGCTCCTTACCTGGCTGACTTTGAAGCCAATAGCCTTCAGAAAAAATCCAGGGACGTCAAAATTGATGGGCGTTGGTACAGGCAAATGTTACTTTATCTGCCGAGTATTCAACATTTGCGCATTTATGCTGTCGATATCTCAGACCAGATTGAAGCTCAGAATACCCAGAAAAAAATCAACGTAAAGTTGGGTGAGTTGGTCTCCACCAGGACGACGGAACGAAACGTTGCCACAAGAATTATCCAACAAAACATGGCGGATAAAGCTGCATACGAAGAGGCTGCCATCCATCGCGAACAAAAGCAATTTGAGACCTTGATAGATCTCATTCCAGCTTACCTGGTTGTGCTTTCGCCCGATTATGAAATTGTCAGATCTAACCGTTACTTCCGCGAACAATTCGGAGAAACGGATGGTGTCAAATGTTTTCATTGCCTCTTTAAACGAAACACTCCATGTGATTTATGTGAATCATTCAAACCCCTCAAGACGATGAATGCCCACGAGTGGGAATGGGAGGGACCTAACGGTAGGATTTACGATGTCCACGATTTTCCTTATATGGTTGACGATACGATCATGATCCTTGAAATTGGAATCGATATCACTAACACCAAACAAGCCCAAAGAAATATTAGCCGTATGTATCGGTACAATCGAGGACTCATTGATATCAACATGGATGCGTTGATGACTGTAAATAAGTCGGGAAAGATTTCTGATGTAAACGAGACTGCTATAACGGTTACAAAACGTGCACGGAATGAGTTGATCGGGTCTGATTTCCATGATCTTTTTGCTGATAGAAATGAAGCTTTAAGAGCCTCCAGAATTGCATTTGAGGTAGGCAATGTACGCGATTTTGAATTGAAATTGATGGATCGTGAAGGACGAACAATTCCAGTGACTTTCAATGCAATTGTTTTCAAGACGGAAGAAGGTGAGGATATTGAATTTTTTGCCAGTCTGCGGGACCAATCTGAATTCAAACGAAAAGAGGAAGAACTGCTTCGTCTGAATCGCGACCTTGAGAACCTGATCGCTGAAGACCTGGTCATGCACGAACAACTGGTGCAGGCTGAAAAATTGGCAGCGATGGGACGAATGCTGGCATCAATCACTCATGAAATCAATAATCCGCTGCAGACAATTAAGAATAGCCTTTACTTGATCCAGGCTGATATCGATTCTGATGACCCTGTTGTTGAATATCTGGAAATTGCGTCTGCTGAAACTCAGCGCATATCCAACCTCGTGGGTCAACTCAGAGAAATTTATCGCCCATCCAATTCAAATATGGAAGCAAGTTTTGACCTGGTTTCAATAGTCTTTGAAATTGAGAGCCTTTTGCATGGGCAGTCGGAAGCTGGAAAAGTGAAATGGGTTATCCATCAGCCAACAACTGGGAATTGGTATGTCAAAGGGGATAAGGATCAGATTAAACAGGTCTTTATCAATGTCTGTAACAATTCAATTGAAGCTATGCAGCCAACAGGTGGTCAATTGGAACTTATCTTCAAACAAGGCATACCTGGAAGTAACGAAGCCGGTGTGCTGGTTCGGGATACGGGCCCCGGAATTTCTGTTGAATACATGGACCGATTGTTCGAACCTTTTCAGACCACCAAACTAAAAGGTGCTGGTCTTGGTTTGGCGATCAGTTATGAGATCGTTAAAAAACATAATGGACGACTGATGGCCCGTAATTATGAAAACGGTGCTGAGTTATCGGTCTGGCTTCCTCTAAGTTCGATAGACTAGGTGAGAGGTGATAAATGCACAAGATTTTGATCATTGATGATGAACCGGCATTACGCCAAACACTTGCGGCAATTTTAAAACGCTCAGGATATGATACGGTCATGGCGGGATCATGCCAAGAGGGCATGCAAAAAATACGGAAGGACAGCTTCTCACTTCTTTTCTTGGATATCAAATTGCCCGATGGCATGGGGGTAGACCTGCTTCCGGAAATTTATAAGACTGACCCCGACCTCCCTGTGATTGTGCTTACTGCCCATGCAACCCTGGAAGCCGCCATGCAAGCCGTGCGCGGGGGTGCCCGTGACTTCCTTCTAAAACCAATTGACCCCCCAGCCATTCTCATGCGTGTCGAACAAATATTAGAAGCAGAGAAGAAACCCCAGAGGCAAAAAGAAATTCTCTCTCAGGTACAGGGTTTGTTGGCAGAGTTGACCACAAACACCTCGCCAGATGCACAGGCTGTTATGAATAAGCCAGAACCAACGGAAACAGTTGATGAGCGATATCTCAATTGCGGGGCGATCACGGCAGATTTACATACACGTCATCTTCTGGTGGACAAGAATGTTATAGCTTTGCCGTCTTCTTCATTTGATTTCATTGTTACACTGATGCGCCACTCACCTGAAACAGTTACTTTTGAAGACCTGGTGAAAGAATCTCAAGGATTTGAATGTACGAGATTGGAAGCCCGGGACATCACCCGCTGGCATATTCACAAAATCCGTAAAGTAATCGAAGAAGATACCTCAGACCCGCACCATCTGATCACTGTGCGGGATGTTGGTTATCGGTTTGTTGGCTGATCAGTTTACATATTTGCCCATCTGGACTGGCTGCGAATCGACAATGGAAAGACCGCAAGCGACCGCATTAACTGTGCGCAAAAGAGAACCGGGCTCAAACGGTTTTCGGACAAGAACCCACATTTCTTCCTCATTGATACACGGAATGATCTCATTCTCATGGCTAGATGAGAGCAAGATGATCGGAAGAAGCGGGTATTTCATTTTTATTTTGTAGAACAGCGACAAGCCATAGTCATTCGTTTGGCTAAGGTCCAGAACAATTAAATCACAAGGGTTTGTTTCCAGGAATTTAAGAACTTGAAGACTGACTTGTTCACTGTCCACATTGTAACCTGCGCGCCTGAATAATAATGCCAGTGTATGTTGTAAGGGTAGGTCTTTTTCGATGATGAGTATAGAAAGTGTACTGTTCATAGCAGGCTCCAATTCTTATTTACATTCTACATATATTAAGCATCGGTAACATTTGAAAAAATTTATATTGATTTGCGAATTTTACAAATTTCAACAACTTTCATTTGATTTCGTATAAATAACTGGTCCTGATCGGGGTTAATTACTGTTGGTTTGGATCAAAGCTTAGTTCTGGATTGGATTGCGCTTTTTTTTGCCCAGTTATGGCTCAACCTGACATTAAGATTTTGGTGTGCGCTGATTTTGCTATCAAACAAGTGGAGGGTTCAACGGCTTATTTGCTATTAGATGCATAACTTGTTAAACATTTGCATTATTTTTTGAGATATCCCCAAAATATAGGGGATTTTGTTAATTTTTTGCTATAAAAGCAAAATAACTCTAACAGCACTGCCTCTTCATTTTTTTATACTTATATAAGTGGAGAGAGGGAATGCAAAAATCTTTTTTGATCAAATTCATCGAAATTTCTCAAAAAAAAATGAAAGGATTATTGCTGCCACCTGTCCATCTTCGCAAATGTCGCGAAACCGATCCAGCAATCTTATTTCCCTATAATCCGGGCATTTCCTGATTATAGGTCTCAGTTCAAAAGGAGCTTACGATGTCCAGGTACAAGATACTCAGTACAGTTGTCTTATTGATCTTGATTGTTTCCCTGTTTTCGGGTGGCTTTTCAAGCAAGGTGGATGCCAAACCGGTGACGCTCCCAACCTCACCGGTGGATGAAACCGTCGTTCCCCATTATTTTGGCCCTTATCCTAACTGGGGGCTCAGCGCATTAACTATGCCCGATGTAGAAGTTAACATCACAGGCGATGGTACTGGCGCAGCTGCAACCGCCACAGTTGGTGCTGGCGGAGCAATTCTCGCAGTAAATATCACCAATCCCGGTTCCGGTTACACCAGCGCTACAGTCGATTTTACCGGCGCAGGAACCGGCGCTGCAGCAACGGCAGTGATCGCTTCTACAAATACAGTGACAGCGGTCAATGTGACTGCGAGCGGCATGAATTACGTACAACCAGTCGTGACATTGACTGGCGGTGGGGCGACCACCCCCGCAACGGCTACTGCTTATGGCAGCGTCTATAACCTCAATTTGACATACGGTGGCAGTGGATATACCCTGCCCACTCTCGATTTTGATTATCCCGACGGTGTCGGCGGAGTCCAGGCAAAAGGTCATGTGACCTGGGATACCGTCACTGGTGTAATTACTGGCGTGGTGATTGACAATCCTGGCTCAGGCTACTCACGGGCTCCGAACGTGGTCATCCGTGACGGTACTTTGTTCAATCCCTTAAATCGCAGGCAATTTAACGCCGCCCAGGAAGCTAGGCAAGAAGGCATCCTGAATCCAAGTGGCGGTCAGCTCCAAAGCCGGCAGGCTGTGAACGTTATCGATAATGCGATTGTCACTGCAACAATTGACGTGCAGTCTGTCGTCTTGAATACTTTTGGCGTTGGTTATACCTCCGTCCCGACAGTTGATATTACTGACAGCCTGGGTGCTGGCACAGGCGCAACGGCTACGGCAACGATTGATGTTGGCGCAGTCACGGCTATCAACCTTACTGCCAATGGTTCCGGATATGTGACTGGAACCGGTATCAAGAAGTTCCAGAACGAACTTCCCCAGATGTGTAATCCTTCAGTTGTTGGAGAATGTGCTGCAGTTGCGAACAATCTCGGTCAATACGTTCCGCTGGGAGTTCCCGACACAACCACTTTCCCAGGTGCTGATTATTATGTGATCGCACTTGTGCAGCATCGTGAGCAAATGAACTCCTCACTACCAGCCCAGGGAACGCTTTTACGTGAGTATGTGCAGCTTGAAACAGCGGCAAATGCTTCCTGGAGCGAGAGTGAACCTCTTGTAAATCACTTGCTGGATGGGACAACAACCCCAGCCTTAATGCCTGATGGCAGCCAGGCAGTAGGTATTGGCAAACCCCACTATTTAGGCCCAATCATCCAGGCTAATAAAGACCGTCCTGTTCGAATTGTTTTCTACAACCTGCTGCCTACTGGCGCTGACGGCGATCTATTCCTTCCAGTTGATACTACCTTCATGGGATCTGGTATGGGTCCAATGGAGATGACAGATCCGGTTGACCAGGGTTCTGTGCTTGATGGTGTCCGCAACCCGATTTGTGGTGAACCCAACCTGAGCATGATGGATCGTATGATGTGTTTCTCACAGAACCGGGCAACGCTTCACCTTCATGGTGGCATTACCCCCTGGATCTCTGATGGTACTCCCCACCAATGGATTACTCCTGCTGATGAAATGACCAGTTGGCCAGAAGGCGTCATTGTTCGCCAGGTGCCCGACATGGTTGGGCTTGACCGCCCGGCTGGTGTGCCAGATTGTACTGCAGCTGATGACGGTTGTATGACTTTTTATTACACCAACCAGCAAAGTTCCCGCTTCATGTTCTATCACGATCACTCCTGGGGCATCACCCGCCTGAACGTTTACGCTGGTGAAGCCGCAGGATACATCATTCGTGATGAGACGGAACAGACTTTGATTGACAGTGGTTTACTGCCAAGCGGACAGTATGAAATTCCATTGGTTATCCAGGACAAAACCTTTGTTTCTTCTCCCGAACAAATGGCTGAGCTCGATCCCACCTGGGATTACAGCCGTTGGGGCGCTGAAGGCGATCTCTGGTATGAGCACGTCTATATGCCCGCAGAAAATCCAGCTGATCCTTCAGGCATGAGTTCTTATGGACGCTGGTTCTATGGACCTTGGTTCTGGCCTCCTGCTGACCCCCAGTATCCTCCAATTGCCAATCCTTACTTTGGCTTGGATCCCGAAGGCGCCGATGGCATAAGGCACACCGCAGATGACTGGGGTATTCTCCTGGCAAGCCCCTGTGACCTGGAAGATCCGACCACCTGGCAATATGATACTGACCCCTTCTGCGAGCCGCCTTTCATTCCGGGCACGCCTAACAACTCGGCTGGTATGGAAGAGTTCAACGATACTCCGGTTGTGAATGGTACTGCTTATCCTACGACCACAGTAGAACCGACGGCTTATCGTTTCCGCATCCTGAACGCTGCCAACGACCGCTTCTTCAACTTGCAGTGGTATGTTGCTGATCCCACCCAGATTGGCGACCTGCTGATCGGTGCGACCGAAGTTGCTCTGAACCCGGATGAAGTAGCCGCAGCGCAACTCGACCCCAACGTATTTCCTACACCAGATCTGAGCCTGAGTCCAGCTGGTCCGGATTGGATCCAAGTCGGAACTGAAAGCGGATTCTTACCGCAACCAGTGCAAATTCCCGCCCAACCCATAACATGGATCACAGACCCCACCCGTTTTGATGTCGGACTCGTAGATCAGCACTCACTTTTGATGGGACCCGCTGAACGCGCTGATGTGGTGGTGGACTTCTCAGCCTATGCTGGTCAGACTTTGATCCTCTACAATGATGCGCCAGCAGCTTTTCCTGCTCGCATTTCCACTTATGACTACTATACAGGCATGCCCGACATGTACCCCAACGCTCCCGCAGTGGTACTGCCAGGTTATGGACCTAATACCCGCACTGTCATGCAAGTTAAAGTGCTTCCCAACGCACCAGCACCAACCTACGATTTCAATGCTTTGAGGTCGGCCTTCCTGCACAAGGCTGATGGTTCTGGCGTTTTTGAAGCTGGGCAACCTCCTATTGTGGTTGGTCAGGCTGCTTATAATGCTTCGTACGGTACCGACTTTACTTCTGCTGGTTGGTGTAATGGACCGATCGATCCCAGCCCTGAATGTGATGGTTTCGCTCGTATTTCTGACCAGGGTGGTGACACCTTCAATTTTGACACCCTTTTGGGCAACCAACTTGGCGTCAAGATTGAACCTAAGGCTATCCAGGACGAAATGAACGAATCAAATTTCGAACCATTTGGTCGTATGCAGGGCAATCTGGGGTTGGAAGTGGTTCCAGCGACCCCTGGATTGCAGAACTTGGTTTTGTATCCTTTTGTCAACCCGCCTACTGAAATGTTCGATGGCACCAACTTGCCTACCACGGCAAATTTGACACCCATTTCAATTGGGGATGATGGTACGCAGATCTGGAAAATTACCCACAATGGTGTAGATTCACACCCGATTCACTTCCATCTTTATGATGTTCAATTATTGAACCGGGTGACCTGGGATAATATAATCAAACCTCCTGAAGGAAATGAACTCGGTTGGAAGGATACTGTGCGGGTACATCCACTGGAGGACACGTACTTTGCCATCCGACCAATCATACCTATCTTTCCCTTTGAAATACCTAACTCTATCCGTCCAATGGATCCGATGATGCCGTTGGGGAATACAACGATGTTCAACCCGATAGATCCGGATGGTATCCCGACCGATCCAATTGTGAACAGCCTGGTCAACTTCGGCTGGGAATATATGTACCACTGTCACATCCTTTCTCATGAAGAGATGGATATGATGAGACCAAATGTTGTGGCTATGCCGCCAATTGCTCCGAATAGTCTGATGCATTCGATCAGCGGGAATTCCCTTACCCTCGTTTGGCAGGACAACTCGATCACCGAGACCGGATTTGATATTCAAGCCACAAGTGACGGTATCACCTGGGTCAGTGTGGGCATAAGCCCTTCGCCATTGGATCAACCTAATATTCATGGCGCACGAAGCTTTACAGACACCGCCTATAACGCGACCAAAATTGCTTATCGGGTTGTTGCATTGAACACAATCGGATATCAGCACACATCGCCCCAAAACGTAGCGAATGACTTCCCCACACTTACGGTGCAATCCATGTCCGCGCCGTATTACTTGGGTGTTCCTATGTTCTATCAGTACGTGCCGGGGATCTTTAAATAACCGGTGAGTAACGACCGTGGATTGCAGGTATTCCCAAACGTCACTTCCTCGCCCTGCAATCCACAAATTATACAAAAAGGCTGTCTCCCTTATGGAAGACAGCCTTTTCATTTAAGAAGAGAAAAAACAGAGCCCGAGGGTAACTTTAGCGCCTGCTGGCTTGCGTTGTTTCGTATATGCGGATGTAGTCTGCGACCGATGTTTTGGCAATAAGACGAGCGATCGTCTCCAGTGGTAGTTGCTCCAGCGTATTGAAGCGAACGCAAGATTTGCCCATATCGGGTTTGATTCCCATGCTGGCAAAAGCATCCATTAGTTCCTTGTAATCTGCAGTGTTCTGATAAACTGCCATCAAGTAAAGCGAGTTGTAATTTTTTTGAGCAGCCAGGCCAACATTGCTAAGGGGGTTCTTGTTGTAGGTATCCGGATAAATCTCCAAGGGGATTTCATAACTGAGCATGCCCCAGTTGATTGTTTCCTGGTAACCTTCGGGAAGGTTTTGCAAGATCAGATCGCGTACAGCGGAGATTATCTCACGACGTTCTTCTGGCAAACTGGCAAGATATTCATCGGGGGTGGTGGTTGAAGTTGAGACCATGAGAATCCTTTTCTGAGTAGTAATAACAATTGTAGCCTTGCGAAGCCATGATGCAAGAGAGGGTATAAGGAGACAAGATTGTCTCAAAGGAAAAAGGGTCAGGACGGTTTTAAGATTCCCTTTTCAATTTCAGGGAGAGAATCGATCAGTTCTTTTGCCTCGCGTTTGATTTCCGGGTCGGTACTGGGAGAGTGCTGGATTAGCTTGACCAATTCGAAGGCTTTTTTGAGTTTGTCCTTCACCTGAGCGGTGTAGCTGAAAAAATCCCAGCCCATTGAAGAGGGGCGGGGTATTTCGCTGGCTTCATCAATCAGTTTTCGTGCTTGTCTGATGCGTTGTTCGGGGGTAAGTGCTTTTGACATAAGGCGATTATAGTGGAAAAACCGACAGGATGAAAGGTCAAATGGGTACAAAACTTGCAAGGATAAACGTGTGAGTCTCGATCGATCGCGTTTGAAACGGTTAAGAGGAAGGGCGTGAAATTATGAACGAAGAAAAAGATGGAAAAAAGCTGGCTTTCTGGTTGGTTTTGTTCTTTTTGATTGTTATCATGCTCGGCGGATTTGTGGGCAAACGGCTTGTGCAGATCGTCCGAGCATCAATTGAACCCGAAACAACTGCAGTAACCGAAAGCATTGATGATAAAGATGATAACGCGAAAGTTCCGGAATTTGCCGACACTTCAGAGCAGGTTACTCCACTGGAATTAGCTGGTGGCTATTCTTTTCCGACTGCCACTCCCTACCAACCTCCCATACCGACTGCCACAGTAAAGCCAACTGAAAGTCCTACTAAGACATCCACGGCAATCCCTACCAATACAACCACACAAAGCCCAACAAGCACAGCAACACAAAGCCCAACAAGTACATCAACAGCTTCACCTACCCACGTCGCCAGTGCCACACCGTCAAGAACTCCCCCACAAATTTTCGGCGAGGGTTCTGAGACACCTTCGATCACACCCCCAATTGTTACCGTTACAACTCCCCCTGAGGTCGAGGATACTCAAATTCCGCCTACACAGCCTACTTTCACACTAACGGCAACCCCCTCCAAACCGCCAACAGTTGGTCCTCCTGGAGATCCCGGAAGTTACATCAGCGTTGGAATAATTATTGGACTGATCGGATTACTTTGTTTTGGCTTGTATTTCCGAAAATCATAACAAATTAAGCGGTAGTGGTGATAATTGCTGCATGGCTCAAATATGAATAAAAAAGCGAAACCGATTTTTCTCCTTCTTGGCATCATTTTTAGCCTTTTAGGTGGTATTGTCATTGGAAGAGCCATGCGATACAAGAATTCACCCGCATTGGCACTGATCCCAGGTATTTCTATACGATCGACCTCAACGCAATTTCAATCTGCTCAAGCAACAGCAGCACCCGAACAATTTGGGAATGAGCCTACTGCTGAGTCTTCTCCACCAGAGCAAAGTTTGGGGAAGGACCAGAACTGGATGAAGTTCGGCGAGTTGAATTTGCTCGAAGGTGAACTGGGATTTTATTTTATTTCCAGTTGTGATGGCGGTGTGAACATCTCAATCCTGCCTGTAGAGGTGACCGCCTGGCACCCGGAGGTTTTTGAGGGTGAGGAATTTGGGATCGGCAAAAATGTTGCTGTAGCCTGGGAACACCTTGGTTATGCAGGCTTGTGGATACATTCGGGCTGGGATTTTTGGGCTGAACGTTCTCCAGCAACTGATTTGCAGTACTTCATTGAGACAGATGCACTTAACGAGGTTCAGCCCTTGCAGCGAATTGAAACCCGCTTGAATGAGTGTCTGCGTGGTAGCCAGGTGAGCCTGGACCAGCAGGGGCAGACCTACAGTGGGGAAGTGGCAGCTGCGGTCAGAGTGCCGGCTGTTGGAGTTGAAGAACTTTCGAAGCACACAATGGACCTGGTGCCATACCTGGCGCAAACTTACCCAGAGAGTGGGTTCGCAGATCTGGATGAGGACGCTCTGCTTATTTATTTTTGCGGCAGGGCGGCTTTGGACGAACGCACCGACCCCAACGCGGGGTATTGGACGCAGACCAGGTATATCATTGCCCTACAGCCTGTTGAATAAATAACCGGAAGCGTTTGCTTTCAATTGAAATCCGGCAAACCTTGGTTGGTGATCTTTGTAAACTGAAACTGCAGAATTCAGCCAAAATTTTGTTACAGTTGGTTGCGCGCGGAATGGTCTGCTGAACCACATACAGTTTTTCTGAACGAGTAAAAATTCTGTTATAACCTTAAATGTATTTTCAACAATGAATAATTACTGGTTAGGAGAAAACATGAGAACCATAATAACCCCTATCTTTACCTTACGACCCTACGAACGGGGAATACAGGAAACGCTGGGAAAATACACCCGGTTTGTACTTCCAGGCTTAGGTTTGCAGCTCCCTTTTACTCAGTTGGTACGCGTTCGCGACATTCGAGAACATACCATGGACATAATGCCGCAATCTGTCATTACCAAAGACAATGTTGAAATCTCGGTTGATGGTGTCATGTGGGTACGCCCTTCTGCAGACGAAGATTCAATTATGCGTACATTTTACAATATTGATGACTGGAAGCGGGCAATAATCCAACTGGCGATGACCAACTTACGCCAGGAATTTGGCGATCTCACCCTGGATGAGAGCCTGGTTGCCAGGGAGAAAATTGCTAATAATCTCAAGGCTGTTTTGGGAAACTTTGCTGTGGAATGGGGGCTGACAGTAAGTAAAGTAGAAATTCGGCTGATCGATCCACCTGAAGATATTAAAAAGGCGATGCACAAGCAAAAAACTGCTGAGCAAGAGCGGCGCTCAATGCGGTTGTTGGCTACTGGTGAATTTGAAGCGGCTGAGCAGCAAAAACTGGCTGCGATTCAGCGGGCAGAAGGCGAACGCGAGGCTGCCATCAAAGTAGCCGAAGGTAGGGCAGAAGCAATAAGGTTGGTCAACGAGTCAGCTGAAAAGTACTTTGTTGGTAATGCCCAGACTTTGAAGCAAATTGAGATGGTAGAGGTTTCGCTGAAAGACAACGCCAAGGTGATCCTGACCGATAAGGGCATCACACCCACGCTGTTGCTGGGTGATTTGCCCGTAAGCCAGACGAAACGGTAAAAGAAGCTCCGCGTTAATCGCGTTTAAGTCGCGTAGGAAAGGCGACTATTGTATAAGGGCTGGAAAACCGAATATTTAATAGAATTTGTGGTTAAAGTTGCCATAATATAAAGAGACCCGATCCAGTCGAGTAATATTCCAAATTCTCGGTTTGATTGGGTTTTTTTATCCAAAGAACAAGGGAAAGTTGCCAGGTACATCCAACTTATTGGAGGCTCTGCCCCCCACGCTATCCTAGCAATAATGCTGCGGATGCGCCGAAGAAACCGCTCGCTGATACCCAGTTTGAGTGATGCCTCTTTTTGGCTTTCTCGTTTCTCAAGCACACCTTCAATTTCACTTTTTCGGTGTAACGCTTCATTGTTCATTTCTAATGTCCATCTCATAGCTCCTATTATTATTCATAACATTTCTATGTTGCTACTTTAGGACATTATCATGTTGCTCTTACATGCAGCCTGTTGAATAAATAGCCGGAAGCGTTTGCTTTCAATTCAAATCCGGCAAACCTTGGTTGGTGATCTTTTTGAACTGAAATTGCAGGGTTCAGCCAAAATTTTATTATAGTTGGTGGAACGCAGTATAGCCTTTATCACTACTACTTTTTTTCTTTTATTCGGGGGAGCTGGATTAGCTGATTTCAACCAAAATTACCATTGGCGGTAACAGTGAAGAAAAGGTTGATTTCTTTTGTTCATGATCGATCGCTTTTCATCAATTCTTGAGTAGACGTATCACTTCACCTAGAGATAGAAAGTCCACCATCAAGGGTTGATAAATTCTTCCAATCTGCGGGTTGCTTCATCGTAGCGGGCTTGTTCATCTGGGGGTAGGTCTGCGAACCATGTAATATTATCCAACGCTTTTGGTTCACTATACGAGTCAGTATTTCCGCTGAGATAGTACCAGGTATAAGAAAGCATGATCTGCCCACCATTTTCAAGATTGAAATAGAGCACACGATCTTCAGATTGAAGCCTTTCACCTGAAACAGTCCTAGGTAGGGTTCCCCCGTGTTTGACTTTCTCCTTGAGGACCAGCACTTGTTGACCATCCAGTTGCTCAAACCAGACAGCAAATAAATGTTCCTGTGAATTTCCATTTGGCTCTGTTTCCAAGGGATTATCCTGGAGAAAAAGCAGCAGTGATAAACGATCATCCCCAAATTGCATCTCATCTATATGTTCGTCGAGGTAAAAATCGGGATTGATCAGGTTAGTTACCGGAGGCTCACGGAAAGGAAATTCAGGTTGTCTGAACCTGTAATCATCCAAGGTTTCAGTGATCGCTCCAACTCCTTGTTTTGCTTCGATGGTCAAGATCCCCCCAATTGCCACGACTCCTGGAGCGTACACTCCCGGAACATCGTAATACTGAAAGTACTGATCGAAATTGAGAGTAACCGGATCATTAATATGCACCCAGGTCACCTTGCGATTTAGATCCTCGTATGTTCCCATTCTTTCATCAAACTTGTACCAACCGGCTTTGTCAAATTGTGCGACGAAACGGTCTAGCAAGGTTTGTAGAATGGTCTTGATCACTTCTTTGTCTTGACTTGGGTTTTGGGGTGTTAGTGTGTTCTGCCAATGCTCAAAGTCACTAATTGTCGTTTCCAATTGATCCGGTGTTACATCAGGCGATGGGGTTAACTGAGGGCTATCGTTTGACCCTGCAACAATGGGCGGTGTTTTGGCGGGGGTTGGGTTATAAGACTCTCGGGTGCAACCCGAAAGCATAAAGATTAACAAGCAACCAAGGAATAGTGATTTGTAGTTCATGGATAATCCTCACTAAAGGACTCGATGAGCCCTTTCTCAAGATTAGGTATCAGCACAAATGGCTGGATCTTCAAACGAATTGGATCCACGTTTCAGATCCGGGTTCTGGCAGTTTCACTTACAACCGGAATTCCCAGCTCAATGATTGGCGTGGGCATTGTGTAGGTCGGTTCCTCTACCGGATAGGATTCTCGGGCGCACGCGCTGAAGGTCAGAAGAATAATCAGCAGACACGTTAAACTTTTGAGAGGTTTCATGTGTTCTCCTTTAAATCAGGAAGGCAAGTCTTACTTCCATGCCCGAGCTCACCAGTCCAGTTGAGTTTGTTTAGGATTGTTCATAAATTCTGTGATAGTCTCTCCTTTTTTGTATTACCTTATCAACTTATGCAAGTCATTTTGATTAATTTGTCTTACAATCTGCGCAGCTGCCCTCCAGCCATCTCATAAGCCTCATCGCAAAAGTTCGTGATCTCCTCTTTGCTGTGGCTGGTGATCAGGATGGTATTGCCCTGATTCTGCAATTCATGAATGAGTTCATGGAACCAATCCTGTCCGGCAAAATCCAATCCTGTGGTTGGCTCGTCCAACATCAACAGCTTTGGGTCTTCCATCAAAGCCTGGGCAATGCCAAGTCTTTGGCGCATGCCAGTTGAATAGCTGCGTACTGGGCGCTTGTCTAACGGGTCAAGCCCGACCAGGCGGATTACTTCATCAATGCGCTCTTTGCTTACATTGTTACTGACCATTGCCAGAAGAAGCAGATTGTTTCTTGCTGTTTCGGTGAGAAGTAGACCGGAATTGTCAAAATGCACGCCGGTGTATGGTGGGAATTCGTTTTTGCCACCAAGGATGGTATCAAATATGGTCACGCTACCGCTATCTGGCTTGACCAAACCAGCCAGAACGCGCATAAAAACCGACTTTC
>ENA-UOOK01002129-UOOK01002129.1-fermentation-metagenome-genome-assembly--contig:-NODE-2129-length-24890-cov-6.552205_pt1 | contig 24890 bp, 21 predicted proteins | sample MGYA00245777_ERZ724023 | MGnify/ENA primary metagenome ERZ724023 (study PRJEB28704, sample SAMN03018312) | fermentation metagenome | biome: anthropogenic terrestrial biome; feature: soil; material... | reverse complement strand
ATGTGTTCTGTCTTTAAAAAATAACACAAGGAGGGAAAAGTCATGCAAGATGACATAAAGAGTTTAGCATATACGAAGTGGAATTGTAAGTTATCACATTGTGATTGCTCCAAAGTATCGAAAAAGATTATTATTTAGGCTATGCTCGCATCTGAAAAATTCAGGCTACGCCGGTGGATAATTAGTGCAAAGAATGTTAAGACAATAAACTAGCAATAAATTGCTCGTTTATAAATATGTTTTTTGAACTATCAAAAACGAAAAAATAGTTATAGTTTATTATTAATTTTGTTAAAAGACTCTTGTAGCATTAATAGATAGGCGTTAAGTTTCTATTTTAAATAATGATATTTAATTTATTCACGACTGCCAACACGATTTATGTAGCTAGAAAACAAATATTATTAAAATTTTACTGTTTTGTAAATTGTATTAAAAAAAGACAGTAATAAATTTAATAAAATCTAATATTGTTTTACATATAAAGAATTAATATTTTTTTCATTATAACCGTTTTGTTGTAAGATATGCCTATTAATGTCATAACATATCAAATTAGCAATTCGTAAAACCTTCTGTTTGCATAGGATGGGAAAACAAAAAAACTAGTAGTAAATTCTGCCAGTTTTTTTAATAGATTTATCGTTTCTTTGTAAATTTTGAAATTTTTGCTAAGATTTGTAAAATCTTCATAATCAAGTAAAGAGTGCTTATAACAAAGTCTGCTATATAACCCATCATATAAGCATTATATAATTTTTTTACCATTACGCGTTCTTCGGCAGTTAAAAAATTATTTTGCTCCATTAATTGAATAGCGTCGTTGTTTGCTCGCTTTTCAATTGATATTGTAAAGAAGGTTACTAAGAATGATAGTAAAAATAATACAGCGCCAATAAAGGCAAAGATTATTGAATAAACAAAACCTCCTGTTTTAAAAACAAACATGTCTAAAACAAGCCCTAGAAGCGAAAGCGGAATTAAGCCATAAGGTGCAAATAATAGGAAAGGTTTTAATCTTGCAGTGAATATATATTTCTTATCGCCAGTTTTGTGTTGATAAGCCAGTCCCACTTTTTGTGTTGCTATAGCAACTGCAGTCACGCTGTTTTTATCAATTATACCTTTTCTAAGAAATATAATTTTCTTATAAATACTATAACTGTTTCCAAGGCCGAAACCCGTGCCGCCCACGAATAAGAATGCTCTCCAAAAACTGCATTGTTCCACTTTTACATCTTCCACTCCGCAAGCAACTAAAAAATTGTAAGCAGCTTCGCGAGCGGTGTAGCCAGCAGAGTTGGCAATCTTATTATACTTTGAATAAGTTACCATAACAATTATTCTTGTGATGAACGACCAAATTAACGCAATACCAATTAACACACCTACCACAATCATAGCAATTACAAGTCCAAACTGTGTAGGGTCGTCAATAGTTATAGCATTTAGTAATAATGAATTCATTTAATTTTCTCCTTTTAAATTAAAATAAAATTAATAGTTGCTTTTATCAACTTTATTTTTTAATGCTTTCAACAAATCTAAGTTTGATGGCTTTTTAACACCAGCAATCTTTTGTTGTTCGGGCACCTTAATTTCTGCGTCCTTTTTAACTTCGCTATTTGGTGACAAATTGTTTTGGTTATTAGTTCTTTCGTCATTTTCGTTTAAAACTTTCTTGAAATCATCTAGTTCTTTCATGAAGTCATAATCTTCAAAAGAAGTGTATTTATCGTCATCTTTTTTATTTTCTTGATTATTAGCTGATTCAATCCCTTTAGCTTTTTTATTATCTTTTTGGAATTCTTCTGCTGAAGTATATATCTTATACTCGTCTAATTTCGCTTGAAGTGAAGGTTCTTTTTTCTCTTCAACTGCTTGGGAAATGCTAACATTTTGTTTGTTTACATCCAGAGGTTCTTCTTGTTTATTTTCTGTTATGATAATGTTTTCTGGCTTGTTTTCCTCGGTTGTGATTTCAATGTTGGTAATTTCCTTAACTGTTTCATTTTTCTTTTCTATAAACGGTGCATCTTCAACAACATTTTCTTCTATCGTTGGTAAAAAGCTATCCAGATATGAATTGATAGAATCAAATTCATGAATATCCTCTTTAACGATATTTTCTTGTTGGGCAGGTGTTTCTTTTATACTATCTTGTTGGGCGGGTGTTTCATTTATACTATCTTGTTGGGCAGGTGTTTTTTCGGCGTATAAATCATCTTTTTCCGTTATAGATGTATCTTTTTTTTTTATAATACTTTCATCATCTTCTTCAAGTTCCCATTTAGGTAATGTTTGTTGAGGACAAGTGACTTTCTTGCTTTGAAATAAGTGAGTTAGGGCAAATGTGATAAGCGAAAACAATAGAAAAACCACAATCATTGGAGCCAGGTAAATAAATTGGAAAGGAAGTAATTCAAAGAAATACTCCATAACGAAATCCCGTGGAAATAATGTGAAGAAATAATTTAATAATCCGGCGTTTTCAAAGTAATACATAAAACCTAAACTCGCTAAATAAGCAAATGCTGTAAAAACAATAATTAGCGAACATGCACTAAAAAGGTTAGCCGCTTTAACTTTGGTGTTTGAAACGAGCATAAACGATGAAGCAAGTAGAAAAAAATAAGGTAAAAAATATAAAGCGGTGCTAATACTAAGGGTAGTAATTTGAAATAAAGCGTTGTCAAGCACCACTAAGCCATACACAGCGGTAAAACTTGCAATAAAGAATATAATACTCTTAAACTTATTCGATTTAATAAAGCATGCAAATAACACTAAAATTATGCTAGCTTGTGAAAGAAGAAACGGTAGATAATCAAAAACAGTTAAATTGTTAAGAGTTAGAGCAAGATAAATATTTGTTCCAATAACAGAGAAAAGTGCTAATAGACCAAATATAAACGCTATTATAGTCTTAGTTTTGGATTGTTTTTTTAGAAAAACAAAATAAAAAATTGCCGTAAAGATTATGGCAAATGAGATTATAGCAATGTGTGAGGGAGAAAATTGGCGTAAGTTTAAAAAATCCATTTAATCATTCCTTTTTATAAATTAGAAACTATCGATAACGCTTAATGTTGTTTCTAAAAAATTGTTTAATAATAAATTCTGGCAAATTGAGATTTGAGGAAAGGTTTGAATTTATAAAACAATCTTACAAAATCTTTTTTAAAGGCTCTTTAATATTATATGTTTATTATATACAATTTTATTTTAAAAGACAATAGTTTCAAAACAAATTATGCTTATAAATAAAAATTTATCACATTTTCCGATATATTTAATGTGGTTTGAGTGATGCTAAGTAAAGTGTTAACAACAATATCAATCAAATATGCGTTCATATTATATATTGCGTAGTTATTATCAATTTCGGCGAGATAATAATTTAAAAGTTCTTCAAATAGAGTATTTGCTTCATTAGGATAACCATTAATGGATGAAATGGTGGGATTTAAAAGCAGTTTATTTTCTTCCGTAACTAGCGTGTAATTGTTAATAAGATATATATTTTTGTTTACAGTTGAAATATTTGTGGCAATCAAAAATTCGGTTATGTTGAAGCTTGACACTGCGTACAAAGTTTCTTCTAAGATTGAAAGTTCTAAAAATGATAAATCTATGTTAGTCGTTGATGCTATCACTAAATTAATGAGAGCTCCCAATTCGGGCATTGATAAGCTTAAAGATTGAGTGGATTGTAAATAAGAAATTTCGAAAAAATTTGCGGTAATACTATTGTTATCGACAATTAGTTCTTCCAGCCCCGCACCTCTTAGTTTATCCATAAGCGATGCTTGGTCGCTTTCAGTAATTTCTCTATCAGTTATTATATAAGTTTTGGAAGGTGGGTTGTCAATACACTCGATAATACTCTTGTTTGGATTAAGAGGGGGAAAACTAATACTATTAATTGTTTGAACAAGATCTGGAAGGATCGTTAGAAATCCAAGAAAAATAACCGCAATCATAAAAATTGAAAACCACAATTTTTCTTTGTCTTTCGTCATATCTTTTTTGTCTTTATTACTATTAAATAATTTGTTCATTTTATTTGTTAATAGTATACGCAAATACTAATTATTTAGCAAGTGAAATAATTAAGTTATAGTCATGCGTAAATATTAATAAAAATTTTCTTACTTGAAATTATAAAAACCTTATAAAAAAATTTAACAAACTATATTTTTTTAAAATTTGGACAAAATAAAACAACAATGAAATTTCATTGTTGTTAATTATTATTTTTTTTGTAAAATATTTTTTATTGACAGTTTTAACTTCTTATTTAAATTAATATTTTTCTTTAATAAAAACCATAAAATTATAAGCACTTGAATAGGTATTGCAACCACAAATATTAGCCACTTTTCATGCAAATCAAAAGATAAAAACAAAGCAAGTGTAGCGCTCCAGTTTAGCAGAGATGCGGAGATAATTCTATATATTTGATTTGCCCAAAGTTCACTAAATATAGTTGTAACAATAAAGCTTACTGGAATTGCGAGCATAAAACACCACCAGGCTTGTTCAATATGTGGCAAGAAAAACCTCATTATGGCAAAAAGGACTGTCGCAACAAGCCAAACTAAACATACTGAAAAAAGTACAATAAGTAATCGTTTTTCCTTTATCTGTTGAATTAAAGAAGAATCTAATTTCATGTGTTTTTCTTCAGGTGAAAGAAGATGCTCAACGGTTACTCCATAAATTTCCGATAGCGCTTTTAACACAACTACATCAGGCAGTGCTTCCCCTCGTTCCCATTTTGATACGCTTTTATCCGAATAAGATATTTTTTCAGCAACTTCGGATTGAGTGAGTTTAAATTTCTTGCGATAATATATTAATTTTTTTGCAACATTTTGTTTTAATTCTTCCATATTAATATATTAGCAAAAAAACTTTGGAAATGCAAATAAAAAATGGCATTTCTACTCACGGTAGAGTTTTAAAATTACCATCTACTTAATGGTTTCGTAAATGTAGAATAGGTTTTTGTAAAAATAGTTTTGTTATTTTTATTATTTAAGATAAAGTTTAGAGTAGACTAAATTATTAGAAGGAGAGGATTATGAAAATAGCAATTTCCGCCGAAAGCACGGTCGATTTGCCTAAAGATTTATTAGAAAAATTCGATATCCACACACTGCCGTTTACAGTACTATTAAACGATAAGGTTTTTTTAGACGGAGAAATAGAACCACAAAAAATATTTGAATATGTGAAGGAAAATAAAATTCTTCCAAAAACAAGTGCAGTAAATGAATATCAATTTGAAGAACATTTTAAAAAATTATTGCAAACATACGACGCAGTTATTCATATTAGTATATCCAGTGGGGTTAGCTGTGCATACGACAATGCCGTTAAGGTTAGTAAGAACATGGAAAATGTGTTTATTATTGATTCGCTAACATTATCCACTGGTATTGCACTACTTGCTATTAAAGCATCAAAGATGGTAAAGCGCGGAGCGGAGCTTAAAGAAATTTGCGAGAGTATTTCAAAATGCATTCCTCAAGTGCAAGCAAGTTTTGTTATTAATCGACTGGACTATTTATATAAAGGTGGAAGGTGCAGTACACTTCAATTACTAGGTGCAAATATTTTAAAGATAAAACCACAAATTTCACTTCAAGACGGCAAAATGTATATGAAACGAAAATTTAGAGGAAAGCTTGACGAAGTGTTGATTGAGTACACTAATAAATTACTTAGTGAGTATAAAGCCATTTCTTTAGATGAAGTATTTATAACATATACAACCGCATCAGATAACATTGTTGCAAGTATAAAACAAATTTTAATAGACAGGGGCTTTAAAGAAATTTTTGTAACCAAAGCAGGCTGTACAATTTCAAGCCATTGTGGTGAGGGATGTTTGGGCGTGCTATTTATTACTAAATAAACATAAGGAGAAAAGTATGGAAAATAAAATTAAATTAATTACCGATGCGGCATCCGACATTTTGCATAAAGATTATAAAGATATAGATGTTGTAGACTTCTTTATATACGATGCAACCAGTGATAAAGAGGTTAATGCTAAGAATGTTGATGAACTATATAAAGCAATGATAGAGGAAGGAAAAGTTTTTAAGACAGCTTGTCCTACTATTGATACATATTATCAAAAATTTATGGAAAATTTTAAAAGCGGATATGCAACTATTTGTGTTTGCATTTCAAGTAAGTTTAGTGGTTCGTTTAACAGTGCAAGTGTTGCAAAAATGCAAGTGCTTGAAAGTCACCCAAATGCAGAAATTGCAGTTATAGATTCTAAAGGGAACTCCGCTCTTGAAATGCTGGTGGTACTGGCGATTCACGGCATGATAAAAGCTGGTTTTTCGTATGAATTAATTCAAATAAATATCAATAAACTAATTCCAACGGGCAAAATAATGTTTACAGTGGAAACCGTTGATTACTTAAAGAAGGGTGGCAGAATTGGAAAGGTGTCAGCATTTGTTGCATCTGCATTAAATTTAAAACCTATTATTGTTTTGCGAGACGGTGACATTGGACTGGGTGGGATTGCGTTTGGCATTAAGCGAACTCTTTTAAAAACATTGGAGTTAGTAAAAAGTCACTTCCATAAAGAAGGCGAAAATATAAAAGACTATGACTTCGTTGTGGGTTATAGCTCTGATATTAATGCAGGAGAAAATTTTTTAAACCAAGCAAGTGATTTTTTAAAAATTAATGAAAACGATGTTCTTTTTAAACAAATAACTGAGTGTCCTGCTGTTCACACCGGTCCTAACACACTTGGCATCGCGTTTTTGAAAAAGTTTAATTTAGTTTAGAAGTTTAAAATTTTTATGCTCACAATAACAAATAATTTCAAAATTTTTAAATTAAAGACCAATGTCCCCACTTTAAAGCGAGGACATTTTTATTATCGAAATAACCACACGCTCATGTGCGTGAGAGAAAAAACCCTAATAGATCTTGAAAATAAAAATATCCTTCTTTGTTAAATTAAAAGTTTTTATCACTTTAATGTGGCGGTTTTTATATTTATTATTTGAATCATATTTATAATCAATTTTAATTAATAAATATTTTCTGTTCACTGCAATGCTAAAAACTATTTTCACTAAGGAATCAAAAATGTTTTTTTAAAGAAATAAAAAATTAGACAAACTAATTTTTTTTATTCACTTCTTTGTTATCAACTCTCGCGACAAAAATTCGGCTACATAGTAAAAAGCAATAATTTTTCACAGTACAAGTTTCCTTGCCGGGTCACCTTAAAAAACAAAGGAAGATTTTTTTGTTTATAAACAAAAATAGTTACCACATAAAGTGGAACTTGAAAGACATTCTCTTTTCGCAAGCATAGAAAAAAATTAAAAAGAGCGAGAGGAAATAGCAAAAACACCAGCGAATGTTAAGTTATTAAAGAAGTTGAAATAATATATGAAATAGTGTTTAATGTATAAATATATGCTTTCGTTAAAAAGAGCCTGTCTAAGTATGAAAAACCTTAAATTTTTCAGATGATTATTTATGGGCAATTTCCATTTAATGAAACAAAAAAACCACTAGAATAGAAAGTGGTTTTTGTTTTTATTTTTTATTAATCTCCAACATATGGAATAAGTGCCATATATCTTGCGCGTTTAACGGCAATAGATAATTTTCGTTGATGATTTGCGCAATTTCCTGTTTGTCGTCTAGGCAATATCTTGCCTTTTTCCGTGATGAATTTTTTTAGTTTATTAACATCTTTATAGTCAATTTCTTTTAATTTATCAACACAGAATACGCAAACCTTTTTTCGTGGAAATTTTTTATATTTTCTTTGAAATGATTTATCTTCATTTTGAGTAACTTTTTCTTCGCTCATGTTTCTCTCCTTATATTATTTTTGTCTTTTTTAAATCACCCTTTATCGCCTTATAACAAAACTATAAACTTGTCTAAATAAGCTTTGTTTGTTATTTTTATAACTAACAGGCTTTCGGTTAAAGTGTTATAGTTGATTAAAAAGGAAGATCGTTGTCGTCTATTGGTTCTAGTGTGGAAACTTCATCTTTATGACTTGAAGCTTTATCCTCTCCGTCGCTTGACCTGCTCTCGCCTGTTTTAGTACTTATAAACTCAACTTCGTCCGCAACAACTTCTGTTATATATCTTTTTGTTCCGTCATTGCCTTCGTAACTACGAGTTTGGACCATGCCTACAACAGCCGCTTTACTTCCTTTCTTTAAAAATCTGTGACAGTTGTCTGCCAGCGTTCGCCATGTTACTATATTTATAAAATCAGTCTCGCGTTCACCTTCAGCATTTGTGAATCTTCTTGAAATGGCAAGTGTGAATTTGCAAACAGAAATCCCACTTTGAGTAGTGCTTATTTCAGGATCTTTTGTTAAATTTCCAATTAAAATAACTTTGTTCATTTTTTCTCTCCTTTGTTTTATGCTTCTTTCTTTAAGCAAAAACTTCTTATAACAGCTTCATCAATTCTCATTAAATCATTAACAATCTTTGGCACATTTGGTAGACTGTCAAATTCAAAAAGAACATAATAGCCGTCTTTTTTATAGTTAATAGGATAGGCTAGTTTTTTAACTCCCCATTTATTAACCACTTGCATTTTGCCATTATTACTTTCAATTAATTGAATGTATTTAGCAGTTACACTTTCTTTTTGCTCGTCAGTAAGACTTGCTGAAAAAATAGTTAAAAGTTCGTATCTGTTCATTTTTTTACCTCCTTATGGTCTATTCGGATTTGGATTAAACCAAATCAAGCAGGATAATTCTTATTAAAATTTTTGACAGGAAAAACCCTGCCTATTTAAAATTATCGAACTCTAGTATAGCATAAAAATTTTTATAGTTCAAGAAGAATTTTGTGGCTTTTTAATATTGAGTGAATTTTTTTCGTAAGGTTTGGAAGTAAAACAATAATTTTTCAAATAATAAATTGCATAATATAAATTCAATAAAAAATTAATAGTAAAAATATTAAAAAAAACAAGTGCATATTTTTCACTTGCTTTTATTTCCAAACTCCCGAAACTAGGCTTTTAATGACAACAAAATGCGATTTCGGTACAGCGATTAAAATAGGTTTGCCGTATATAGAACTACCACCGTCTTTAACGGGATACTTCTATCTTTTTACAACACTACTGCAAAAAATTTTAAACAAAACTAATGACATTTATGCCATAAGCGGATACTGTATTTTTATCTAACTTAACTTTGTTAGAAATTTCCACGCCTGCCACCACCAAAATTTCATTATCACTTGCTAGAACAGGCGTGCAACCTCGCAAGCGATAAGGAACTTTTTTATCAATTAAAAAATCATTTAAAGATTTTGTTCCGCCACCAAATTTTTCAAATATATCATCCTTTTGTTTATAACGCCAAATTGCATTGTCGGGGAGTTTTTTATGATCAATAATATGTGTGTAATTATGATTTTCTAGCTTGCGAGTGAGTTTAGTTTCAATTATTCCAAATGAAGGAATGTCTAACCCGCCTTTTTTAAACGGCAAATTTAATTTTGCGGGAGAAATAAGTTTATTAGTAAGCGTTAAATAGTTATATTCTTTTATAGCAATTAATTTATCGGGCAAGTGTATTTTTGAGCCATTGGATGCAAGGCTAAGTTCACAAATTGCACTTAGATGCTTTTTTTCAATATTTTTATTAATAGAAATTTGATTAAGCGCGTAACTAATAAGCCGTGAAGATAAACTGTTATTAACAACTAAACAACTTGTAGGGATTTTTGCTGTGCGTCCGCTTATAATGATTGAACTTTTATTAATTTGATTATTTATATAGTTTTCATCTTCTGCACAAATTTTACCAAAACTAGTGATAGAATTATCGGCGTGTGGCCATTTGTTTCTAATTAGTGGCATAATCATATTGCGGATATAATTTCGAGATTGCTCGTTTTCAAAATTGGTTTCATCATCCACAAACGGAATGTTATTTGCTGTAATATATGCCTGAATTTCTGTTCGAGAAGTTGTGAGCAAAGGGCGGATAAAATTACCACTGCTCATTTTCATACCACTCGCCCCTTTAAGACCAGTGCCTCTAAAAATATTTAACAATATTGTTTCAGCTTGATCTTGCAGATGATGACCAAGTGCAATTTTCGAAACTGTGCCATGTTTTAGAAGCATATTAAAAATATCATACCGAGCTTTTCGTGCAGCAAGTTCAACACCGATTTTTTCTTTTTCGCAAATCGCAGGCACATCAATTTTATATGAGTAAATTTTAATATTATTTTTTTCACAGTAATTAATAACAAACTGGCTGTCGTCTTCGCTTTTTTCTCTAATATTATGGTCAACATTAATTGCCACAACAGAAAAGCACAACTCGCTTGCTGAGTTGACTAAAAAGTGTAAAAGCGCCATACTATCTCGTCCGCCGGAACAGGCGACGCCAATAATATCTTCTTTGTTGATTAAGTTATTTGATTTAATTATTGATAATATGTTATTCATTTGTTATACAAAAACCTAGTTATCAAACTCACCACCTAAAATTTTGCTAAGTTTTGAGTTGTATTGATCTTCAGTGTAAGCACCTTTTTCTTTATTATGTTTAAGTTCGGAAATTTTACTAATCATAAGTTGTACTGCCTGTGGATGAACGGTTACTGCTTGTTGGTTGTTGTTTAAAACTATTGCTGGAATAACAACCTTAATGCGTTTAGCAGATGCATTTTTGCATTGAATCCACGCAATGAAAGCAAGTGAGGGCGCTATTAGTGTGAAAGGTGGAAGAATAAGTAGTCCATAAATAAATTGAAAAACAGAAACAAATCCTAATGTGTTTAGCGCAGAAGACAGAATCTTTTCGGGTGCTTTAGAAAATATTTTATAAAGTTTGCCTGCTGAGAAACTCATGTAAGCAGTAAAAGCTGAAAATAGCGCAAAAGAAACAAGCAGTTGTTCAAATCCCGCTTGTGTTGGATTTTCCATTAAAGAATAATAAACCTTTTCAAATATATCCATAATTGATTTTTCTTCAAATAATAACAAAAAACTTAACAGCGCTAGAAATATAGCTGTCACATAACTAATGATTGAAGAGATAAAAAATATTGTCCGTGTTCTTTTTTTCATGTTTGACTAAACCTTTTAAGCATTGCTTTCTAGAAATAATATCAATAAAAACTAAAAAAGTCAACAGAACTTGGTTGTTTTTTATTTTAACGCAATTTAAATCTCGCAAAAATCGTTTAATTTTGTAAGGCAGTTTAAGGTACACAAGTATTAAAGCAAAATTAAAGAATTAATTAAAACCTGCTTTTCTAAGTGTGGTTTAATAAATCTAATTTATGTATATTTTATTAATAATATTGTCACTTTAAAGTTAAAAACTGTTTTGATAAAAACTACAATATTTATAACACAAAAACATCTATAACAATAGTGATTTAGTTAATGCAGGAAAGCATGAATATATAATCTAGCATAAAATTATTGCAACCGAAAGATGTTTGTGGTAAAATAAAAGTGAAGTAAACTTGATAAAGGACGGTTTTAGTATTTGAGCAAAAACATATATAAAACAGAATACAAGCCCAAAAGATCCAAGTGGAGTATTTTTGAGAACATTTTACTATTAGTTGTGTTCATGATTTTTATTAAGGTTATGCTTTTTAATTTTATGTATGTTTCGGCAGAGGTATATGGAGAAAGTATGCAACCAAACCTAAATCCCGTCATAAATGGTGAAGTTAGAGATAAAAATGAAAAAGATATAGTTTTTGTTAATAAGTATGCGGAATACACATACGGCGATATTGTTGTTATTAAAGATTCAATTCCGCTTATAAAACGAGTTATTGCGCTTGGAGGCGATGAACTTAGATATGAATTAGATGAGACTACAAATGAATATGTTTTATATTTAAACGATGAGATAGTTATAGAAAATTATAAAGTAAATGCGCTCACTGCTAGCAATATAAATAATGATTATTATAGTAGCGAAACGGGTCCATTTGGAAAACTTCTACTTATGGAAAGTGAAAAAGATAATTGCTTAGATATTGACGAGGACGGCATTTATGAAACCTATATGGTTCCAGAAGGCAAAGTTTTTGTACTTGGAGATAACCGGCCTAATAGTTCAGACAGCAGATACCATGGTGCATTTTCTAAAGTTAATATTGCAGGCAAGGTGGTTAAAATTATTCCCTTTGGAACAAATAAATTAACTTATTTTTTTAATGTGCTATTTATTTAATTTTTTTTTTAAAGATAAAAGTTTAAGTAAAATAATGTAGCCAAGAATAATTAAAAATAAAAACGAGTAGTCGAATTAAACAACTTCTAACGCAAAGATATAAAAAATTAAATAAACTCATCGTCCGCTTCCATACTTAGCGTATAAGGGTCATGAGGATTAAAGTTTGCTAGTTCTGCATTTTTTAAAACAGAGCCTCTTTTTATTTTTTCGGGTCCATATCTTTTTCTTATTTTTTCAACAGTTTCTTCAATTTTGCATTGTTTTTTATAGTTTTTATCTATAGAAAAAAAACTAAGTTGGGCTTGTTCATAAGACAGGCCTTTTGCTTGTAAGCCAAGCAATCTAACAGGTTTTTCAAATGTATAGTTTTCCTTAAATAATTTTAAAGAAGCCAGTGCTAAATCGCTGGAAAGGTTAGATGGCGGGTCAATTTTACACTGTCGGTCGAATGTAACAAAATCTTTGTTTTTTATAACTATTTGAACGGTGCTTGCCCAAAGTCCGTGGTTTTTTAGTCGACTCGCAACGCTTTCAGCAAGAATATAAAATATTGTTTCCACTTCGCTGATTTCCGTTAAGTCATAAGGGCATGTGACACTGTTTCCAATTGATTTATATTGATGAATACTATTTACTACACTAACGGGACTGTTGTCTAAACCGTTTGCAAAAGTCCACAGTGTTTCACCCATTTTGCCAAGAAGATTTCTTAAAAATTCCACATTACAGTTTGCTAAATCACCAATAGTTTTAATTGAATATTTCTCTAACTTTTCTTTGGTTTTTCTTCCCACAAAAAGCAGATTTTCTTTTGGCAATTTCCAAACAACCTGTTTGAAGTTTTCAGGAGTTATAACAGTAACTGCATCAGGTTTTTTCAAATCACTCCCTAGCTTTGCAAAAATTTTATTATAACTAACGCCAATGCTTACTGTAAGCCCGGTTTTTTGTTTAACTTCCTTTCGCAAGATTTCCGCAATCTCATAAGCATCATCCCAGGAGTTAGCAGTTTTAGAAATGTCTAACCAGGCTTCGTCTATACCGAAACTTTCAACATTATCAGAGTATTCTTTGTAAATATTTTTAACAAGGATAGAATATTTTGCGTATTTGTGTATGTTTGTCTTAATTAGTTTTATAGGCAAGCCTTCGCATTTTAGTTTTGCTTGATAAATTGTTTCGCCCGTTTTAACACCGCATGATTTTGCAAAGTTGTTTTTAGCGAGTACAATGCCGTGTCGAAGCTCTGAATTTCCCACCACTAAAAGGGCGTAATTTTTCCATTTAGGATTACTTAGCATTTCCACACTAGCAAAAAAATTATTAAGATCACTGTGTAATATAAATCGTTGTTTCATAACTTCCTCAATAATTATAGAACTATTGTTCTATTATAGCACTGTTAAAATTAATTGTAAAGAGAAAGAATAAAGTAACTAAGTAAAAAAGAATTGCTAAAACTTTAGATATTTGCTAAAATGAAATACAAACAAACGAATTTTAAAATGATGCGGGCGGGGAAAATCCAATGATAGATATTAATAAAATCAGAGAAAACTCACAAGAAATTGCAAAACAGTTACTAAAAAAGGGTTACGAAATTAATTTTAGTGAACTTTTAAGTTTAGACAAAGAAAAACGAGAACTGTTAACTATATGCGAAAACAAGAAAGCCAACAAAAACAAAGTAAGTACTCTTATTCCTGTGTATAAAAAAGAAGGAAAAGAAGTGGAAAGCGTTTTTCTTGATATGAAAAAGTTAGGCGATGAAATTGTTAAACTTGACCAAAAAATTTCTATTATTGATAAAAAAATGAACGACATTTTGTTTAGTCTTCCTAATATCCCAGACAATGATTTAGTGGCGGGTGGAAAGGAAAATAACGAAGTTGTTAAAAAAGTGGGAAAGGTCCCATCATTTGATTTTAAAATTAAAGACCATGTTGAACTTTGTGAACAGTTAAAACTAATTGATTATGAGCGTGGTGTAAAATTAGCAGGCAGTGGTCATTGGATTTATAAAGGAATGGGTGCAAAGTTAGAGTGGGCACTATTAAACTTTTTTATAGATGAACACTTGGCAGATGGTTATGAGTTTATGCTTCTTCCCCACATGTTAAATTATGAATGTGGATTTGGCGCAGGACAGTTTCCTAAGTTTGTTGATGAGGTGTTTTGGGTGGATAATAAAAGCGAAAATAATAAGTTTTTACTTCCAACCGCAGAAACTGCGCTTGTGAATCTTTATAGAAACGAAATCATAAAGGAAGAAAATCTTCCCATTAAAATTTTTGCCTACACTCCTTGTTACAGAAGAGAGGCAGGAAGTTATAGAACAGAAGAACGCGGAATGATAAGAGGTTATCAATTTAACAAAGTGGAGATGGTGCAAATAACCACGCCAGAAAACAGCGATAAGGCGTTTGACGAACTACTAGGAAAAGCAGAAAAGATTGTGGAAAAACTAGGACTGCACTTCCAAGTTTCTAAACTTGCAGCAGGTGATTGCAGTGCAAGTATGGCAAGAACTTATGACATAGAAGTTTGGATTCCAAGCATGAAAATTTATAAAGAAGTTAGTTCAGCTTCCAATGCACGAGATTATCAAGCAAGAAGAAGTAATATGCGTTTTAGAAAAGACACCAAAAAACCAGAATTTGTTCATACCCTTAATGCAAGCGGACTGGCTACTTCGCGAATTTTCCCTGCAATAATAGAGCAATATCAAAATGCTGACGGGTCAGTAACAGTGCCACAGGTGCTTAGAAAATATATGGGTGGAATAACTGAAATTCGCTGAGTTAAGATTAAAATTATTTAACATATAATAAATTAAAACTATTATCATTCTATAATAAACTATAAAAGTATATTATATAATAATGGAATTTGTTTTATTAATGTGTTAATTCTAGGAGAGCTATTTGATAAAAAAAGTTGTTACAAAAAAATTATCGGTAATTAAAAGCGAAAGTAATAAAAAAACTGCTAAAAAAAGAGGACTTAGCAGTAAATACTTTTTTGAGGACAGAATTGAAAGACAATACAAAAAATTTTCTGAAAAACAAGAAGATGAAGAACTTTCTAAATCATATTTAAACACAGTTGAGAAAAAAAATAGTGCAAAAAAAGTCAAAACAACATGGATTTTTTTAATTTTTAACATTGCGGTGGTAGCAGGATTATTTATTTTTCAATTTTCAAAAGAAGGCGTTAAACCTCTAAGTGAACTGTTTGCTGAACATCCTTATTATAGGTTTGTGTTTTTATCGCTAGGGCTATTTATTTTAATAAATATTATTGAAGTTTTAAAGTTTTTGTTTTTAATTCACAATGCTTCTAAAAAATGGCGACTTTATTTAGCTTTTAAAATTGCCGTTTACGGGAAATATTGGGATTATGTAACTCCGCTCGCAACCGGTGGGCAACCGTTTCAAATAATTGAACTTAGAAAAAACAAATTCAGCGGAGATATTTCAACAGGAATTCCTTTGGCTAAATATTTATTTTGGCAAATAGCTTTTTTGGCGTTCTCAATCGTTGTTTTTGTAACTCCATTAAAAGCGATTTCTACCACAGAAGCAAATGTTGTTAAATATGCAGCACTTGTTGGTTTTATCGCAAACGCAATACTTTTTTTATTAAATCTTTTAATTGGCACTAATAAAAAGGTGGGCGAAAAGATAATAGTTGGCAGTGTTAAATTGGGCGCGAAATTAAAGATTGTTAAAAACCCGGCATCGACTTTAGAAAAAGTGGCAATATTTGTTGACAACTATCAAAAATGTATGAAAAATTTTGTTAGCTCTTTTAAGGTTTTTATTGTTCAAACACTGCTTGCATTTCTTGGAATATTAGCACAGTTTTCCATTGCATATAGTGTTTATTTAACTTTTAATTTTCCAGATTTAACAGTGCATTCATGGTTTGAGATTGTGGCGCTTGCACTGCTTTGCGAACAAGCGATTAGTTTTATTCCACTACCAGGTGGGGCGGCGGCGGCGGAAGTATCGTTTATGGCATTGTTTTCAACATTATTTGCGGCTAGAGGCGAGGGTGTGGTTTTTTGGGCAATGTTAATATGGCGGTTCTGCACTTTCTATTTATTTATTATTCAAGGATTGATTGTTATATTTGTTGATGCACTTATCGTTAAACGAAAAATAAAAAAACAACGAATTAGTAAATGATAGAAATATAATATTTAAAATACTTTAAAAATACTTTCATTGATAGACTTTGTGGTTAAACGAAAACAAAAAAAATAATAATAAAAAATTATAGCATGTATAAAATTATAAAAGATTAATTGTTGCATTATAGATGCATCATAGAAATAAAAAAAGTCATAAACGCCTATAATAAACTAAGGATTAAAAACCCCGAATATATATAGAAGAAAAAAATGTATAGCAAACAGTACCCTAAACTATTAAAAAATGTGCGCAGGTTTCTTTTGGTTGTTTATACTATAATTTAGTTTAACTCATAAAACAAATTAGTTTTTATTTTACTACTAATTAGTTTTACAAATGTTGTTCAATCGTATAAAATATATTGTTAATAGCCAAGGAGGTAAGGTTGAAAAAAGTAATATTGATAACTGGTTCGTCTAGTAATCTTGGCACGCAGTTAGCAAAGAAATATATAGATGAAAAGTGTGTTACATACGGCATAGCAAAAGATACACAAAACTTGCCCGGACTACATTATGTTCCTTGCGATATAACAAATTTTGATAACTGTAAAGTTGTGGTGGAAAAAATAATCAGAGAAGAAGGCCAAATTGATATTTTAATAAACAACGCAAGCGTAAATTTAAATATTAGCCCTGTTGAATATTATACAAAAAAAGAAATCAGAGAATTTTTTGATGTAAACCTATTAGGTACAATTAACATAATTAAAGCAGTTTTGCCTTATATGAGAGAAAAAAGAAAGGGTAAAATAGTTAACATAAGTTCAGTTTATTCGCCAATGGGCATTCCATATCAAACACTATTTGCGGCAAATAAAGCAGCAATCGACAGTTTATCATCAGGGCTTAGAATGGAATTAAAAGATTTTGGAATTAGTGTTATTACTGCCCACGCAAAAATGATAAATTTTCATGAAAATGGCAATTTTATGGTTAAAGAAGATGATGATTATTTTACCACATATAAGCATGCGCATAAATTAATGATAGCAGAAAATAAAAAACAAGTGAATCCTAAAAGAATTGCGCGTGCAATATATAATGCAACAAAAAAAGGGCATCCACCAGCGAAAATTTATGTGGGTGTTAAAAATTCAATGTCCCGCATATTTTTAAGTTTAATTCCAAGAAAAGTAAGAGAAAAATATGTTAGAAACAAATACTTTAAAAACAGAGATAATGAAGAAAAGATAAAGAAAACGATAGAGGAAATAAACACGAAAAATAAAGGTGAAGTAAAAGACATGACAGATAAATGAGAGCAAAAAACTATTTAAGCTTTTTGATTAATAATTTATGGTGAACTGTTAATATGATTATTAGATATTTTTAGTTGTTTTATTTAATTCATTCGTTTAAGCAGGTTTAAATTTTTAAATTATGAATTGAAAATAAAAAACTTAAAAATAAATTTTTAATTTTTAATTTTGGCGTTAGTTATTTGTAAATAAAACTAGCATTATACTATTTAAGTGGTTCGTATAATAAAAAAGCGTATTTACGCTTTTTTATTTTCTGTTGTTTCTTTTGGTGTTTGTTTATTAAGGGAGTTTTTACTAATATAATTGTCGTAACATTTATTTAATAAAAACGAAAGAAATGTTTTAGTGGTGATATTTTTATTTAGATTCACTCCGTGTTTTGCAAATTCCTCTATAAAACTTTGAGATAAGCTGGCGTGTTTTACAGCACTTCTAATATTTCGCTCAATACTTGCGACCTGCTTATTACATATTATTGCAAGTTTTGGAAAAATTGACCGTTGTAGACTATCGGGAGCAAAATTATTATTATTGGCGCAATAAATCACCAATTTTTTAATATAATCAAATCCCATGTGTTTTGGATTAAAACCAATTTTCAGCAAATAGCTTGTAAGATATTCGTTTAATTTATTACAATTTATATCGGTTGCCGTTTGTTTAAACGCCACAGTGTTTTGTAAAATAGGAAGAAGCGAAGACTCAATTTTATTTTTATTTAATGCGAAAATGCGCACATCGTTAACAAATTCCTTATACTTGTCCACATTCTCGTCAATAAAAACTACAACATGATTGCGAAAGCATTCAGACTTTTCGAAAAAAAACTTAAAAATACTTTTATACATAGAAAAGTAGTTATCAATAAATATAATTGCATGTTTGCTTGTGGTTGCAAAATCAATAAGTTTTTCAAATTGTTTTGTGTAAATCAGTTCGTAGCAGTTGTCTTTTAAAATAGTTTTTAGATTACTTGCGTAACTAAAGTCATCATTAGTAAGTAAGATAGCCGAATTTATTTCTTTCATTGTTATCCCCTACTTTATTAAAAACTGTTCAATTCGCTCACATTTAGCGTTGGTTTTTAAAAAAATCTGGAAAAAACTTCCATTTTTCCAATAACAGTATATCATATAAAAATAAAAGTTAAAACGAAATATCAACAATTTTGTACAAAATTATTTAAATTTTTTAAAATTGTATTAAAGCCGAAAAATGCTTAATCTTTTTATTTATTTTATAACAATATTTTGTTTTTATTTCTAAGATTAAAAAAAATGTGATACTATATTATCATTAAAAGAAAGAAAGGAGATAAAATGACTATTTTATTATTATCAGCAGGCACAACTGCATTAATTGTTGGCGGAATAATATTGCTTCTCGTTATTATAATTGCAGCTATGTTTGTGGGCTATTACAACTCGTTTGTTAGAAAACGAAATAATGTGGAAGAAGGGTTTTCCACAATGGATGTTTACCTTAAAAAACGATATGACCTGGTTCCTAATTTAGTAGAAACTGTTAAAGGTTATGCAAAACATGAGAAAGGCACACTGGAAAATGTTATCAAAGCCAGAAATATGGCTGTGGGTGCAACAAGCATGGAAGATAAAATCCAAAAGGATAGCGCGCTTACAGGCACTCTAAAATCCCTTTTTGCAGTTGCAGAAAGTTATCCTGACTTAAAAGCGGATAAACAATTTCTACAACTTCAAAATCAAATGACAAGTTTAGAAAACGAAATTTCCAGTTCTAGAAAATATTACAACGCAACTGCTAAAACACTAAATAATGCTATACAAACCTTCCCCGGTGTTTTATTTGCAGGAATTTTTAAGGTGAAAAAAGCAACACTTTATGAAGTGAGTGACCAAACCGAACGAGAAAATGTTAAAGTAAGTTTTTAATTTTGTATTTAGAACTGTTGATTTTAGCACATAAATATTTAAGTAGTATAAAATTAAACTATTAATAGCTTTTGATAAATTGTATAACTATTAAAATAAACCATAAAGAAAAATAAATTTAAAAGAAAATTAATGAAAAAAACATATATAATTTTTGGCATGCTTGCCGCATTGATATTAATAAGTTTTCTAATGTTAGGAATTTTTTTCTTAATAAAACAACCAGGTGGTAGTGATAATCCAACAGCGTATGATAACAATTATAGATATTTAGATTATACTGTGGATGTTGTGGTAAACGAAGATAATTCTTATGATATTACTGAAAGCATTCAAACTGAGTTTCAATTATTAAATGTTTTAAATACGAATGAAAGCCATGGAATTTATCGTTACATACCTTTAAACAACACAATTTATAGACATGATGGTGAAAAAGAAATAATTGAAGATTATTATACCCGAATAACCAATGTTGATGTGAGTTATCGTGTTAATGGTGGTATTAAGCAAACGAGTTATTTCAGTTCAACAGAAGACGGTTTCTTGGTGTTAGTTATTGGCGATGAAGACGAACTAGTCAACGGGAAAATCGTTGATTATTCTATCAATTATAAGTTTAATGCCGGGTATGACCGTGATAAAACAATGGATTTTCTATATTTAAATTTATTGGGCGAGGGAAGAACAACTTATATTGACAATTTTTCATTTTCAATAACCATGCCGAAAAGTTTTGATAGGACTGCAACACAATTTTATGTGGGCGAATTTGGAGAAACTAGTGGCGCAGAAAAGTTATCGATTGTTTTTGACGAAGCAAATAATATAATAACAGGGCAATATATAGGCGTTGATGCTATTTTAAAAGACGAGGCAATAACAATTTATATTAAGTTGCCTGAAAATTATTTTACTGTGAATTTATTAATGCCAATTGGCGATATTGTTATAATTGCATTGTCACTGTTCATTTTGGCGATTATGGTTGTTATAACACTAAAACACTTTTCTAAAAAGCAAATAGTAAATAAACCGGTGGAATTTTTTCCGCCAAATGATTATAACCCGCCGGAAGCAGGTTTTATATTAAACGGTTACACAAATAACAAAAAAATATCATCACTTATTATATATTGGGCATCGAAGGGGTATTTAAAAATTGATGCCACAAATATAAATGATATAAAGTTAACTATGCTTGTTAGTGAACTACCTGAAAACACTCGCAAATATGAAAAAACGCTATTTGAAAATTTGTTTAAAAAACCAAGCCAGTTAAACATAAAAAAAGATATAAAAAATATTTTTATTGGACTTCAAGATATTGAAGCAAAAACAAAAAACAATATGAAGGATACAACCCCAGGCGATAACAAAACCGAAAATTACGAAGAAGAATTTCCAACTATTAAAATTAATAATGTAAGTTCGCAGTTTGCCATGTCAGTTATGTCAGCTAAAAACACAGTGAAAGTGTCTAATGGAGGTGCACCTGTTTCGTCATCTTCAAAAGTGGCAAGCGTTGCAATTAAAATTTTAGGAGTAATTCCGTTTATCTTATTTAGTGCGCTATATTTTTATAGGATAAATATGCAACCAATAATACTTATATTCGCTCTTGCGCTTGCAGTTATGCAAGTAGCGGCATCGATAGTTTTATCTTATGGATATTATTTAAACGCAAACGAGTCAGGAAACACAGTGTTAAAAAGCAGACTATATAAAATTTCTATTGTTCTTCTTAGTGTTGCTTATTTGTTTATTTATATGTTGTGGTTTAATTATGCCATTTTAGACCCATATGGACTTAAGTATATAGTTGTTGCAGTGGCATTGTTTGCAAACTTTTGTTCGGTGGTTTTTATTAGCCTTCGTGAAAATATTAAAAATGATTTTGGAAAATTAGAAGGTTTTAGAAACTTTATAGAAATGGCAGAGAAAGATAGAATCAAAGTGTTGGTAAACGATAACCCAAGTTACTTTTATGATATATTGCCATATGCCTATGTATTTAATGTAACCAACGAATTTTCTAAAAAGTTTGAAGGATTTACGATTGCACCAAGCGCTTATATTATGACTACAAATGTTTACGATATATTATTTATTAATATGATGTTTTCTAATATTAACCTAGCAATTAGTAAAAGTATCGCAATAAATATGTCCAAAACTTCCTCTTCAAGAAGTGGGGGCTTTGGTGGCGGTTTTGGTGGTGGCGGAGGTTTTAGCGGCGGTGGTTTTGGTGGTGGCGGCTCTGGGCGTTGGTAAGGCGGACTAATAAAAAAACTTTATGATTAATACATTGTTCTTTTAAATCTCTATAATAGGTTAGCCTAGCATAGAGATTTTTTTAAAAAGTATATCATATACTGGTGGGGTGAGATGGTACTTTTTTTATTTATATTAATAAAACGAATGCGTGTTGATTCTTTTGCAAAATGGTGGTAATGTGTTAAAATTAAGAATTAATTAACAGGAGTAAAAATGGAAGAAAAATACAAAGAGGATTATCAAAAATTTATCGATGCCTGGGGAGAAGATACGCAAATTGATATGTGTATTGAAGAAATGAGCGAACTTATTAAAGAACTTCTTAAATATAGAAGAATCAAAAAAAGCAATTCAAACAAAGATAAGATTGAGGAGCGAAAAGAAAAGGTGCAAGAAGAAATTGCAGATGTTTTAAACACTGTTGAGCAAATGGCGTTCATATTTGGCGAAAAAGAAGTTGTTCGCATTCGTGAAGATAAAATCAACAGAACACTTAAAAAACTCGAAGGACAGTATTAAAAGGCAGGAAATATGTTTTTTAAAAAATATTATAAATACATAGGGCAATACAAAAAGCAGACATTTTTGTCACCATTTTTTCTTATGTTTGAAACAGCAATAGAAGTGACAATTCCTTTAATTATGGCGTTTATGATTGACGATGGTATTTCAAAAAGCGATACAAAGGTGCTATTTATTTCGGGCTTTGCACTTATTATGATGGCATTGTTGGGGTTGTTGTTTGGCACGCAAAGTGCTCGTAACGCATCTATTGCCAGTTGTGGATTTTCTAAAAATATAGGCGAGGCAATGTTTTATAAAATTCAAAACTTTTCGTTTAAAAATATTGATAAATATAGTTCGTCAAGTTTAGTAACACGGCTAACTTACGATGTTAAAAACATGGAAAATGCATTTCGAATGATAATTCGAACATTGTTTAGATCGCCGATTTTGTTCGTTTTTTCTGTGACAATGACATTTATTTTAAACGCTAAACTGGCATTGATTTTTCTAATTGCAGCGCCTGCTTTGGCAGTTGGATTGGGATTTATAATATTTAAAGCATTTCCACTCTTTCAAAAAATGTTTGTGCAATATGATAAGGTGGAAGCTAAAGTGCAGGAAAACTTAACAGGTATTCGTGTTGTTAAATCATTTGTGCAAGAAGATAGAGAAATAGCGGAATTTGAAAAAGAGGCAACAACCTTAAAAAATCTGTCTAAATCAGCGGAGAAAATTGTTGCATTGAATGTGCCATTAATGAGTGTTGTTATGAACGGATGCATTCTGGCGATTTTATGGCTTGGCGGAAATTTAATAGTATTAGAACAATTTAGCGCAGGAAAGATGCTTAGTTTTATTAACTACGCAATGCAAATGATTATGTCGCTTATGATGCTTTCAATGGTAATGGTAAATATTGTTATAAGTAAAGCAAGTGCGAACAGAATAAACGAAGTCTTGAATGAAGAAATTGACTTAAAAGATAACGGCACTATTTCAAGTCCGCCTCAAAATGGTGAAGTAGAGTTTAAGGATGTTTATTTTAATTATGAAAGAAAAACAACTAATTTTGTGTTAACCGATATAAATTTAAAAATTAAATCCGGAGAGAAGGTGGGTATTGTGGGTGGAACAGGTGCATCAAAAAGTTCACTACTCCAACTTATCCCTAGGCTTTACGATGTGGAAGTGGGCGAAATAAAGGTGGGCGGGCGCAATGTTAAGGATTACAAACTCCAACCACTTAGAGATAGTGTTGCAATGGTACTTCAAAAAAATGTGCTTTTTTCTGGCACTATAAAGGACAATTTAAAATGGGGAAATATTGAAGCAACTGATGAAGAAATTGAAAATGCATGTAAAATTGCAATGGCTCATAATTTCATTAAAAACTTTGCAGATGGTTACTCCACTGTGCTTGGTCAGGGTGGCGTAAATTTGTCGGGAGGACAAAAGCAAAGAATTTGCATTGCAAGGGCGCTTTTAAAAAACCCTAAAATAATTATCTTAGACGATAGCACTAGCGCCGTGGATATTGCCACAGAAAATAACTTATGGAAAAATTTCCGCAAAAGTTTTAAAGACATAACTGTGCTTATTGTGGCACAACGTATAAACTCAGTTATAGATTGTGATAGAATAATTGTTTTAGATGAAGGTAAAATAAATGGAATTGGCTCGCATAGTGAGTTATTAAAAACAAAGGGATCCGAAGCTTTACCAATAACATTATTAGACGGCAAAATAGTAAAGTCGGGTAGCTATCCTTCAAAAAAAGAACTTGCTGAATGGCTAAAGATTGAAGTTAGTGAATTAAGTTCAGCTATTATCACTAAGAAGCAAAAATGCTGCAGTGAAAATGAACCATGTGACTGTAATAATGAAAAAGAAGAACCATGCTGCAGTAATGATAAAGTAGAACAATGTTGTGGTGATAAAAAGGGATGCTGTTAATATGAATGTCAACAATCAATTTAAAATTGATGACATCAGCTTAACAAAGTATCTATTTTTTACAGGAAAAGGTGGGGTTGGAAAAACCTCTGTTTCTTGTTCGATTGCTGTGTCATTAGCAGATAGTGGTAAAAAAGTATTATTAATCAGTACTGATCCAGCTTCTAATCTTCAAGACGTTTTTGAAACTTTAATCGGAAATAAAGCAACAAAAATTGATATGTGTCCTAATTTAGATATTATCAATGTAGATCCATTGAAAGCAGCTGAAGAATATCGTGAATCTGTTGTTGGACCATATAGAGGTATATTTCCAGCTGATGTTATAAGAAATATGGAAGAACAATTGTCAGGTTCTTGTACGATTGAAATTGCATCTTTTAATGAGTTCGCACATCTAATCACAGATGATGAGATAAAAATGAATTATGACTATGTTATTTTTGACACTGCTCCAACAGGGCATACATTACGCATGCTTGAGTTACCATCTGCTTGGACTAATTTCTTAAACGATAACACAACA
>ENA-UOOK01002126-UOOK01002126.1-fermentation-metagenome-genome-assembly--contig:-NODE-2126-length-24924-cov-4.881620_pt1 | contig 24924 bp, 22 predicted proteins | sample MGYA00245777_ERZ724023 | MGnify/ENA primary metagenome ERZ724023 (study PRJEB28704, sample SAMN03018312) | fermentation metagenome | biome: anthropogenic terrestrial biome; feature: soil; material... | reverse complement strand
GGATATTAGCTTTAATTAAGCCGGTAATCACATCCACCGAGGGACGCTGCGTAGCCACTACTAAATGGATGCCGGTCGCTCTGGCCATCTGCGCCAGCCGACAGATTGAATCTTCCACCTCAACCGGAGCCACCATCATTAGGTCAGCCAATTCATCAATAATCACAACCACATAGGGCATAGGTAATTCCTCTTTGTCAAGCACCCGGTTATAGCGGACTAAATCTCTTACTCCTTTCTCGGCAAAAGCCTTGTATCTCATCTCCATCTCGGAGACGACCGCGCGAAGCACGGCGGAAGCTTTTTTAGGCTCAGTCACCACCGGGGCTGACAGATGGGGAATCCCTTCGTAAACGGAGAGTTCTACCATCTTGGGATCGATCATAATCAATTTTACTTCGGCCGGCGATGCCCGGTATAACAAAGAAAGGATCAAAGCATTAAGGCAGACGCTTTTCCCAGAGCCGGTAGCGCCGGCGATTAAAAGATGGGGCATCTTGTCCAGGTTAGTCACGATCGGTTCGCCGGCAATATCTACCCCAACTGCCATTCCTAGTTTACCGGCGTTCCAAAAGACGCGAGACTCAATCACCTCTCGGATCGTAACCATCCTGGCCTCTTGGTTAGGGACTTCAATCCCAATCGCTGATTTACCGGGGATTGGAGCCTCGATTCTTAATCCTCTGGCTGCTAAAGATAAAGCCAGATCATTGCTGAGATTTACAATCCGACTGACTTTTACTCCAGGGGCAGGTTGAATCTCATATCTGGTAATCACCGGACCCTGATGAACATCAACCACCCGCGCTTTGACTCCGAACGAAGCAAGGGTCTCTTCCAATTGCGAAGATTGGTCCAGTAATTTAGGGTTACGTTTTGAGCGCGGGGGAGATTGTAAAACATCTAACGATGGTAGTTGATAAGGCCCCAGTTTTCTCCCACTTTTCCCTGCGACAATCGCCGGAGTCTCTCGGTCTTTCTCTACTTCCTCCCGTGTCTCCCTTCTCCTCCTCGGCCTCTCCTCCAATTGAGGCTCATCCGGTAACGCCGCCCTTCCTTCTGCTGCGGCTGAAGCCTGCTGACAATGGAGCGCTGAAACAGTACCGTTCTTTTCCTTAAATAAAAAGATAATCCCTTTCTTAACAGAATTTTTCATCTCTACCAGAAACTGAATCAAGGGTCGATCCAGCATTAAAATAAGCGAGATCACGAGAATTAGGTTTAAAACAACGATCGTTCCCAGGTAAGAAAAAACCCGATCCAAACTATAGAGGATAATACTAGCGAGCAAACCTCCACCCTCCATATAGCCAAAAGGAAGAGGTTCCTCAGGTAACCCTTGATCAACCAAATGCACAACAACAATTCCCCACAGGCAACAAATGATTACTCCAAAATACCGGTAAGTGAGAGAAAAGTTACGATGATTCTTAATTAGTTGCCAGCCTAGGGCGGCAAATAGCACTGGTAGGAGCAAGGAGCCTTTCTTTCCGGTAACCATGTATAAAACCCCGCGAACTGCTTGACCGAAACCTCCAGTCTCTTCCACCTTTAAGGATAACAAAAGAAGAACAGCTAGCCCCAAGTAGACAACACCCAGAATCTCTTTTTTTAATTCTAACTGTCGTTCGGTGCGTTCAGGGCGTTTCTTCTTCTTTTTCATGGTTAACCCTCGTTTTTTAGCCATCTTCAGCTCATCTCCTCCTTCCCAACCAACACCACCTGGGCGATATTGGCGGCGTGATCGGCCACCCTTTCCAGATTAGCAACCATTTCCAAATAGATAATTCCTGAACCGGGCCAACATCTTCCCTGATTTAACCGGTTAATGTGATTTTGTCTTAATTCTTCCTTAATTTTATCGATCGCCTCTTCTCTCTCCAAAACCTGCTTGGCTAAAACCGGATCATCCTCTTCTAAAGTAGAAATCGCTTTCTTACAAATATCCAATACTTTTCCGTAGAGTAGCTCCAGTTCATTGATGGCGAGCTGAGAAAAAGGCAGCTTCTCTTCAAATTTAGCTTTAGCAAACTCCCCAATGTTTTCGGCATGATCGGCAATCCGTTCCACATCATTAACGACATGAATCAATCCGGCAAGATACCGGGATTGAGAAGCGGTCAGCACATTCCTGGAAAGAAGGGTAGAAAGATAGAGCGTAATGCTGTTTCGAAGTTCATCGACCAGGTCCTCTTTTTTCCCAATATCACAAAGAGCAGAGGATTGCCCTTTGATAAAAGCAATCCTTGCCAGATACAACATGTCAGTAGCAATCTGGGCGGTTCGTAAAATCTCTTTAGCCGCCATCCGTAAAGCCAAGGCCGGTGTATTAAGAACCTTTTCATTAAGATATTCAAAATTTCTTAACTCTTCTTCCTGGGTTAACCAACGGTCATTAATTCTTTCCTCCAAGAAACGAGCAAGAGGCCCTACCAGTGGCAGCCAGATGATGACCATCAATAGATTATATAAACTATGAGCTACCGCAATCTCTCGGGGAAAGAGCTGAGACGCTGTCGGCAAATGCCCCGCCGGCATGGAAAAGAAGAGCTCCTTAATTTTACTGACGCCAACCCATAAATTGATGGTGACCTTACTAACAAACACGGAAAAAGGACTCGCCACTAATAGAAGTACTAATGTAGTGGCCAGCACAAAGATCCATTGGGCCCACACCGCTCTTCGGGTAATAATACTTCCTTTATACGACGCTAAAGTAGCAGTCGTACAAATCCCCAAGCCAGTACCTAAAAGAAACGGCAACACCGAGTGTAGTTGAAGGAAAGTAGTTTCATTACCGCTATGCGCCGCCTGTTTAGTTAGCGCCTGCAAAAGACCGATCGTGGCAATATTATTCCGCACTAAAGAAGTCGACAAGAAGCCCAGAAAATATCCCCCCAGGGAGTACCGGCCAACCTGAGAGAATGCGCCTCGGAAGAGCAAACTTTCTACTAAGGGCTTCATTGCTGAGGTTAAAGTATTTAATCCAATAAAGACTAACCCGAAACCAAGGGTCGCATAACCAAGATAGCGAGTATAGCGTTTCTTGCCCAAAGAATAAAGTAAAAAACCGATTCCCATCACCAGGAGCGGGTAATTTCCCAGCCGGAAAGCAATTAAATGGACAAGCAAAGTAAGACCGAGGTTAATGCCGAGCATAATGCTGATCGCCTGCTTCAGTTGGACAAAACCTGAACCCAGTAGTCCAATTAATAGGACCGTGGCGGCCCCCCCATCTTGAAGGGTAATGGTTAGCAGCAGACCAGTTAACATCGACAGCAAGGGATTACGTGTGTTTTCTAAAAACCAACGAATTCTTTCTCCGGCAATTTTTTGAAATCCTTGTCCCATTAGGGAAAATCCGAAAAGAAATAGCCCCAGTCCCCCGATCAAGCCAAAAATAAAATCTTGCATTGCGATCGACATTGATGCCTCCCACACAAATAGTCGGATGGTTTTTACAGTTTAATTCGTTTTCAATCTTGGTTTCTCCTTCCATATAAAATGCGATAAACTAAAGAAAAAACCTCTATTTAAGAGGTTTTAATCGGTTTTTAACTAAAAGATCATATTCCCCGGCGTCCAACGGGGATCCAAAAAATCATTAGGATCCGTACTGAGCAAACGAGTGATTCGTTGCTCTCCCCTATTATCCACAGTTACCAGAAATTTTTTACCTTCAAACTCAATCTCTTTATAAACTTCTTCCTCTTCAGGATCTACATCTAAGATAACCTCCAGCGGATAGATTGAGTAAAAGAGCATGTTCTCACCTCATTCACTGACACGCTTTTCCTTCAATGTGATTAACCCTCTTAATTTAGCAAGAGCTTTACCAATCCCGCCAATCTCATTGATTAAACCATTTTCCACCGCATCTTTCCCGACTAAAACGGTACCCACATCCCTAACCAGATCTCCTGTCCTAAACATTAGTTCTCGGAATTTTTCTTCAGTAATCCGGGAATGGCTGGTGACAAATTTAATTACCCGATCTTGCATTTTCTCTAAATATTCATAGGTTTGTGGAACTCCAATCACCATCCCCGTAAGCCTGATCGGGTGAATCGTCATGGTCGCCGTTTCCGCGATAAAAGAATAATCGGTCGCTACTGCCACCGGAACGCCAATTGAATGTCCTCCACCTAAAACCAAGGAGACTGTAGGCTTCGAAAGACTCTCCAACATCTCAGCAATAGCCAGCCCCGCTTCCACATCTCCTCCTACTGTATTAAGAATGATTAATAACCCCTTTATTCTGGGATTTTGTTCAATAGCGACCAATTGCGGGATAATATGCTCATACTTGGTAGTTTTATTTTTAGTAGGTAGGATTAGATGTCCTTCGATCTGCCCAATAATCACCATGGTATGAATATCCGAACCAACCTGTTCAGCTGGCGCCATCTGCCCTAATTGCTTCAGACTTTGGAGAGTAAGGCGCTGTCTTCGCGGCGAACTCTGTTTCCCTTGCTCTTCGGGGTCTTCCTGCTCCGGCTCCTCCTGATCAGGCAGATCCTGAGACTGGTCCTCAGGGTGATGATGGTGGCCAAAAAGAGCCCCGGGCCACCCCGATCTGATTTTAAATTTCAATCTATCGCCCCCGTTTAAACGCATAATCTTTTGTTTGTTACAAGCACCAGGTATCAAAAGGTTATCTTGGGGTTGAATTATGATACTGTCTAATTTACGTCTTGACTATTATTCACCTTTCTTGAAAAAAAAATACTTTTGCCGTTGCTAAAACCTTTTCCCTACCATGGACATCGACAGTTTCTTTTGCATAAGATGAAAAAGGCTCATCAGGTGAAAAGTAAATTTGTAGAAAGAAGGATGAGTTTATGAAGGCTCTTCTCCTTTGTGGCGGCGATGGCACCCGCCTTCGTCCTTTTACCTATACTCAACCTAAGACTCTTCTTCCTTTGGGAAATAAACCGCTCTTATTTCATATTCTAGAATCTCTCTCCGCCGCCGCGATCAAGAAAATAGTAATAATCCTCGGTCGAAATGGGAGCATCATCGAAGCCCTATTGAAAAAGGAAAACCCCTGGGGTTTAGAAGTTGAATTTCTTTACCAGCCTGAACCTTTAGGGTTGGCGCATGCTGTACTGATTGCCAGGGAAGCCCTAGGGAACAGTCCGTTCTTAATGTATCTAGGGGATAACTTCCTAGATGAACCCCTCCAACCGCTGTTGGAAAGGTTTCACCGGGAAAAACCGGATAGCCTTGTTCTTGTCCGCAGGGTAAATAATCCTCGGAATTTTGGAGTAGCAGTAGTTGAGGGAGAAAAGGTAGTTAAGGTCGAAGAAAAACCGAAAGTCCCCCGTAGCAACCTGGCTTTAGTAGGAGTTTATTTTTTTAGTGAAGAAATCCACCAGTCAGTTCAGGGCATTAAACCCTCCTGGCGTGGGGAACTCGAGATCACCGATGCCATCCAACATTTAATTGACCGCGGAAAAACTGTCACCTATCAACACTTATCCGGATGGTGGAAGGATACAGGAAGCGCGGCGGAGCTTTTAGAGGCGAACAAATACCTGTTGAAAAAAATCGCCCCCTTGCAAGCCGGTGAAGTGAAAAAATCTCAAATTACAGGCCTCCTAGAGCTGAAAGAAGGTTCGATCCTTAAAAATTGTCAGGTGAAAGGTCCGGTGGCCATTGGCGCCGGTTGTAGAATTAGTGGCTCGCTCCTCGGACCCTATCTTTCGATTGGTGATGGAGTAGAAATCGTCAATTGTAACTTAAACCATTCACTGATTTTACCCGGTGGCGAATTGAAAAATGTTACGCTCTCCGAGAGCATTCTGGGAGAAAGAGTGAAGGTGGATGGAGCTAAAACAAGAAAAGAGTCCTGCTCGCTTTTACTTGGCGCTGACTCGATAATTAAAATCTAAACGTCATGTTAAAAAGAGACTGTGATCCAAATTCATAATTTTACGATTATTAACTTTTAACAAGCCGGAGGGTGAGGATGAACTATCAAACCGATCTGATTATCGTCAATTTTAATACTAAAAAGCTACTCGTTAATTGCTTGGAAAGTATTCGCCGTCATACTGGATTAGCAGAAGATTACCGCCTCTGGGTCATTGATAATCATAGTACTGACGGAAGCGCGTCTTTACTTCATAATCTCCGTTGGGTCAATAGCATCTTCAACCGCCAAAACCTTGGCTATGCCACCGCCTGTAATCAAGGGATCAAGGCCGGCAAGGGCAAGTACATCTTTTTATTGAATAGTGACCTCTTAGCTACCCCCGGCTGGCTTCCGCCTTTGATTAAAGCCTTGGCCTCTCCGGAAGTTGCGGTCGTCGGACCGCGCCTGATTAGTCCCGACGGCTTCCTGGTTGGCGCCGGAGTAGTAGGGGCCAATGCTCACCCTGTAATTCGTGGTTGGGGGGAGCCCGATCACCCGCAGCTTTATGATCAAGTCACTGCCTGTCTTAGTATCTGCGGGGCTTGTATGGGTATTAAAAGAGAACTTCTCCCGGAACTCGGCTATTTTGATGAAAATTACTTCCATTATTTCGAGGAGACTGATTATTGTTATAACGCCCGTCATCATGGATACAAAGTCCTCTATATTCCTGAAAGCAAGGTAATTCATCTGGTCAACGGGAGTTGCCGGAATCGTCGGCGCTTAAACCAATATTTTTTAAGCAGTAAAGCTTATTTTGAGCAAAAATGGAAAGACCTGCCGCCAGAGGAGAAGTATGATGCAAAACAAACCCAAACTATGGACTGTTCTGATTTATGCTAATGGAAATAACGAACTCTCCTCTATTATGGAGCAAGCCAAACAGAACCTTGAGACCATCGGCTCTACTGCAGAAATTAACATCCTCATCCTGATTGGAAGGGCGGAAGTAAAGCTAAGAAAAATAATCAATCCCACTCTTCCTAATCCTGGTTCCGGAAAAAGCTGGACCGGTGTACGATGTTATTACGTACAAAAGCGCCGTTCTCAACTCTTGTACAAATATAAAAACTTAAACATGGCTGACCCCAAAAACCTATATTTCTTTTTAAAATGGGCAGTTGTATCCTATCCCGCCCTCCATTATCTGTTAATCCTCAGTGGACATGGTTGTCCGCTCGTCGGGGTCATGCCCGATTTTCGCCAAGAATCACCTTTCCTGATGGGCCTTCCTGAGATGTGCCAAACAATTAACTACTTTTACCAAGAAACCGGTCGGCTAATTGATCTCCTTATTCTAGATATCTGCTCTATGAACTATCTAGAGATTATTTATGAATTAGGACAAGATAAAGAGCCCTCTGTCCGCTATCTCTTAACTTATAAGGGAGACGGTCCGCTGGTAGGACTACCCTACCATCTAATTATTTATGAAATGCAACGGCGTTGTAAAGACAGGGCTGTAGAACCTGTAGCTAACCTGGTTAAGAGTATTGTTTCCCGCTTTAATCTCAACCTGGTCGCTTTTTTTATTGATCACAATAAATGTAAAAGAATTAAAGAGCTGGTCCGGAAGTTTGCTTATACATGGTTACTTTATTTTAATTTACAACAAACATTAGATCGTTTTAATGCTTTTAACCTAAGCGACTTGCTGCAAGACTACGAGAAAGCTTTAAAACAGGAATTGTTATCCCTCGCGCTCTGCCAGAATAGCAACTCACCTTCTAATAATCCTTTGGAAATAATGAAAACAAGAACGGAAAATTGGGATTTTCTCCGCTTGTACTCCCAGTTCTCCTTTCATCAAGATAATTTCTGGCTTCATTTATTAAATGCCGATTTTTTACAAACAAGCGCTCTCGTTATGGAAGCGAAAGAAGCAAAGGCTAAGAATAAAATGAAACCCTTAATCATGACCCCCAATATGATCCGGCAATATCTGAAAGCTGTTAATCCGGAATTTGACCAGAACAAGCTGGAAATGGTCTACCAACAATTGCGCATTTATAAAAAGTGGGTAGATTCCTAGCCAATATCTTTATATTCCCCATCCACTTCTAACCAGTCGTTCATCACTTGCGTAAAACAATTTTCCAAGAAGACATCCCCCGCTCGTTAGCAAGGGGATGTCTTCCCGATCATCTTCAATTATATGAATAAAAGGCTATCCTAAATTAAGGAATTGCATAACTCGATTATTTAAAATTAGACCACGATTTATTGATCGCCTGTTAAACACTAAGTCGTCAACGTTAACTACCACTTTGGCCCGAACAAAAAATAAGATAAAAGTTAACGTTGATCGACAAGCCCCAAAGCATTTTCTAGATTGGTTAAATAGTATTTTGGGTAATTATGCATTTCCCCCAAATAGCAAAATAGCCTCTTTTATTCTGATCATGCTTAACCAGTTGTGGGCAGAGTTATCACTGCATTTGCGGTAACAGTAGAGGGACATGTTCCTACAAAAACTTGATCATGAGGTACCACCAGTTTTAGTTTAGCAGCCATTACTAAAACCTGATGAAAGGAAGGAGAGGTTCCGGTGGTTAAGGTCATCGTATCACGAGCGGTTATGTTAACGATCTGGCAGGCAGCGCGGACCACATCTTCCGGAGCGATGAATGCGTGGCCGTCCGGTGTTTTACTTAAGGGACAGGTGAATTGCCTGACAAACGAGAATTCAAGCGTAAGATTTGGTAACGTTCCAGGTCGATCAATCACTATATCTTTCCTAATATGAACCTGCGCCGTAACACTAGTAATAACTCCACTAACCACTACCGGAGTACAATTGATTACCGTTACGGTAACCTTTGATTGGTCAACAAGAATCATACTTCCAGCTGGAACTTCTTCGTTAATTGGGACGGTTTCCTCATCCCGACAAAAAACAATTTCGTCATACAGAACACGGTCTGTTTTTATCAAAGTACAAAATCCCATTATTTTCACCTCCAAGTTTGTCTACATTATCTATACGCAACTACTACAGCAGATGTTATTAGTCAGAACGCACTTAAAAATATAGAGGCGTTTGTCATAAAAAAGAACACCTATTACTACTGAAGGGTAAGAATAAGTCCTGATTTCTCTGATTATGGAGGAAATAGGCAACAAGCCCGTGACCTATAAGCTTATCTTGGAATATTCTTATACTAACAGACCAATACAAAGATACTAGGAGGTGCCCGCCTTGAACGAACAACAATTCCCGGGACTACCTGAATTCCCGATTACGGCGGAAGCGCAGATTATCGTCGTCAACGACTCTGAATATCGACACATTACTAATCTTTTTCCTAGGGAAGCAGTTTCCACACAAGTTAAAACCTCATCTCTTAAAACCAGAGCCGGTAAAAAAAGTGTTTTCCGGAAAATTGGTGACCTGATCATTTCTTGCTTTAAACTGCTGCCCAGCCGAAGGAAGTGAGCTACAATGCTAGCATGTAATATCATCAAAGCCGACCGCGTGGTATGTGAAGAAGTCTTTACACTTCAAGATATTGAACCAGGAGTACTAATCCAAACTCCAATTTTACCGGGAAGCCGGATTGATCCTGAAAATACGAGAGTAACAGTAACAGTTATTGAATGTGCGCTCCATGGAAAACAGAATAACTTTTTCGTAGACTTAATCTTGATGATTAATAAAGAGATTACCATTAAACAGCCTCAAGGACCCGACATACAGCTGGAATACTCTTTCCAAAGAAAATTTGATAATTTGAAAATTACTAACTGTTGCCCTAATCTTCTACCGACGAACGTCTTAAAAAGGCTCCGTTGTCAGATTTTTGACCTAGAAGCAGAAGACCAGATTACCTTAAATATAGATACTAATTCCTTTGACGAAATTTTAACTGTAACCGTAGTAGTCAAGGTAGTCTTTGAGGATCAGATCCCCATACCGGTTACACCAACTCCCATTCCACCACCTCCAGTACCCCCTGAAGTACTGGCCGCGCTGGAGATCGCCGCCGGCAAAATCAGAGCGCAAATCGGTAACCCCTTATTTAAAAATAGCTTACTAATTGAGATTGACCGTATCCGAGAATTGCTTTTAGAGGGAAGAATTCTGGAAGCATTAGCGCTTCTTACGGCAGTAAAAGAACAGGTTCAGCATAGTATTAATATCTCGCCCGGAATAAGAATCCCCTTTAATCTGGTACTCGGGGATTTAATCGCCGCCGAGAAAGCAATCATTGCTTTATTATAATTACCAATCATCTCCGATTTGAGAGAATTGTATAATTACCTTAAGCTTGGATTTGGTCAACCCAGACAACACTTCGAGGCTTGTCGATCAACGTTAGCTTTTATCTTATTTTTTGCTCTGAGGGAAATGCAAAGGATTAAATAAGTATTAAGTCTATAAAGGGACCACTTCAAAATAAAAGGAATAATTTATAGTGACAAGCTAAACCCGGAGGTGAAATTAATGCCAGATATTGTACAAATCCCTCCCTACCAGATTGAATTTGAAGGCGAAGTTTGTAACTCTGACGGCACACAAACCTGGTTTTATCTGCTAACCCTCATTGATGAACTTGGTCAGGGCGATTTTCTTAGCAACTGGGCGCTGGTCCTTTGTCCGGATCCTCTACAGATTGTAGACCCGGCAAAAGCTACCAGCCCAGATCCTATTAACATCCAAGCAGTAGTAGGACAGGGTCAACCGTGTTTAGGAGGGGCGTCAAATCCGAATACTGTCAAATGGAATACCTTAAATAAGAATGCCCAATTTGTGGGTTTATATAGCTTTACCATCGAAAATGGTTGTTTTGAGAGAACCGATGTCCAGGTAGCAATTCATACCGGTAACGGTTGCCAACCCCCCAGCGGTCCTCTGTTAATCACCGGACCCAGCTGTACAAGAAGAGTAGTTCCGCCGCCAGTCTCACGAGGGTTTCGTCTAATGCGTTTTAATTAAGAGTATCTTTCTTCTTTTTAATCTCTTTTAGATAGACTAACAACCGGTAATACCCCCGCCTCGCGGGGGTTTATTTTATTCGCTAACTGCATCCTACCCGTAGCAACTTACTTGCGAGTGACAAGGAAAGGGTGACGAGGAACGAACGCCGAGAGTAGTTTTTACATGCCATTAGCAACCAACTTCCCGCCTGCATAAGATATAGTTGTCAGTATCAGGAGCATCCACCGCGAATAACACTTAGCTCTCGGCTGGCTGGAGGTATAATGCATAAAGTTAATAAACCGACACTTTTAGCGATGATGGTGGTTAAAAACGAAGCTAACCGTTACTTGCTTCCGGTCTTAAACCACCTAGCCGACTATGTGGATGGCATTGTAATTCTCGATGATGCCTCCACCGATCAGACCCCCGAACTCTGCCGGTCGCATAAAAAAGTACTCCGCTTTCAGCAATTAGAGCAGTCACTTTTTGAACAAGACGAAGCAGCCCTCAGAAAGATCCTGTGGGAGATGACTGTAGGGCTAGCGCCTACTTGGATCTTGGCTTTAGATGCGGATGAAATATTCGAAACGAGAATTATTAAAGAATTACCTTATTTAATCCATCAAGAAGACTTTGACCTCATTACTTTTCCGGCCTACCATTTTTGGGGGGATCTTGGGCATTATCGAATTGATCACTACTGGAACCCTGCTCTTTCACGCATTGCCTGTTTATACCGGTACCAGGGAAACCTTACTTATCACTGGACTTCCCGTCGACTACACTGTGGACGCTTTCCGCAGGAAGCCTACCTCGCTCCCAGGCGTCTTTCTAACATTCGCCTTCTTCACCTGGGATACGCCGCCAAAAAGGAGCATAGCCAAAAGTATAAGCGTTACCTCTCTCTTGACCCCCAAGGCAAGTTCTGTCCTCTTTCCCATTATCAATCAATCCTTAACCCCAAACCTTGTTTACGAAAATGGAACGGAGAAAACCTGGAGGTGCTTGTATGCAAGCCAGTATCATCATAGTTAACTATAACTCCCAGCCTTATCTGGAAAAATGTCTTACTTCGATTGCTAACCACACTGAAATACCCTACGAAGTAATTATCGTCGATAATCACTCCACAGATGACTCAGTCTTCTTTCTCCAGAAAATAAAACACTCTTATCTACGGGTGATCTTTAATCAAAAAAACTTTGGTTATGCCACCGCCTGCAATCAAGGGTTAAAACTCGCCTCCGGCCCGTTGTTGATTACGATGAATCCGGATGTGGTTGTTCCTCCAACCTGGTTATCCCGCCTCTCCTGGCACTTATCAAACAACCCGAAAACTTTAATGGTTGGCCCGAAAAGTATGGGCATTGGCGGAAGACAATGGGCCGGCCCTTTAACTTTCTCTCGCCACCTGGAAGCAGCGGATCGGAAGTTTGCCGGGCTTTATCATCGTCAATCGGAATCGGCAAAATTCCTCATTGGTTGTCTTATCCTTTTTGACCGGCGCTTAATAGATAAGATTGGCTACTTTGATGAAAACCTCCCCCTCGGAGCCGATGACTTTGATCTCGCGCTGCGGATCAGAAAAAGTGGTTACGAGTTGCGAATTGCCAAGGATGTTTTAATCGAGCATGCTATTCACGCTTCCTTCAACCGCAGCAACCCTGAAGAAACAGAAAGACTAGTCAGCATTAGCTGGAAACATTTCCACCAGAAATGGGGAAAAGAATTGCAAGAGTATGGTTGGAAAAGGCTGTTCGAAGACGATAGGCCCGTTTTCGTCCAGAATACGCTTTAAAATTCTTCTCATCAACATTAACTTTTACCTCCTACTACTCGGTTTCTGGAAGGTCCAGACCTCATCTTTGAGTATATATTCATTATTAAAATAAAAAGCCACTGGTTTACGCACCACCTGAGCATTACTTCTTTTAGGTAAGCCCCCCAGTTTCGCAAAAACTTCCTTCAAGCGATGCTGAAAAGTATGATAAAGATAAGCCCTTTTCTGGGCGGCTTTTCCAATCTTTTTCCGTAATTCTGGTTTTGATAAAAAACACTCAATTTTCCAAGCTAAATCATCTGCATTGGAGAAGAAAACTATTTCTTTATCCGTTTGAAAACATTCAAACAAGTCAGGTCGGGTCCGATCCGCAATCTGAAAAGCTCCGCATCCGGCCAAGGCAAAAGCTCGATCATTAGGGCTGGTAGCGCCTACTCCTTTACTATTACCTGAAGGAGGGTTAACAGGGTCCCGATGAATGTTAAGGTTGATTTTTGCGCCATTGAAATATTTTTGCACCTCGTAAAAATCATTAACTACCGGCAGGACAAACTGTTGCAAAACCGGATCAAGTTTACCCCAGCGATTCCATTCCCCAATTAATTTTACTTTTAGCCTTTTTAACAACGGGGCCAGGGAATTAATCACCTTTAAACGGTTGGGAAACCCCATCCCGACAAAACAGAGATCACTCTGATACTCCTCACCAACAGAGAGTTGGCGATGGACCTCCGGATTACAACACCACGGCAAATAAAATACCTGCGCGCGCTTATATTCGGCCACCGCTTGGCGTTCATTAGTAAAAACTAAATCATAGGCTTCAACCATTTCGCCCCGGTGTAAATCGATCTCGTAAGGATCTTCTACTAACCATAATACAGTTTTCACTCCCAAGGCCCGAGCATAACGCACCTGCTCAGGGGCGGTCCGATTACCATGTGCTACCAGTAACACATCAGGCTGAAATTCCTTGATTATTCTGGAGGAAAGCCTCTGCGGGCTGATCTGCCTTACTTTGTAACCAAGCTTCCTTAAAGTAATAAAAATATCATAAGCATAACGGTAATGAAATCCCATGGCCCCAGAATCAACAAATAGAACCCTCATCATCTTTCCCCCTTAATTACTCTCCATGTTTAGATCTAAACCCTTTTTTTCCCTCAATCTTACAAGAAAGACACTTTTTTGGTCTAATCATTATATGAGATCCGGCTTTTCAAAGAAACCCCTCACCAAACAGAGAGGCTCTTTTCCTAAGATAAGGGAAATAATCGCTTGTCAATGAAAAATGCTTCAGCCACAGCACCACAAACGCTTTTCGACCGTAAACTAAATTAGAAAATGGTCTGTTAAAAGTATGTCTGAAAGGGTGAGCCCGGTGAGATTCTCTATTATTATCAATTGTTATAATACTCTACCCTTGATTAAAAAGTGTGTGGAGGCTGCCCTAATCAGTACAGACAAGAGCAGTGAACTGATCCTCATCAATAATCATCCTCCCTATAAGGATGCTTTGAAATTCTTAGAAGATTTCAAACACCCAAGGGTTAAAAAATTTGACCCGGGACGGAATATCGGTTGTATGCCTGGTTTTCAATATGGCGCTGAACGTGCTCAAGGGGATTATATCGTCAAATTAGATGATGATGTAATAGTTCCGCGCAAAAATTGGACCGGCGCCATGTATCAAGCATTAAAAGATTTCCCCACTTTAGCTTATGTTGCTTTGCAGCCGTCGGTGGTTAAGATGGGAACCAGTCAGGTAAAAAGACCGCGTTACACTCTCGAATTTCGCAGGAACACTGTCCTTTTTTGGTGCATGATGATTAAAAAACAATTGTGGAAGAAACACTTTTTTATGACCAACCTTCCTCTTTACGGGGTAGGGGAACGTGATTACGAGCGCAAGGCTAATAACCTTGGTCTAAAAAAAGCTTATCTCACCTCTCATGTCTGTACTAGCTTAGGACGGACTGAAGAGTCCGACCCCCTCTATGGAGCGTGGAAACTTTTTTATGTTAAAAAGAAAACGCACAGAAGTGAGTTTAACGAATGGAAAAGTAGTTTTCTTATTGGTCCGGAAGAAGCCGAAATCATGAGGAAATTTGGTTACCCAGAAAACCAGATTGAGGAGATTCGAGCTCTGCTTGCCAAAAACCATCATGAAAAAAGCCTTCCGGAATCCACGCCATCAAGCTCAATCAATAATTAAGGAGGGTTCGGTCCATGTCGCTTAAAGATTTCCCTGATCGCAAACTCCTTTCAGAATTGGAGGTTTTACGGCAAATTCACAAAGCTTTAAGACTAAAGAAACCTTTTTCCTTAGTACGGATCGGTGATGGCGAGAATATCGCGCTGTCCCAGGGTAAATTCCTCAGTAATGAAGAAATAGAGAAGACTTATTGGGTGCGGCAAGGTAAAAGAACGAAGGGGAAAGGGGTCACTCTTCCCAGCCTCCCCCTTCGCGACCAAATGCTCGACGGAGTTCGCAAAGCCAATCTTGTCGGCATCTGCCGTGCTCAGAATGATGAAGTCGCAGCCCCCAGCAAGTTTAAACGGTCTTTAACCAATAAGATTTTTGATTATTATAAATTGAAACCCGCCAACCTTTGTTACGTCTTTTGCAACCGCAAAATGGTCTCCTATCGCTATTTTTGGAAGATCCTGCACCAGCATCGAACTCTGCTCATTTCTAAATGGGCGGACCAGTATACTCAGCTCATCCGGAAAAACTACTTGAGTTTGCCTCCTAATATTATCGGCTGTATTAATTTCAACCACTACGAGCAGATTCCGGCTACTCTAAAAAAAGTAGGGGAGTACCGTTTTGATCTCGTCTTAATCTCCGCCGGCGTTAATGCAGTAATATTAGCCCCAGCCATTGCTGAACAGTATGGAAAAGTAGCTATTGATTTTGGCAAAACCATGATGTATACAGTTCGTCCCTCGAAACGAATCAAACCTTGGAACCCAAAAGCCTAGGGTTGATTAGAAAAATCAAACGAGTGGGGAGAATCATGAGTAAAACTAAGAGCGCTAAGAAAATGGTCCCCCTAACATCGATTGCCGCCGTGATGTGTAACTTTGCTCGCCCAAAAAATGCTCGTCGCGTAGTGCAACAACTGCTAACTTTGGGTATCCAAGAGATCCGGGTCTGGAACAATGGCGTTAAACCCATACCTGAAGCCACTCACAATCTTAAATCCAAAAAAAACATTGGCCCCATTGGTAAATACTTGGCCGCTCTCCAAACCAGCAGGGATTACGTATTAATTGTGGATGACGATTACCTATTAACCGAAGAAGGGTTGTCTGCCTTTCGCCGGTGGGCTCCGTTTTTTCCTGGTGTCACCCAATTCGGTTGTCTTTTTAAACTGCCCTTTGATGATTATCGGAGGAAAAACAAGTATTTTTCTCATAAACTCAAATCTCCAAAAAGAGTCGACCTGGTAATCCCGAGTAGGGGTCTGATGCTTAAAACCGAACTTTATCGCCAGATCCCAAATCATTGGGCTTGGGGTTCCCTTAAGGTTTTAAGTCCAGGAGCTTTTTCCACAGATTTAGCTGTTAGTTGCGCCATTCGAGATCTTACGGGATCTTATCCTGCAGTTGTTCCCATAAATGGAGTAGGCTATCTGCAACTCCCAGAAGAAGCTCCGGAAAAAGCCCTTAAAAACCAGCCCGGAGTCTGGGAAGAAAGAACAAAAGTTTTAAAATGGCTGATCGCTAATGGTTGGTCGCTTCAAGCAGCCCAATAGAATATAAAAGCTAAGATCATTTCTAAATACTGACCAAAGCTTTACATGACCAGCGCCTTTTCCTTAGGAAAGACAGCACCCTCAAACTTACTAATCATAAACTAATCTATACTCTAGAAGGGGGTGAGACACGATGTCACAACCGTTAGCTATTTACGTCAGTAATGCGACCAAAGGCAACTGGACCGAAGGAACACTACCTGTTAAAGTAACAAACCCTTTCAAATTTTGGCCCAGTCTCAACTGGCAAGGAAACAACATCAACCCCCTCCTTTATCAAGAAGGAGGACCTCAATATCTATGGGCTACTCCCACCGCAGATCCGGTCAATACCACTACCTTTACCTTTATCCGCCGGTGGAACGCCTCGGGAAGTAGTTTTACTGACAGATTAATCCCCATCGGTTCTTTTGATCTTGTCATTTCTCATGCTGCTGATGATCGCTATACGATGCGTTTGACTCTAAATGGGGTCACCCAAAATCCCCAAGGAGTAAATACCTCTACCCCTGCTTCCCACCCATGGAGAAATGTTAAAACTTACCGTTATCGAGTAAATTTAATTCCATCCAGTTCATTTCCTACTCCGGTGCTTAGACTAATTACTACTGCCACCAACATTGGGTTTAGCAGTGGAACAATCCAAAATAACCCGGGTATGTTCACCTGGACAATGCAAGTTTTCTCCTAGTAACTCCAGCTCTGCCGGGGCACGTGAAAGGATGAAAATCAAATGGGACCGGCAGAGGCTGTCATTCAACACGAGCTCCGAGCGACGAATCACGAGCTTCGAGAGTAGACCCCAGATCTTTCAATGACTGGGGTTTACTTACACTTTTTTAATCATTACTTCTCTACACTCTCCTTTTTAAAATTGAGGTTTATCGTACGGGAAGGTGATCTCTTTGGGCAAAGCTAAAAACCATGTTGATCTTGTTATGGTCTCCTTTAATAGTCGGCCTTTTCTTCCTGGTTTTTTTAAGTCGCTGCAGAAAAATACAAAATACCCCTTTCAACTGTTTGTTATTGATAACAACAGCATCGATGGGAGTAAAGCCTATTTGCAAACTATGCTGAAGAAAAAATTCTTTAATAAAAAAATGAAGTTAACCATTAACCGGAAAAATATTGGTCTCGCTAAAGCCTGGAATAAAGCGATCACTTTTGGTCAAAGTGAATACATTGTCTTTTTGAATCCTGATATCATCTTTACTAAAAACTGGTTAACAAAGCTCATCAAAAGTGCTGACAAATACCGGAAAGCCATGGTCGTCGGGGTTAAAGTATTAAACCCCGATGGCGCCATTTATCATGCCGGCGCTATTTCCCGCCCAAGGGGAAGGGGTCTGCAAAATAGACCCGGTTTATATGATCAGGAAAAAAAGCTCCGCCTCATTCAGGGTAGTTGTTTTCTGGTCAAACGGGCTGTTTTTGCTAAAATAGGAAAGTTTGATGAACAGTTTTTCGTCTATGGCGAAGAAGCTGACTTTTGCCGACGAGTCCGCAAAGCAGGTTTTCATGTCTTATATTCGCCGGTTCCAATCTACCATTTTCGACATGGTTCGGAGATCTCTTCTCAAAAACGACTGCAGTTACGTAAAACCAGCGCTAAGTTGTTAAAAAACAAATGGTCTAAGAAATAGCTACTTCTTTCCTTTAAGGAAATGTTTATATCCTGTCCCCTTAATCAAGTTTAAAAAATAAGATGGATCAGCTAATTCCTTTTTTAAACCATGGATTGCACATCCGGAGGAGATAAAGATGAAGATAACAGTTGTCGGCTGTGGTTATGTGGGACTAGTTACTGCTGCGGGTCTGGCTAATTTCGGTCACTTAGTAACAGGTGTGGACCGCAACCGAAACAAAATAGATAAACTGCGCCATAAAGAGCTCCCTTTTTATGAAAAAGGTCTCATCGAATTGGTCCGTAAAAACTTGGAAGCTCGACGTCTTTACTTTACGACCAGTCTTGGGCTGGCCATCGCCAACTCGCAAGTAATATTCATTGCGGTCGGCACCCCTACACGCCCTGATGGTTCTGCCGACCTTGAACAGGTAGAAGCGGTCGCCAAAGAAATCGCCGCCTATCTCCGGGATTATACTGTTATTGTCAATAAATCAACAGTCCCCGTTGGTACAGGAGAACGCGTGAAAAAATTAATCTGTCGGCATTCAAGATTATCATCAACTTTTGATGTCGTAAGTAACCCGGAGTTTCTAAGAGAAGGTAGCGCCGTTGCTGATTTTACATTCCCAGATCGGATCATTATTGGCGCCGATTCCACAAAAGCGCTGAAGATCATGGAACAACTATATGCGCCTTTCATCGAGAACAATATTCCTTTAATCCGAACTAACCTAGCAACCGCTGAAATGATCAAATACGCCTCCAACGCTTTTTTAGCCACTAAGATCTCCTTTATCAATGAAATGGCTGATTTATGTGAAACCGTCGACGTTGACCTCCCAACCGTTGCTCAAGGAATGGGTCTTGATCAAAGAATCGGACCGGATTTTCTCTCAGCCGGACCCGGTTATGGGGGATCATGTTTTCCTAAAGATACGAAAGCCCTAATTCACCTCGCCCGCAAGCATGGAAAGAATGTTTCGATCGTCGAAGCGACCGATCAAGTCAATGAGCGGACAAAAAAACGGATGTTGGAAAAGATCCTTAACGTTGTCGGCGTCCCAAACGGTAAAACCATTGCCGTGTTAGGGTTAGCCTTTAAAGCGAATACCGATGATCTGCGGGAATCGCCGGCGATCCCCATCATCCGGGGTTTATTAGCAGCAGGAGCAAAGATTCATGCTCACGATCCCCTGGCTCTTCAGGAAGCAAAAAAGATTTTTGGTGAAGAGATTTTATATTTTAATCATGAATATGAAGCGGTCACCGGCGCCGATGCCATCGTAGTCACCACCGAATGGGAGACCTACCTTCAACTTGACTTCAAACTCTTAAAAGAAAAGATGAAGCAAGCCATACTGATTGATCTGCGCAACCTCTTTCCCCCAGAAAAAATTAAAGAGTATGGTTTTATCTACGAAGGGATCGGTAGGGGAATAAAATAAACAGATGCGGGGTTGTGACTGTATGTAACAGAACAACCCCGCCTTCTTATGATAAATACTTCAATTTTAGGTCAAAATAAAAGAGGTGGAAAAAATGGGAAACTATCTGCTTTATAATGGGGATCTTGCCGGAGTCACTGCTTTAAACCTTCTAATTAGTGCGAAGCAGAATGTTTTAGGAGTGATTGATCAGTCAGAAAGGGGGATCAATAGTGGACTCCATCAAGAATTAGTGGTTTATAAAGACATGGAAACGATACCTGTTGAGGTTTTAAACGCAACAGAAGAGATCTTAGTCGGAGTAGACATCCAACCGCTAGCTACCCAGATTAAAGAAAAACTGCTGAAGAAGTTTCCAGAAAAAAAGATTACTACCATCTTGGAGCCGGAATATATTAACGATTTCCTAGCTTTGCGAGCAGACGCGCTCCAACAAGTTACCTTTAAGGGAGCGGAGAAAACTGCTCCTCTCCGGTGGGGAAAGCGTAATGTTCAAATATATATAGATAATACAGTGGAACACCAACGGGCCAAAAAAGTCTTTGAAAAAAGGATCTTACACTATTTTGAACGCTTAATAACCGCGCCGGCAGTCATCTATGATCTCGGCGCAAATATTGGATTATACAGTCTGAGCCTGGCGCGCGAATACCCTGCTTGCCAAATCCATGCTTTTGAGCCGGAAATCCATAATTTCTGGAAATTAAACCGCAATATAAAACTTAACAGCCTGCAAAATATAACTACCCATTTAATCGCTGCCGGGGCAAGACAAAAAATCGGTTCCCTTTATCTCCAGGGCGAGCTCTCCGGTCTGGGAGAACACTCTCTAATTAACCCGATAAGTAATCTTTATACTCCCATCGAAGTCTGGGATCTGGATTCCTATGTGGCAGTGGGAAAAGCCCCACCCCCCGACGTAATCAAAATAGATGTGGAAGGCTATGAATTACAAGTTTTGAAAGGGATGACCGGTCTATTAAAAGCAAAAAAACCTAAACTAATCATTGAAGTTCACCAGAACCTAATTAACGAAGACCAGCTATATAAATTCCTTAAAAAGTATAAGTATGGTATTAAAGAGCTTCTTCAAGATAAAACCCGGAGATTTATTTACGCCTGCCGGCAACAACCTCAGCACAAACCCGGCAAAAAATCGGGAGGTAAAAACAGAAAATAATTACCTTTGCTTCATTCTATGTTAGTAGGAGCTATTCATTCCCTTTTTCCACTTCAACCCCAAAGATCGCTGTTATATCCGCATCTTCTAAAATACGGCGACTTTTTACCTGCGCCTTGCCAAGCATTGCTTTTGTTTTACCTTGGATGACATCAGTAATCAGTTCCTCCACCTTGACACCACGTAGCGTAAAAAATAAAGAGGGGTCATGATCAAGTCTCGCTCCTACCCCATATAAGACAGCGGCCACATGCTTACAGAGCGCCGCCCAATCAGGACAGCTACAATCAAAACTGATCTCAGTCGGCGCTGGGAAGAGACCACTGCCTTTGGTCGTAAAGAGTTCCGAGAGAGCCTTGGGAAATTTCCCAGCAAGCAATTCCTGTAAAGAGTCAATCTTACCTTCGGAAGATTTTTTAATCTTTTTCCAGATCTCATCTTCCAGTGGACGGATTTCAATTTCAACTTTATAAGGTTTAGCTCTACTTCCCTTTACTAAGGCCTTGATTTTACCCCGCTTAATCTTCAGGTCAAGAACTGCGCCGTGGCGTACATAACTACGTCCTCTACCGATCCGATTTTCATAATCTGAATACCTCTCCAGGTTATCGTTCCAAGCTTTGCCCCACCAGGTGGTGGCCAGTTTCCTCCCCTCGATTAGCACCGGCTCAATCTCCGGGTCTTTTTGCTTAAGTTTTTCCACCGCTATTTGCGCTTTCCTTTTTCTCTCCGCTACCGATATATATTCCGGGTATTCGTCGTAAGACCGCATCTACGCCCACCTCTTTGCTATACCGTTAATCTGAACATCTCTAATAACTGCTTGTTATCCATTTCTGTAATCCAGCCCTCATTGCTCTCGGGTAAGATTTCTAAAGCCATTTTGGTTTTTTCTTCAATCATCCGATCAATTTTCTCTTCCACTGTCCCCGTAGTGATAAACTTATGCACCACCACATTCTTCTGCTGACCGATTCGAAACACCCGGTCGGTTGCCTGGTTTTCCACCGCCGGATTCCACCAACGGTCAAAATGGATCACATGATTAGCTGCTGTCAGGTTTAGCCCTACTCCGCCCGCTTTAAGAGATAAGACCATAAAGGGTAGGTATTCACGGCCCTGGAACCTTTCTACAATCTCCCGGCGCTTAGCTACCGGCGTCCCCCCATGCAAAACCAGGCCTTCATGGTGAAAAACCGTTCCCAGAAAGGCCGCTAAAGGAAGTGTAATCTCTTTAAACTGCGTAAAAACCAAGACGCGTTCCCGTTTTTCATAAATGATTTCACATATTTCACGTAGCCTTTCAAACTTACCGCTTTCGTTTTCCGCATAACACCCCTGCCCTAAATAATGGTCTGGATGGTTACAAAGCTGTTTAAATTTCATAAGCGCCGCCAAAACCAGCCCTTTTCTTTCCATACCTTCTACCGTCTCCAATTTCCTTTCCAATTCATCAACCATGGAAGCGTAAAGCGCCGCTTGTTTTTTTGCAAGATTTGAATAAGTTTTCATTTCTATCTTCTCAGGCAAGTCAGTAATGATACTTTTATCGGTTTTTAGCCTGCGGAGAACAAAAGGAGATACGACCTGCTTTAGTCTTCCATAGCCATCATTAGTTTCCTTCAACTTTTTAGTGAATGCCGTGAACTCTTTGGCGGTTCCCAACAGCCCTTTATTTAGGAAATCAAACAGCGACCATAGATCGGCCAGTTTATTTTCCACCGGAGTCCCAGTCATGGCTATTCTATTCCTGGCTTTTAGCTGTTTTACGGTTTTTGTCTGTTTGGTCCCTGGATTTTTAATGGCTTGTGCCTCATCCAAGATCACCATGTCCCACTCAATTTCCTTAAGCCACTCTAGTCTGACCACCATCCCATAAGTAGTGATATAAACACCACCATCCACTTGCTTTTCTTCTAAGTTTTTATTCTCCTGAGGATGAAGCACGTGATATTTAAGTCTCGGCGCAAATCTATTAATCTCCGCCGTCCAGTTTGCGATAATCGAGGCCGGCACAATGAGAAGAACCTTCTCCTCCTTGCTGAAATATATATTATTCAGGAGAGCGAGCACTTGAATGGTTTTCCCCAGTCCCATGTCATCCGCAAGACAGGCGCCTAAGCCCAACTTTTTCATAGTATACAGCCACCCAAGACCCTTTTGCTGATACTCCCTAAGCGTCGCCTTGAAATCAGGTCCACTACTCACCGGTTTAATGCTTTCCGGTCTTTTAAGATGAGAAAGAACTGTTTCCAGCCATTCGCCGTTACTAACCTCTACTTCATAGTTGTTTTCCTCCATATTAAAGGTTTTAGAAGTTGAAAGTCGCATCCGCATAGCTTCCATCAGCGTAAGATCGCCTTTTTCCATCAGTTTTTGTGCTTCTTCATAGGCATTGAGGGTCTCACGGAGACGCTGAGCATTCACTTCCACCCATTTCCCCTTGATGAAAGCCAACCCTTCTGCTTCAGAGAGCAAACTTTTAAGTTCTTCTACTGTAATCTTTTCTCCACCCAGCGATAGTTTAATATCAAAATCCAAAAGAGCATCTAGCCCTAAGAAAGACGGGGCTTTCGTTCCAATCGTGACCGTCATTCTCAGAGATGCTGTTTTTCGTTTCCACCAGTTCGGTATGCGACAAAGAATGCCCGTTCCTTCATAGAGAGGGACTTCCTTCAAGAAGGTATAGGCTTCGTCTGGACAAAGCCCGATCGGATGGAAGATCTCTCCTGTTTCCACCAATCCCGATACAAATGGACTTTGTCGCGCGGCCTTATGGACGGTGGATAGTAACTCCAATAGTTTTTGACTGTTTTCACCATATTCAACCAGCGCGTTTTTAAGTGGCAGATGTTTTCCTTCTCCACGAATAGAGGGTTCCGCCGCATAGGTGGCCAAGAAGGCGAAGGGATACTCCTCGCGCTTATTTTCTACCAAATGGAAATAGACTTTCCCCACAAAATGGAAGTCAGGGTTTTTGCTTCTAAAGTATTCACTAACACTCCCCTGATACCTCTTCATCTCGATGGAAAATGCCTGATTCAGCCGATTCCATACGGAATCAAACCAATCCTTATTAAGATGCTCCGCTCCGTTAAGATAGGGCGCTCCTTCCAATAGCGCCTGCTGTTCCTCATCTTTCAAGACCGTTTCCGCTTTTTCCCGTAGCATTTCAAGATCAGGATTCCTCGCTAAACAACGTACAAAAGAGGATGCTACTTTATACAAGTAATCCACTGATACTGAAAGCTCTACTCTCTTTTTCGTTGCTCCGAGCAAAAGCAAAGCCTGGTCAGGATCGATAAGATATCCCTGATACCAGTCTTGTTGCCAATCTACGGAAGACGCATCCCAACTTTTATTCACCCGTTGCCAGTCAAGGGTATATCCCCCTTCAGGTTTAATGATCACAATTAATTCCCTTTGCACGCTGGTATTCATTATTTACAACCTCTTATTTCTAAGAACTTCTTCTTTTTGGAGATCCGTTCGAGTTTGAGCCATTCTTCTCCTGCTGTTTGGGAGAAAGAACTTTTATCATTTATAGTCCCAGGAGGCCAAAGACCTTAATTTATTTTAACAAATAAAAAAAGATCCTCATTACTGAGAATCAGTTATTTTCTGGTGGGAAAGGGGGGAATTGAACCCCCACGACCTTTTGGGTCAACGGATTTTAAGTTAGCTAAGGTATATACTGGTTAGTTTTAACTATTCCCATGTATTTTAAAAACCCCTTTATTATTCTCTAATCCACCAGATTTTTCTATTATATTATCCTCTTGAACTTCTATTTTACTAACACTAATAGGTTTCATCAATGATTTACTTCAAGTAGTAGAAGGAGTTAATGTTTTTATTCCTCTAATATTAAATACAGGAGATAGCGTATAATCATTTAATACATATACTATTCCAAATCTATAAATTTCTTGATCTCAATATCCAAGCCTATAATAGATATTATTTACATTATAGTATTCAAATCCTTTACTGTAGTCTATTTTTTCTTCATAATTATAAGATAAACTACCTATAGTTTCTTCATTTATTAATTCTGGAGTAATAAATAAACTTAAATTTTCTAAATGTTTAAACAAATCATATTGCTTAGTAACATTTCCTGCAAAAGAAATATTTTGACAATTCTCTAATGTTTTAACAGAATCAAATTCTGTATATTGAGCATTAATATCATCTATAGATATTTCTTCATGTACTTCATAACCTGTTATAGTTATAGGGGTATTCAATTCACTTATTTTAAACTTATCTGCTATTTTATAAGCAATAGTT
>ENA-UOOK01002125-UOOK01002125.1-fermentation-metagenome-genome-assembly--contig:-NODE-2125-length-24926-cov-42.472960_pt1 | contig 24926 bp, 15 predicted proteins | sample MGYA00245777_ERZ724023 | MGnify/ENA primary metagenome ERZ724023 (study PRJEB28704, sample SAMN03018312) | fermentation metagenome | biome: anthropogenic terrestrial biome; feature: soil... | reverse complement strand
TGTCAAGTACTATTTACATATACTTTTTGTCCACTTTCATGTGCAACGGTCTTTACTATATGGCGGCGCAATTTTGTGGGGACCCCGAGCTTTTTTCCCGAAAACTCAGGATGTTCTTATTTTGGGGCCCCGATCTCCGCTACGTTCTCGTTTTGCGCCTCACCCGGGCGTCAATTATGCACTGAAAGCAGCATCTACACCGGGCGCTACGGCGAGCTGAGTCCCGGCGGGATTTGGGCTACTCTGGCGTGTATTCCCTCAGATATCTTTTTAAGGTGCCGGAGTCACGAGGGCACAAGAACGTGCCTGAGGCGCGAGATATGCCGGCAAAGCAGAACTGATAAACCTTGAGAGTCCCGGCGGGACAACACATCAGATAGTTTCTGAATAAAAAGGCCTCGTGCAATACGAGGCCGGTATTTTATGATGAGAATGTAGGTATCTTAACCTGCTCTTACGCGGAACTGGTAAGCTTCTTCCTGGCTTACGTTGAATCTCCAGCTGTCAACGATGGATTTTACCCGAGACACAAAGGATTCCGGATAGGCACCGGCGGGAATCACCATGGATTCTCTAACCGTGCCGTTGGCATTGATGAACAGGGTGATGGTGAAGCTGACGCTTTGGCGCAATTGAGCTTCGCGATAAGCTTGGTCAATCTGAGCTTTACGAGCTTCCACCTGGTCACGCAGATTGGTAACACGGGCTATTCCGGCCTCATCCAATCCGGTAACGCTGCCTTCTTTGAGGGTCTGAATGCCTCTGCGTTTGTAATCGGCAGCTATCCTTTGCTGTTCCACAATGTCACCCCAGGATTTTCCGCTGGGAGCGAGAGCGCTGGCATCACCAACTATATGTGTTCCAACCACTCCGGCGGGACGCTCGGAATGTCCGGCAGTAGAAGGTCCGCGGGTTACCACGGAGCCAACGTCGCCGAAGTTTGGCGTGCTGGAGGCGCTGAAGGAAGATCCGGCTCCGGTACCTGTGCCGCCAAATGCGCCACCTCCGGTACCTGTGCCACCACCTCCGCCACTGCCACCGGGGCGGCGGGCAGAGAAACCTTCCTGTACTGTAACGATCTTCAGGGACGGTGCGATTCCCGTGGCTCCGGCATCGAATCCACCGGCAAAGGCGGCATCCAAGGCGGATGAGCTGTAAGCTCCGCTACCGGTTCCACCGGGACTACCTTGCTGGGCTGTTTGCCCGGTTTCAGCCGTTTCACCGGTATCTTCAGGCGGAGTTTCCTGTACGAAACTGCTGGTGATTGGGGTCAGGTCTGCTTCCACCCGCTGAGCTTCGCTTTTGATGTTTTCTAGGCGTTGAGCCACAGTTTCTTCTTCCAACACATAGTCAGGTTTCAGAACTGCGTCAAACAGGATTACGAATACAATCGCGAGTATCAGAATCAACCATAGAATCATTCGGTTGAAGCGAGTAGTGGCATCCGGTTTTGCTCTGCGGGCATATTGAGCCACGATTTGTTTTTCTTCGGCAGTAAGCACTGCCACCCAAGGTTCTCTATATTCGAACTGGACATCCCAATCCGGAGCAAGCACAACTGTTCCTTTCAAGTCTTTTTTCAAGACCAGCTGGTTTCCGGAAAGCAGATTGTTTTGCTTCAGATAGTTGCTGTCCACAGCGTTTCCGTCTTTTTCCACGCTCAATTGTGATCCGGGCAGCATCTGTAATACATATTCGCCGCCTTTCTGGTGCACAAAGGTGTGTTTATCCGGGAAGGAGGGGGCTAATATCTGCCATTGCAGGAATTTGTTTGAACCGATAGTGAAGCTTTTTTTGATCTCCTTGCCTTCTTTGGCATAATCGAGAAACTTCCCTTTATAGTTCAATCTGAGACTTAGTATTTTAGCCATACGACCTCCCTTTACAAGTTAGAAGCAGTTCGATAGGATTGTAACCAATCTGCTTCTTCCAAGGTTGCGAAATAAATGTTACCGTAACCCACGGAGGTACCAACACTCACAATCTGAGTTACATATCCACAAGGCAGATCTGCATCCGCCTGTACAATCAAACAAGCATCACTAAGCTTATCTTCCGGGATCTCGCTGATTTCCGTACTGAAAAAGTTTTGCATGACTGTACGAACATCTGCGCTTTCCACCATTTCCTGAGGGGTCCCAAGATATTGGTTTCCGATGCCCAGCAATACTCTGTCCATGTACAATTTGACAGGAGTCACCATGGCGTTTTCCATCAATTTTTCGGTAGTGATGGTGGTGGGATATTTCATATCCGGCAATTGGTTAATCTTCACCGCATCCATCGACACGTTTTTGATAAGAAATACCAGGATGATAGTTAAAACGTCCAGAAGGGATGTGATAGACAAGGATTTAACGTCTTCTATTTTCCGACGTACTTGCCGTGTTCCCTTTTGACTAGTAATTGAACTCATATTATCCTCCCCCAGCTTTAATAAATGTATTGAGTTTTGGGGTTACGATAGTGCACTGTTACAAAACCGTTATCTTTACAGAGGTCTATGGTGCGGATCAGGGTGTCATACAGAACATCAGGATGCACGATCACGGCAATCTCGGCAGTATCAGTGTATTTTTCCTTCAGATCGATCAACAAGCTGTTCAATCTGTCGAAATCATACACATCTTCGCTAAGCCAAGGGATTTTGTGGATTGTAGTTTTATCCGGCTCTCGTACTTCCATTCCGGGGAACAGCTCAGCTTGCGTGAGTTCCTTCAGCATCAAATGTATCTCTACTATCTCCGCCTGGGCTCCGCCACCGCCGCCTTCTCCTGTTCCACCACCACCTCCGTCTGAGGTGAAGCTAAGCGCAATCAGGGCCACCTGTGAAATCGATATCATCATGATCAAAAATGGAATGATCGAGACGAAAAGATTCATGATTGGAACCAAGTTCGGTTCCTGTGGCGCAGTCTGACCATTTTGCTGCCTTGCCTCAGAAGGGCGATAAACCTTTCTCGCCCCTGAAGGGTTATATCCTGCCATGATCTTATTCCTTGATCTGGTTGTTAATGTGGTTCACCAATTTTACACTGTATTCGTCGATATCGCTGATCAAATTCTGAGCGCGGGTGAAGAGTCCACCTTTGATCAGAGTAAGCGGGATGGCACCGATCAAACCGAGAGCGGTAGTTCCGATAGCCATATAGATACCTTCGGTAAGAGCGTTCTGAGCGGCAACACCGGTTAAGAAACGCAAAGAGTTGAAAGCCTGGATGAGGCCAAAAATGGTTCCCAAAAGACCAAGGTATGTGGAGATTTGAGCCAGAGTGTCAAACCAGAACAATCCGCCATCCAGCTTGTGTACTTTTTGCAGCACGGCTTCATCAAAAGCATTTTGAACCGCGATGCGAGCTTCTTCGCCTTTTTTGCCGGATTTGCGCACGTCTTTAAAAACAGCCAAACCACTCCAGAAAATGAAGCCCATCGTGGTGCCCTTGAATTGGTCGGCAATCTTTGTCGCTTCGTCAATTTGGTCGTTTTTCACGAAATTCTTCAGTTTGAAGAAGAATTTTTCGGCATCGATTTTCTCGCGTACATACAGTTGGATGTAGCGAATGATCGCCAAAGCCAAACCGATCAGAAGGTTGATCAGGATCAGATGAGCGAAGAAACCACTGGTGCTGTAAATCTCGATAAGGTTTACGCCGCTGCTGGTGGCAGCTGCTGTCTCGGGTACTACTTCAGTAGCTTCCTGCGCAAAGAGGAAACCAACATTCAATAACAGGGCAATTACAACGAGTATGCTAAGCTTGCTTTTCATTTTGACTCCTTAAGCCATTTATTTAATAGTATTTCACTGTTTTCTCGTACGATTGTATCATCCAATACAAAACGGTACTTACCGGTAGGTTGGAAAGTGTCAGATTTGGATTTGTAAATTCCGGATACCGGTGCCATGGCATCAACTCGAATTTCAATCACCTCAGTATCAACCAATATCCCTTCTGCATTGCGGATGGGTCCGGAAGTTTGCTGAGGATTCGCCTGCTGTGCCGCTAGCACTCCTGTAAGGAGGCTGAGCACAATTATCAACAACAGGTGTTTCTTCATCGGATTTCCTCCTTTCCTGCTTGTGAATATGTGATTTTTGCCAAAAAGCCCCGGTAGATCGAGCTATTGGACACTGCGAAACGCAATACGTTTCTGCCATTAACTACATTACTTGCATTAATCAGGACCTCCCCTTTGTAGACCTCAAGGGGGTCAGCATCGTAATCGAAAATTGCACTGCCAATCTCCGTTCCGTTCAGATAAACTGTTACGGCTTCAGGAGCGATAAACTCTATAATGCCGTCTTTGAATTCCGAATCCAGGACAAAATCTGTTTCAAATACCAGATCGTTCACAGGACCGTCAAGTTCGGAAACCCAAATCGGGCGGGATGCACTTTCTTCCATATTTACCAGGTTGTCCCAAGTGATATTCCATTCCGTGGCATCGGCTGCAAAAACCGAGCTTTCTTCGCCGGTTTCGGGATCTGTGCTGATGACGCGCCACCCGGTATTGCTGAAGATGTTTTTAACAACGGGCGGGATGTTTTCCCGAATGCGTTGCAGGCTGGTCATGGTCTGTAGAGCCAAAGCCGCTTGCTGTTCCCCGGCGCTGCTGTTTTCCAGGGCTAGCTCAAACACATTCTCGCCACGGGCAAACATCTCTCCTGGAATGATGAAGCTGTAATGAGTGCTGGCAGGTTTACCCGCTTCCAGGCTGTCTATTACCACCCAGGAGGAATTGACCACGCTGCCGTTTAGCTGCACCTCGATGCCCAAGGGGAAGGATATCTGCAAGAAGGCGAAATTTGGCTCCAGATCCAAGTTGAATCTGCGGGTCAGGTTCAAGGTGTTGTTTGACGGGATAATCGCGCGACCCAGATTGTGTCCTTTCGGGCTTTTGATGCTGTTGAAATCCAGTCTGGTACCGGCAGGCTCAAGGCTCTGTTGCCATTGGCTGTCCAGCACATATTCCTGACTGCGGTATTCCACGCTCTGGTTGTATTCTTCCAGAGCGGCTTTTGCAGCTTGTGTGGCGTCGTTCTGATAGCCGGCAAGATGGAATTGGGTATATATCTGATTGTTGTATGTAAGCGAATTTATGATGTATTCCTGAGTATTTTGCATTACGAAACCCTGGATTTGCGCATCGCTGTTCTCTCCCCATTGCTCGCGGTAATAGCCGCCCTGGGTGGTGATGCGGAAGAAGGTTTCTATCTGAGTGCCCACCACCTCAGCTCCGCGGTCGTAGATCTTCGCGATCAAGGCTATGGCATTGATCTGACGGTCGTTGTCGATATCGAATTCACTCTCTCCGGCTTGGCGGATCAGGGTTCTCACCTTGTTTACTTCTGCCTCGATGGTGTTCATGTATTTCGGTATACGATTGTCGCCGCCGCCAAGGTTTCTGTCCCAGGTGGTTACAGCTACCACTCTGATCTGTTGCGCGGGGCTCTGAGTAAAGATGCTCGATCTTCCCAAAGCTGCAAGCCGAGCATCGTAATCTGCCAGGAAGGCTTTGCGTTCCTGGATCTTATCGTATTCGCGCTGTACCGCGGCGAAGACATCATAGATGTCTGACGGGAACTCAAGACCTTCGTTCTTGTAGGCGGTCTCGAGGCTGCGGTAACGGTCGCGGGCGGCAAAAGCGGCTTCATAATCCTGGTTTAAGTACGCGGTGTCAAATTCTTGAGCGATGTCGCGCAATTCTGTGGTAGCCACGTCCATATAATAGGAGTTTTTGCCGGGATCTTTTTCATATATTGCTTTGGCAAGACGCTTATAATCTTCGGTTTCTTTACGATCGTAATGCCCCTTGGCCATATATTCCATATAAGGCACTGTGTCCGGATGGTTGGGATAGGTCTCGACAAAACGATTCATCAAAGCGTAGCCTGTGGCGATGTTACCTTCCAGGTTGTAGAGGCGGATAGCATCTGCCAAAAGACTGCTTTCAGGCACATCTTCAGTATCAATATCGCCGGCGTGAGCCTCTTCGTAAAGAGCCAGATATGCTGCGGCAGCTTCACTTCTGCGAGCCTCATTCTCTGCCTTTGCCGAGATCGCGGCGAGGCGCAGGAAGAAGGCATAGCTGCTGCCGGGATGGGCATCGATGAATTCCTGTTCCAGGTTTGCTGCCAGAGTGGGATCGTTCATCATGCTGTCGGATTCGGCAATCTCAATGGCCTGGCTATAGCGGGTGTAGATGGCGTCCAGCTCTGTATCTGATGCAGCCAGTTCCATCAAGAGGTCTATTGCCTGTTGATAGGCACCGGCTTTTTTGAAGGCCTCCACCGCTTCGTTTTTCTGTCCCAGGATTTCCAGTCTGCGGCTGGGATCCATCTCAGCGGCCAGTCTGAGGCGTTCTTTTGCCTCTGTAATATAGTCACCGGAGCCGGCAGCGGTTTCAAAGCTGTTTTGGATCTGTACCAGGATATCTTGGTTGATGTTTGCTCTGTCTTCTTCATTCAGTGCCAGAGGTAGGGCTTTGCGGAACCAGCTTTCAGCATCAGCATAGCGTTCCTGGCGGATGCTCATGTCGGCAAGTTTCAGATATGTATCCCGTTTATCGGAATCGGTCATCAAATCTTCGTGTTCCAAAGCCTGTTGATACAGGGAGATCGCCTCCGGATATTTCTCGCGGCCAAATTGAACGTCTCCCAAAAGCAGGATAACATCAAGCGCTTCAGCGGTTCTCTGGGGAGTTTGAAAGCGTTCCTGGTTGCTTACATTCCAATATCGATCGGCACTATTCTTCAGGATGGCAAAGGCTTCGTCTTCATTTGTCGGCGCGCCTTCCGGAGCTGTGTATTCTCCGCTCTCCAAAAGGTCTCTGGTGGCGGCAAAGGAGTTACGGGCATATATCATTGCCAGTTCTTCGTTTTCATAGAATTGGCTGTTCAAGGGATAAGTATCGTTATATTCATACAGCTTTTGGATGGCAGCGTTGATGTCTTGCAGATCCTGCGTACGGTCTGCCAGGACAGAATATGCGGTTACCATCAGACTGTCTGATGCGGCACTGTCTTCTTCGTAATCGGGATTGTGCAATTGCGCAAATTCCTGATATGTATGCACATGGTTTTCGTAGGCAGTGAGATTCTCGCGGTTGATGGAATTTACGAAGTTGTTGTACAATCTGTAGCTGCGTTGTGTGTAGGCATTATTTACAATGTCCATTTGATGGCTGATGTCATTATCTTTATTGATGTCGTACCATTGGGAATTGTAGCTGTAGTTGTCGATAATTCTTTTATAGATATCTTGCGTGATCTGATCCAGGTTTTCGCCCTCACGCAAGCTTTGGCCGGAATTGTGATACAGGAAGAGGATGGAATCCTGTAAGACGGGATTGATCAGCGCCATTGGGGCAGAATCTATTTTGAACTGTAAGAAGTCCACCGCTTGTAAAGAAGCATTCATATCCAGCTTCAACTGAGTTGTGCGATCTAGGACCAGGTGAACGATTTGATCGTTGCTATAGCCATCGAAAACTCGCTGTAGCTCAGCAACCCCGCGGGAGCGGGAGGTAAAATCTGTTCCGTCCAGAGCGATCAAGCAATAGGCAATATTGTCGACAGCGTCGGAACGGTAATCCTGAGCTAGCTGTTCATCGGCAATCAAGCCGGAATCTGTAGCTTGCAGCAGTTCCATGAAGTCGTTCATGGCTACACGCAGGTCTTCCTCCGCAAAGCTGTTGAGACGCACCCAACCTCTTTGGTACAGGGCATCGTAATACAGCGGACTATCATGGTTTGCTACGATCTCGTCGAAGTATCCTATGGCCCGGTTACGATACAATTCGGGATTGTCGGAATCGGTGGAAAAGCTGAAATTGAGCAGTCCCAAACGATATACGGATTCCTCATAAACCTTGGAATCCGGGAAGTCCCGAACAATCTCCTGCAAGGCTGCTTGAGCTTCGCTGAAATTCGCTTCACTATAAAGAGAATTAGCCGGTGGCAGATCACCAAATCTGGCGGTATTGCGGAATGCAATCTTGTTGTTGCTTATCTCCATCCGCTTCAATTCGCTGGTGATGAAAGCGATGTTGTAAAGTGCCAAATCACGGTTCGGCAATTCGGGATCGTGTTCCAGAGCCTTGCGATAGCTGACTAAAGCGGGGTTTAGATCTTCGGGGATGGCATAGTATTGCAGCTCTGCCAGATTGTAATACATATCTGCAGTGCCCACCAAAGCGCTGTTTCCGGGTTGGTCAATGGCATTGAAAGTTGGATTATTTGCCAGGAAGGAATTTATCTCTCCGATCAGGTCTAGTTGTTCTGAGCGCCAATAGGCCTTTTGCTCTTCCAAATCCTCGTCGGTAAGATAGATCTGAGCTTGTAAAAACTTATGATATACAGCCATCAGGCTGCGGTAGGACATCTGCAAAGTGATGTAATCCATTGCAGTTAACGTATCATCCCAACCCTCGGTATAGGCTTGATCTCGCTGATTGGCATAAGCCACAGAACCGAGCTGGGAGGCTATCATGGGACGGATGCTGCTTCTGAGATCCACATCATTCAAGCCCTCAGCTTCGCTTAAAATGTAGCTTTCATACTCTTGGGCAGTTTCGTCCAGCAGCTTTTTCTCTGCCAACAGAGCGTTGTATTCATCCAGAATCTCCAGCAGTACTTTGCCTTCCTCGCCACCCATATCGCGTACATCATTCACATATTGACGGTGCAGCACCTCAGCTTCGGCTTTGTTACTCAGCGCCTCATTTCTTTCCATCATAAGGCGTTCACGGCTCTCAGGAAATTCGCCACCGGCCAAAAGCTCGTCGATTTCTTTGATGATCTCATCGTAAGACGCTATCGTCTTCTGGGTCTGTAATATACGATCCAGGTACAAATCACCGGCATAGACCTCGGAATCTGATGTAGCTTCGGTGCTGATCTTCAGGAAGTTTTGCGATAGCACCAGATCAAATTGCCTCAATACCCGATCGTAAAAAGATAGGCTCTGCTTTGCTGAAGCTATATATTCCATGGCCGGCTGCAGAAAATCCTCTGAGCTGATGGAAGCGTTTGCATATTCTGTCATCAAAAGCTTCAGCTCGTCCAATCCTTTCATTTCGATGCCATGGTTTTCCACTACCGCATCCAGAAAGATGATGCCTTCCATGCTGATGATCTCGTTATATATGGCGGTCAGATCCAGCTTGATCTGATCGATTTTACCATTCAGATCACTCAAGGCTTCTTTGCTGGGATTCTCGTAGAAAGCAGTCAGGTCAAAGGTGTTCAGACGGTTCAAAACATCTTGTTTGAGTGGTAACAGCGCATTTAAGACGATTTCCCGGTTACCATTGTAGCGCATTATCAGATTTATTACTTCATCGTAGTTTCTGGTGTCGGCGCTGAGATCTGAGAAAAGGTAAAGATAAGCAGGGAAATACTGCTCAGTATTGTAGTTATCAAATACGATGGCGCTTAAATAATCTCTGGCGGTTTGACGTTCTCCGGCTTGCAGGAGTTCGGTCAATTTGCGGTACAGCACAATATTAAGCATCTTGCGTGCACCAAAATTCAAATCTGTCCTCAAGAGCGAGTCAAAAATGGATATGGCCCGGTCGTTTTCATTGGCCCTCGCATACATATGCCCTAAAAGATACAAGACCTCATTGTCGTCCAGCGTGCTTAATACACTGCTGAAATTTTGCAGCTCAGCATTCGCATGCGCAGGGTCAAATTCAATGACACTCGGGAGTGCGTCAACCAGGAATTCTTTGGCAATCCCTTTCAACTCCTGCCTTTGAATGCGGATCTCTTCTCGTAGTTGATCAACTGTTACATTCTCGTCGTACTCAAAGGTTTGGGCAAATAGAAATGAAGAGCAAGCCATCCCAAACGTAAGGAGCAAAAACACTATTAAATTCTTTTTCATAACCCCGCTCACTTTAGACTCTCATTGTTTCAGTTGCAGTGTATTATAAAGTACGCCAGGATATAGCTTGTACCCTGGCGTACCGCCTATATAACATAGGAAAGTATGAATCCTACATTCCACTGCTATGTATTACTTTAGCTTTAATTTCGTTCAGCCTTCAACTCTTGAATCCAGGAACGAAGATCATCAAGAGACTTCTGGGCTTTCTCGCGCTCAGCACGAAGCTGCTTCAACTCTTCCAGCAAATCCCGAACTTCGGGGGATAGCTGAGAATAGGAAGTGCTTCCGCCACTGCCGGTAAGACCAGGAGTTTCCAAGGTGGTTCCGGAGCCGGATGTGCCAAGAGCTACTTCACCGGTTGAGCTTTCAGGTTTTGTCTCAGCCGGAGGTATTACGACAACCTCGCCTCCAGTTGTAGTTCCGGTTGGAGGAATAATTACGACTTCCCCGGCTGAGGGATCTGTGCTGCCGCCGGTGGGAGGAATGATCATGCCTTCCTGGGGTGGTAAAGTGCCGGTTTCAACTGCGTAGGAATCTTCCAAGTCGCTGTCCACAGCATAACGTTTCAGGTCCGGACGTCGTTGCGCTTCTGCATATTTGTCAAAGAGATAGGAAATAGCAAAAGCTACTCTCAGATTGTCTTCGTATCCATTGTCTTTGGTGAGGTCTTCCAAAGCTTGTGCTCCAACCTTGAAGCCCCAGTTTTTCCAACTGTATTTGATGCCGGCGTTCACTTCGTGACCGTCAAATTCACCCTGCAAGGCAAGGTTTCTGATCGGGGACAATTCTGCCGACATAAATATACCGTTCAACATCCGGGCGCGTCCGGCTTGACCTACGAAGCGGTTTGAGCCGATGCCGAGATTGAACATCCAGGGAACACCGAAGAGCACTGCTTGTTTTGAGGCCACGGCATAAGGAGAATAGTTCTCGTATCCGCTTTTGTCCGGATGTGTGTAGAAATCATCACCGGGAACCATGTCCTGAGATCTGTGATTTGTCATTGGAGAAAGGATATTGTCCATACCTACGGATATCTGCGGCAGACGTGGAGTCTCCTGCAGCACTTTAAACTTTAAATTCAAAAAATATACCAAGGGCTCGTCTTCAACCTTGTCGCCTACGAACATTCCAAGTTCCAAGCGGTTAAAGAGACCCACTCCGGCCATCATGTAAGGGGCAAAGCCGTCGTATTCAACGGGCTGTGCGATATCACGATAGTAGCCGGCCAACATAAATTCTGCCGCTCTATGTGGCAATACATAGGCATCCGGAGTACGCAACATGCCAAGCGTCTGAAAAGGCGCCGCCTGCAAGAGGCTAAACATCGCTGCGATAACGATTACACTCAATATAACTTTTTTCATACTTCCCTCCACCTTTCGGTGATTATTTTATTCATGTGTCCTTATTAACATTGACAATTTATCCGTCAAGCTTTTTCTTGATTCCATGAAGATTACATCGAACCAGGAATTAGCACGGGCGGGTGAAAATCGAGCTGTTGATTATCTCGTAACAAACGGCTACAAATTGATTTGCAGAAACTTTCGAGTTAAACAAGGTGAGATCGATATCATAGTAGAAAAAAATCAACACCTAATATTTGTTGAAGTAAAAACACGCTCTTATCACTCTATCCAAAGTGCTCTTGATAATGTCTCTTACACCAAGCAGAGGCACATTACCAGAGTCGCACAAGTATATTGTAAGCAAAATCCTCAGTTTGACAACCATAATACTCGTTTTGATGTTTTTGTAGTGCTCTATGATGCCAAAAATGATGAGTTTAGCATCGAGCATTTTCCCGATGCCTTTCTGCCCATTACGAACTAGTCTTTGCCTGGGTGAAACGGGCTGATGCTTGATGGGGAAACTATTTAAGTCTTAAAAATTCCCACAAGAATCACAGTGGTAGTGTTGTTCACACAGAAAGCCATGAGTGGCAGCGGTCGCCCGATCCTTTGGCCTCAAGAGGGATTGCCGTAAACAGAAGAACAAGTTTCATATGTTTAGATAAATAACTATTGGGCACAATCAAACGCATACACTTCTTTATATGGCTCATAATATATAGGAAGAGATAAAATGCGTAAATACTTATCCGGGGGGGGGCTCTAGTTTCGCAACAGACTGGTGTCGAAATCTCTCCCAAGATAACTCAGCCAACCCGGATTGGACACTTCCATATCGTCTCCGGATGCATAGATCAGGCGGTAGTTGTTGTTCATCTGGATGTCCATGAAGACATAAACAGCGCGATTCCCACTGGAGTATTTCCAGATTTGGTAGTCTTTACCCACAAAGCGGCTTTCGTCAGTACTGGTTCCCTTTTCGATGTCTGAGGGTGCGCCGTTGCGGATGAATATTCTTCCCATATCGGTAGTCCAGCCCGGCTTCAGGGATGAGTAGTATTTGTTTGTATGTTCCACCCGCTCATGTACAAGGTCGATGATTCTTTGTTCGCTCATTCCGGTGCTTACTGCCATAGTTTTCCAGAAGTTTGTGATGTGTCTGCGTTTTGCTTCTTCGTTCATCGCATCCCAGTTTGAGGGCAAACTGCTGGCCATGAAATAGCGCATCAATCCATATTCATCTTCGGGATTGGGAAACAGAGATAGCATTACTTCCACCTCTTCGGAGATCACGAAATCGAAGCTTTTTTCTATGGTGCTTTCCCCGGCTTGCAAGCTGATGCTGCCCTCATATATACCTGCTTTTAGATCCGCCAACGGGATTTTCAGGGTAACGGCTTCGGAACTGTTCAGAGTAACGATATCAATGTATTCATCCATTACGAGTTCAGCGTTTTGTTCCAGGCTGAGCACCAGCAGTTGAGACATCCCCAATTCTGCCTCCGGAGTGTACAGTTCAAAATAGATGTGGGCATTCTCGAAGTATTCTCGTTGCAGAATGATGGAGGGCAGGGGTTCAAAGATTTTTCCGTTTCGCCTAAACTTCTGGAGATACTGGCTGCTATCGGCATATACCCGGCTATTCAGTTCCACATCGCTGATGCGGGCATCTCTATTCAGAGCGTCGATATCATAGTTGAAAGTAAAGCTTTTCTTGCTATTCACGTCCACCGCTTTGAAACTGAGATTATAACTTTGTGGTTCCAGCAAAAAGCTCATGCGGTTCAGGTATGCTTTCTGAGTGGAGAGGGCATCGTGTTTGCTGCTGATGCCGATGTTATCGGTCACACTTTGGGTATAGACCACGGAATCTCGGTTTGAGATCTGAACTTCCACATCCACTTCTGCGAAATAGGCATTGTTTTTAGCTACAAAAATCAGGGAACGGTAGGGAATCTGATAATCCAGCAGCAGTGCTGTATCTTTTTCTTCAGAGAGAAAGCGGTTGTAATCCAGATGCATATGGAGTAGTTCCTGAGCTGCGATGCCAAGACAGATTGTCAATAGAATCAAGCTGAGCGAGAGCTTCTTAATAATCGATATACTCATCATCTTTATTCCTCAATGTGTATTGCCCAAACCCACGTTCATCCACGAAGACGAAGCTACGGTTCAGGCGAAAATAATGCCAGGTGATACTGGGCGAGCGTCCGATGGGAAAGGTATCGCTGGCGATCTGATCGGGCTCTCCGAATTTAATATAAATCCTGCCCCGGTCGGATTTCCAACCTTTCATGCGCTTGTGAATGCTAAATTGCTCATCGGCATGCAAAACGCGTTGATAGAAGTATTCGCGGTTTTCATTGCGTAAAGTACCGGGACTGGGGTCGTTTGCTTGCCAGAAGCTTTCGATGGCATCCGCGTGTTTATCAGCCGGCACCTTGCGTAAAACTTGCCATTCGTTCTGATTTGCCACATAGCGCAGTTGCTCCAATTGATCTTTCAGCGAATAGCGTTGATGGAATGAAAACCATGGTTTGTACAGTAGGGGTTCCAAATGGTAGCGTATATTCATTTCATCCAGAGAGATTTGCAGGCTGAAGATGCTATCTTTTTCGGTAATGCTTTTCATGTCCAGTTCAAAGGGGCTTTTGGGATTGTCGAAAATATGTTCTTCGCCGTCCAGATCGAGACGCAGATTTGATGCTCCGATTGCGAAGCTATGCTTCAAGATAAGGCTGTCAAGATCTGTCATGTCCAAATTCTCCGGCAGGTAGGAAAATCCCTCCCGCTGAGCGATCATGTATACCAGGCCCAGTTCCGTGGCTTGACTGCCCACGTTGAATTTGCGGTTATAATTATGTTTATCCCCCAAGCTACGATTTCTCAAGCTCACATTTATCTGGTGAGCACCGTTTCCCAAGGCATAGCTTTTATATACCGGAATTGCGCTTCCCAGCAGCCAATCACGACGGGGAATCCGCAGGCGAAATTCATCCACCGCTACTTGATATCCGCGAGAGTTTTTGATCTGAGTGGATATCTGATATTCGGAGTCATCTGCATCTTTGGCAAAGATAAAGAGATCATAAGGCAAAAGCAGCCAGACATCCACGCCGCTCTCGTAGTTTTCGATCATGATCTCCATGGCATAAGCGGGCAGCCATGCCAATGTCAGAATAATCAGACTAAGCAGAAACTTGCGATACACTGAAAATCTCCAGTTTGAAATCAATCTTTTGTGCATCCAGCCAGGCCAATACACTGTTGTCTGCAAAGACGCTCTGGTTGGTCTGCATAGTATAATACTCCTGATCTTTAGCTTCTACTTCTACAAAAAGTGAGAATTGTCCCGGTTTTTGTTTGACCCAGCTTGCCACTTCTACCAGCGCGCCTTTTTGGATCTGAGCTCGATTGAGCCTCAACCTCAGGTTCCCACTCAGTTTTTGGGGAAGATCGGAAAACAAAATCAATTCCAGGGGCAGCACTCTCAGGATCCCGTCATCATTACCGTTAAAGCTGCTTTTATTGCCCGATACATAATATACTTTTCCCACCTGCAGGCTGGGGAAGAAGCGGTTAAAATCCCGATTAAAGAGAGATACCTCAAATCTACCGTTCAGATCTTCCATTTCCACAAAAGCGATGGGGTTTCCCTTGGAATCCTTTTTGCGACTGATGTTTGAGATGATCCCAACCAATTGCAGATCCCCACTTTTGGCCTTTCCACTTATGGAATTGGCATTGCAGATGTGTTTCAGCAAGCTGCGGTATTCAAAGAGGGGATGACCACTCATATAGAAACCCAACACGGCTTTTTCCTGATCCAGTTGATACAGGTAAGTCCAATCCTCAATGCTGGGCAGCGGGGGAAAATAATCACTGTCTTCATCGTCTTCCGCAATGAGGTCAAAGAGAGTAGTTTGCCCTCTTCTGCGATCGCGTTGATCTCCGCTGGACAGAGCCAAAGCTTGTTCGATTACAGCCCATTTCTGCGCCCGGCTACCCTCAAGTTCGTCCATGGCACCGCTGGCGATCAGGCTTTCCAACACCGTTTTATTCACTGAAGAGCTATCCAGACGAGAGCAGAAATTGAAGATATTGCTGAAAGGACCGTTTTGCATACGTTCTTCTATGATCGCCCGCATCGCTGCATCCCCCAGGTTTTTGATGGCGCGCAAGCCGAACAGCACATCACAATCGTGCACGCTAAATTCGGCGTTGCTGCGATTGATGTTTGGCGGGATAATGTTGATGCCCATGCTTTTGCATACCTCAATCTTGACCGGTACAGCGCTGGGATCATCTTCCAAAGAGAGCAGCGCTGCCATAAATTCTACCGGATAGTGCGCTTTCAGCCAGGCTGTCTGATAAGCCACCAGGGCATAACAGGTGGCATGACTCTTGTTGAAGGCATATTCTGCAAAGCGCAGCCAATCTTGCCAGATTTTTTCGATAGTGTTTGCCGGGACTCCATTTTTTGCTGCACCCGCGAGGATTTTCTCTCGGAATTTCATCATCAATTCGGAGTTCTTTTTTCCCATTGCTTTGCGCAGAGTATCCGCCTCGCCACCGGTGAGGCCGCCCAGTTCCCGGGATATCTGCATCACCTGCTCTTGGTAGATCGTAACTCCATAGGTGCCTCTAAGGGCGTTTTCCACCAGGGGATGATCGTAACTAACCTTTTCTTTACCATGTTTACGAGCGATGTAGCTATCGATAAATTGCATGGGTCCTGGTCGATATAGTGCCACCATCGCGATGAGATCTTCAAACATATTGGGCTTTAGTTCGATCAGGTATTTTCGCATACCATCGCTTTCAAATTGGAACACACCGTCAGTTTCGCCCTTGCTTAGCATGGAATACACTTTTCTATCGTCCAGGGGAATGCTGTCGATATCGATATTTTCGTCGTGACTCTCCTTCACCAGATCGATGGTTTGCTTGATCAAAGTGAGGGTTTTCAGACCCAAAATGTCCATCTTGAGCATCTTCAGTTCATCCAGCCATTTCCCCTCATACTGAACCAGGATCACCTTTTCCTGATCTTTCTGAATGCTGCAGGCTAGGGGAACATATTCCGTGAGGTCACCGGGCGCGATCACCACTCCGGCGGCATGAATACCGGTTTGCCGCACAAGCCCCTCCAGAACGATGGAATGCTTCAAGATGCTTTGATACAAGTCGTTCTGATTGATCAGGTGCACAAAGTCCGGAAATTGCTTTTGGGCGTCTTCCAGACTCTTTACCATACCGGGGATCGTCTTGGTGATGGTATTGGCGTCCGCGGCGGGCACAGATAGCACACGCGCCACATCTTTAATTACGCTTTTGGCGCCCAGAGTGCCAAAAGTGATGATCTGCGTAACGCTCTCCCGATTGAATTTTTGCACGATATAATCTATCACTTTGCCCCGTTTTTGCGCGCAAAAGTCGATATCGATATCGGGCATGCTGATCCGATCCGGATTCAGAAAGCGTTCGAAAAGCAAACCATATTTTATGGGGTCGATTTTGGTGATGTTCAACAGATATGCTATGATGCTACCCGCTGCAGAACCGCGTCCCGGCCCCACCGGAACATCCTGCTTGCGGGCGCTGTCGATGATGTCTTTCACTACCAGGAAGTATCCTTCAAAGCCCATGCGCTTGATCACGCTTAGTTCGTAATCTATCCTTTCGCGCACTTCGTCGCTAAGCAGAGGGTACTTTAGCTTTGCGGCTTCATAGCATAGATGGCGCAGGTATTCACCCATTTCCGGAAATTCCGGTGGTGTTTCCACTTTGGGCAAGAGAAATTTGTCGTAACGCAATTCCAGATCAATCCGCTCAGCTATTTTTAGCGTATTTTCATAGGCTTGCGGCAGCTGAGGAAAGATTTTTTCCATCTCCTGAGGAGATTTAAAATAAAGCTGTGTAGTATTATAACGCATTCTACCGGGGTCGTTCAGCAACTTTCCGGTCTGAATGCAGAGCAGGATATCGTGGGCTTCGTGATCTTCCTGATGTAAATAGTGGCAATCGTTTGTCAATACCAGCGGGATGTCCAGCTCTCCTGCCAGGTCGATTACTTTGGGCATCACCGTCTTTTCCGCGTCCAGATTGTGATTCTGGATCTCTAGGTAATAGCGATCGCCAAAGAGATCTTTATACCACAATGCGGCTTCACGGGCTTCCCGATCCCGATTGTTCAGCAGCAGAGAGGGAATCTCCCCTTTGATACAGGCGGATAGGCAGATGAGTCCTTCGCTGTATTGTTGCAACAGAGACTTGGAAATGCGTGGTTTATAGTAAAAACCTTTGATGTAGGAAATGGAGGAAAGCTTCATCAGGTTCTTGTAGCCCTGATAGTTTTGGGCCAGCAACACCAGGTGGTGGCGTGGATCATTTTTGCTTAGTTCATCTTCCAGTTCTCCGCTGATAATATACGCTTCGATGCCGATTATGGGCTTAATCCCTGCCTTTTTGGCAGTTTTATAAAAGTCTATCACTCCAAACAAATTACCGTGATCCGTGATTGCCACCGCGGGCATACCCATCTCTTTGGCAAGCTTCACCATCCGGTCTACCCGGCAAGCTCCATCCAAAAGACTGTATTGGGTGTGATTATGTAAATGTACAAATGACATGATCTACTCCATCTCGCTCTTAAATTCATTTTCTGAGATGAGGGGATATATGTCAATCGAAATCCTTGGGCAAAATTTACCTGACTGCAGCCACAAATGCTATTGGTCTCAATGCCGTTTGCATTGGAACAGAGCCATTGTCAGACGCTTATCGCTATGCCGGTTACATGGAGTGTATTCCAGATGACAAAATCCATGTCCACCCCATCGCCCATAAAAGTGAAGAGTGCAGGATTGGGGGACAGAAACCTGATTTTACTGATTGGACTGATGAGTTCTTAGTGCTTAGTTCTTAGTGCGTAGTTGGCGACGCTGGCGCGTCCGAAGACGCTCCGGCAAAGCCTTCGCGTTTGGTCTGCTTCTCGCTGTTGAATGCTTCACTGCGTTTCGCCGTTGAATGGCCTGCGGGCTGTTGAAGTCTTAGTGTTATGGGTTATGCGTTGAAGGGCGAATTGTTTGGGGTTAATTTTGCCCCACACCTCGGTTGATCATTTTATATTAATGTGTACACCGTAAAAGAGTGGAGTTAGTCTTCCGGCTGCCCCGGTTTGTTTCCATTCACCTTGCTTAGTTTACACCTTTTCTGGATAATCTTAGGGGTTGCTCGGGTGTATTCGGGCTTGACACAGAAGAGACTTGAATTATTTTGCCACCATCAAAGTAAAGGATTTAAAATGGATTACAAAGATCAGGACCAGGGCTTTGATCCCGAAAGCCCGGATTACGGCAGTTACGAAAGCACAGAATTGGAACGCTTGTTTGAAAGTGCAGAAACCGATAGCGAAATGTATAAAGCCATTATGGATGAATTGACAAATCGCGGTTATGACTTTGCCCCGGCTGATACCGTTTTACAGCTGGATGAATTGGAACCCTTACCAGAGCTGAAGCCACTACGCTACAGCATCTTCGGCACCCGTATCTGGAATATTGTCATGCTCCTAGTCGGTATTCTCGGAGTCACATTCTTCATCAAAGTACAATCTGGGTTTGGCGAAATGGATCCATCTCTGCGCGTGATGGCCTATTCCATGGTAGTAGTGCTACTTAGCTTGAGTTATCTGATCTCCGGCATCAGGCTCCTGGCAAATCACAAGGATCAAAACAATCCTTTGCGCGCAGTCTTCACCGGAGAATACTGGTTTCTGGCGATTCTTTGGTTTGCCTTTGCGGCATACGAAATATACAATGCTGCCACCAGTTTTGTGATGTATTGGAATATGCAAATAGGGCTCAATATTTCTCTATATGCCGTGATTCCCTCTCTTACCATGGTTTTATTCAGCTTCCTTCTTGGCATGGCAATGCTGTATCTGGCCATCGAACTTAAGGTAAAGAAAGATAAACCGATAGATACCTTGTAGCAGGAAGCAGCTCTTTTGGAAAAGGGGCGGATACCATTCTATCCGCCCCGAATTTTTGCCTATTTAATCAAGAGCATTTTGTGCTTCGAGCTCATGCCTCCACTTATCACACGCAAGTAGTATACTCCGCTGGAGCAGGCTCTGCCGTGATCATCTTTGGCGTCCCAATCAATTGCATGGATTCTGCCGGTATACACTTCATCTGCCAGGCTACGCACTTTTTGTCCCTTTATGTTATAAATATCCAGCTTCACAGGAGCAGATTTTTCCAATTCAAGCATTATCTTTGTGGATCCTGAGAATGGATTGGGATAGTTATTCAGCTTGGGGACAGAAGTGATCTGCTCATCTTCAACCGCGATATAGCTGAGGTTTGCCAGCGCAGTCCGGCTCTCAAGATACACTTCTTCAGGAGAGTAATAGACTGCGGCAATTTTGATCTCATAATAGGTCGTCGGATTCATTCCGCTCAGATTGTAGCTGCGGCTCTCTGGTGGCAATTCGATGATGTTCCACTGGGTGGCGGGCTGACCATATTCTTTCCACGTCACTTCAAAATGATGGGGGTTGATCATGGAAAACCAGTTCAAAACGAAGGTGTCCGGAGCCTGGTTCTCAATGGTATTCAAGTATGGTATCGCAGTGAGGTCTGCATCGGGATCCACATAGAATGCTGTGTCGATAAAGTCTTCGATTGCCAAAGACTGAGTCTTCAATTCATCTATGGAAGTGCCCACGAAGTAGATTACATAAAACTCAATGGATTCATGAGCTGCCAGTGACAGGCGATTAAGGTAATTGCCCTGGCTATCGGTTGCATCATATTCCGGTGTACCGGGTTGTGCTCCATACATTGTGTTCAACACTCTGGTATCATTGGGCGTAGGTTGCTCATATTCATATACTTCGTCCGATAATGGTCGCAGAGGGGCGAATTTTGACGGATCGGGATTGCTTCCGGTTGCCAACCAGTATTTTTCGTTTGATGTAATCAAGGATGGAAAGTGATCATGCACATCAGTATCATCGGGGCCGCTTCCTACCCTCCAATACCAAGCTTGATTATTTATATATGGTAGATTCGGGATGTATACTTTGGAGGCGATATGGTAGGGAATTTCAAAAGAACCATCTTCGGCATCCCTGCTATACGCAAATTCATAGCCATCTCCTTTCACAAAGCCACTTTTATCGTCTGCAGCAATACCGCTGACCAGGGTTGCCGGCCCAATATCTGCGTCAAAGTAATGGGAAATCGCAAGATCCTCTATACTATCATCTTCATTGCAATTGTATATGCTGTGTTTCTGAACCAGAATGTTGTGATAATTCTGAATCGGCCAGCTGTAGCTTTCCTGGTGTATCGCCAATCCCAAGGGATAATGACTGCTGGCATTGTTACTTGCACCCCAGTCTCTGTCTCCTTCAACGCCAAAAGGGCAATAGTCATAGAAATAGGCGCTTTGAGTGAGAAAGCCGGGGGTTTCAAAGTTTCCATCCTGGGGAATGGAGAAGCAGAAAGTTTCACTGTTGAAGGGATCAAAAGGAATGGGTGCGGGAGTTCCAAAGATGCTTTCCAGGACCCTGTCATTTTCACTGTAATACTGGGCGTTGGGTACGATGGAAGCCAGTTCATTCTCGTTTAAGGGATTATATGCCGGGAGCAATTCGTACAAATCGCTATCCCCATCCGCTCCGGCCGATGTGAGACTGTCAATAACTGCTACCAAACCAGGGTTCCATAAATGATGATCTGCTGTTACATAGTCTGTACTGTTTTGCGGGGGATAATGTAGCCAATATAACTGATTGCCCTGATCGTCCTTGCGGGATTTCTTTCCTGATACCCAGATTGTGCCCCGATATAACAGCGAGTTGTTCTCTAAGTATTTCATATCGGATATGGTTGCATAGTTACTTAAGTTGAACGAAAAAATACCGTTGTGCTGTGGAGCATCGTCGGCCATGCGATTCGGGTGGCTTCCCTGCAGGGACAAGGCCCATGCCGAAAGTGAAACAAACATAAGGATTACACAAATAAAGCGTTTCATTATCTCCTCCCCTGGGCATACTGCCCGGCTCGAAAATCTTCAAATACCATGGCCAGCGCGCTAGATACTGTATCCGAATCCATATATGACAGTGGAAATCCAAAAACCGCAACCGAAGAGTGCCCACTATTGTATCGGTAAGCCACATACTTCGAGCTGAAATAGTCATATTGTTCTTGAGTTGGTGGGAAGTTTTCATAGTCCACAGGCTTGCATCCGCAAGAGTATATCCAATCCAGGTTCAAAGCCGGATCAAAGAGTGTGATAGAGGATAGACCCTCTCTGAATTCGACTATGGGATTGAAAGCAGTATCCAGATTAAGCGGGATATCCACAAATTCTTGAAGACCCTGTGCTTCAATGAAGTACGCATTCAGAATCGGGCTTGCGCCCATGCTCTCCAGCAGATTGATATTGTTTATTCCTAGTTGTTCACTGGCAAAATTAACTGCTTCCATCTCCACATAGCTGCTTATCAAATGGTGTGTGCCGCTTAAAATCAGATTTCCCATATTGTTCAGATAGATGTTCAGCGCGTCCAGATGATCAACAAAATTGGGATTTTGAGTAGGGTTGTCGGCATGTATCAATACGGCCTCGTAGTTCATAAAAGCAACTGCCGAAATCACCTGATCACTGTCCACTGTAAGCACCGGCTCAAAGTTGTTTGGTACTACTGTATCGTAGAAGTTGTCTACGATTCCGTCCGGAGACACGCTAGAATTATGGGTGTCGTCATCCACAATCAGTATTCCGTCACGCGCTTGTGGGCTTATAAGGTGTGCCAGATTGAATTCATATCTGCAAATGTCACTTAACTCACCCTGCAAATCTTCCACCATCACTTCAAACAAGTGACTGCCATCATCCAGATTTTCAAAGATGTGACTTCGGCTCAGTTTGTTCAGATTTATTATCCTCAGCCAGGTGTTTCCATATGGGTCATCACGAAATTCAGGGCCAAAATAACAATCTTGTATTGGAAAAGGGTCACCATCAAAGCGCAACCAGAAGGCAACGATGCGGCTACCGTAATCTATATTATTCTCATTCAGGACAATATTGGCTTCCCAGCCATCCAGAGGATTATTCGTAACATAGTGGCCTTGAAGAATGCCATACTGTCCATTGTATCCCCAGTTGATATGTAGCTTGAAATCCGTAGAATTGATTGCTTCATGGACTCCGTCAACATTCCACAATTGGCGGGGGTAACCATGGCTGTTTGCCGGTAGAGGGGGATTATCATAAGAAGTCCAGGAGCTATAGTGATAGCTGCCCAGTCCTATGGTCGTTTGTGGGTAAACCATGGCCACGGGCCGAAATCCAGCTACAACTCTGAAGATAAAAGATCCCGCATCCTGCTGCTCTATCCCTGCTCTACTTACCACATAGTATTCAAACTCCGTGTAAGAATTGTCTTCATTTACTATCAGAGCCGGCGCAGAGTATTGGGATAGATGTATTTTTCTGATATCTGGGCATTCAATGGAATTGAACCAATTGCCTTCTGACACCACATTTTGGTTGGAATCGAGTTGATTGATGCGATACATAAAATGGTGAGCATAATTGCCGTCCACAAATATATCGCCGATTTGCTCCAGCAGGATAAACTCAATCCCGCTAGAATAAGTGCCGCCATAATCGGTTGGGCTGGTCAAAGTACTGCCAATGAAGCGATTGCTTTTAAATGCTGAAGACAGTTCCTCGATGTGTGCATCCGGATATTTCACCCGGGTGCTTACGGAACAGACCAGATTTGCTAAACTACCATTAACTGAATCGAAATCGATGGAGATCTGGGCTTTTTCGGTCCAGATGTCTCCTCCGGGCCACAGTATCCACCCGGCATCATCGGTATGAAAACCCGGCAGTACTCCCTCTTGGAGCGTATTGATCCGATAGGCATAAGAGTAGATTTCCGGACTTGGTGATTCCAACGAGATAAATTGTCTGAATCTGAAATTTCCATCATCCAGATCGATTTTCTCTTCCGCAAAAACTAGATTGGGTGTCTCGGTTGTTACCGGGCCTACAGTTCTCCGGCTGTCACAGGAAATGAACAAAAACAACGGGACCAGTAATACCAACAGTCGCTCAAGCTTGCTCATAGTATCTCCTTAATAATTGGAACAATTTGCTTATATTCAAGCATGATATTTTATGTCAAGCACAATATTTATTTTCTCACTTTTCCCGTCGTGAAAACTATAATCGGTAGCGACTAGCCATAAGTGTTGATAAGGGTTCAGCCAAACTATGCGCTATATGGGGATAGCTAATTATATGGAGTCATGCTCGTAATCTGGTTTGAGATGAAGATAAGCGGGCTTTGCCAAAAAAATAAGCAGAGGCGCATTCCCTGGGCGTACAATCATCCGGGTCCCTTCAAAAGGGAACTTAAGAGCAAAATAATGTATCAAGAGCTATTTTGCGGGCAAGGCAAAAAGCCGAAGCGTACAGATCTTTTCAGATAAGGGTTTTTATGCCTTATCAGTGCTGCCCAGCAGACGATAGATCAGGCCTCCGCCAATGGCACCAATGATTGGGAATAGCCAAAACATCCACAATTGCCTCACAAATTCTCCTCCGGCAAAGAAGGCAACGGCAGTGCTGCGAGCCGGGTTCACAGAGGTATTTGTAACCGGGATGCTGATCAGGTGGATCAAAGTTAAGGCCAAACCAATGGCGATCGGAGCAAATCCGGCAGGAGCTTTTTTGTCTGTAGCACCCATGATCACCAGCAAAAACATGCCTGTCATCACCACTTCACAGATGAGACCGGGCAATACCCGATAGTTTTCCGGAGAAGCGCTTCCTACTCCGTTTGCAGCAAAATTCCCGTAAGCGTTAAATCCGGCCTTACCTGTCGCGATCACGTATATCAAAGCGCCCGCGACAAATCCGCCCAAAACTTGGGCTATGATGTAGGGGATAAGATCCCTGGCCGAGAACCTGCCTCCTGCCCATAGTCCCAGCGATACCGCGGGATTCAGGTGGGCTCCGGAAATGTGACCAATGGCGTATGCCATAGTGAGAACAGTGAGACCAAAAGCCAGAGATACTCCGGCACGGCCAATCCATTGACCTGCCAGGATAGCTGATCCACAGCCCCCCAGCACAAGCCAAAAAGTACCGAAGAATTCGGCACCCATGCGTTTCGTGAGATTTGGCATCATAACTCCTTCGTGCATGAGATTGCTACCGATGGTATCATCTACCAATCGGTACTTAAGAAAACTCATATTCACTTTGATAAGTATACTAATAGATTATATCATTATTTGTCAAGTATTTCCTGTTCTTGTTCTCTCCAGCTTTATGAAACCTGATCGATCTTGATTTGGCCTCAATCCATCTTTCTTGGGTGTTTGGCGGTCCCCAGAAGCCGCCATTAGGGCTGTCTCTACAAGACCACTCCCCAGGCCAGCATATACATGATGGCACCAGGCCTTAGCCTCAAGCCGTGAGGGCGCTAAAGAGGAGAGAATCTTTGAGTGACAGTGCAGTGTGAACAGTGGATCAGGGAGTGTGAGGGAGTGTAGTGAGTGAGTGTAGAAAGACCAAATTCCCAATCTCACTGTCAGCTCTGTAGACAGTGTTAATCAAGTGGTCATCAAGCGTTAATCAA
>ENA-UOOK01002124-UOOK01002124.1-fermentation-metagenome-genome-assembly--contig:-NODE-2124-length-24927-cov-28.326150_pt1 | contig 24927 bp, 19 predicted proteins | sample MGYA00245777_ERZ724023 | MGnify/ENA primary metagenome ERZ724023 (study PRJEB28704, sample SAMN03018312) | fermentation metagenome | biome: anthropogenic terrestrial biome; feature: soil... | reverse complement strand
AATCCTGCAAAAATATGGCTCATTAGGGGCAAAAAGAAAAGGAAAATTAAATCCGATCTACCATTCCTTCTCAGTTAAAAGGCAGTATTTTGCTAAAACTGTTATAGAAGGGTTGACGAATGATAGCCCTAACCTGCTAAGATATGAAATTCAAGCTATAGATAAAGAGATTGAATTCTAAACTAGTGAATCCATGTTTTTGTTCATAGGGGAGGGGAACCTTATTTAAGAATTATTAAAACCAAATCCTTCAAAGAAGCCATTAGCAAAACGAACCCAACCATCTTTCCAAGTGACAATTTAAAAAGACGAATTTGAGGTTAAAAGTGTACCTTCAAACATTATCCTGTATACTTATAATTCTGTTAAAGGGATAGGGGTTATTAAGTAGAAAGAGAAGCAGAGGAAAAATTTGCATCTTGAGATTCTAAGCTTCGTTCTAAGCATATAATACCCCAGAGAAACTATTATACTTTGAATAAGTTTTTGCAAGGTCTTAGAAAAAGGTTACCTAATTTTTAAGAAACAATCAATCTATTTTAAGGGTTATTTAACCCTTAAGAGGCGTAAAAAAACCAACAGATTTGCGGGGAGTAAATTGCAGGTAGCTTAAGATTGTGATAAAATAAACGATAATTGGCATAGGAGTGCAGTGAAGGTAAATTATGCTAGTCCTTTGAGCACTTTCTATATATTTCAATCGAAGTTGCTACATTAAGCAGCAGTAACAATTAACGAAAGGGTTGATATCATGGAAACTTATGGCCTTGATAAGTTAGGTCTAACCAATTTTGGCAAGATCTTTCGCAACCTCTCGGTGCCAGTACTAGTAGAACATGCAGTATCCCGTGGTGAGGGAAAGCTGGCATCAAATGGTGCTTTAAATGTTCTAACAGGTAAATATACTGGTCGCTCTCCAGAGGACAAGTTTATTGTCGATGAACCAAGCATACATGATGAGATTATGTGGGGTAAGGTAAACAAACCATTTACTTCCGAGAAATTCGATGCTCTCTACAATCGCTTGAAAGCTTACCTCCAAGGTAAAGATCTCTATATCTTCGATGGCTTTGTAGGTAATGATCCTACACTTCGCTTACCAATTCGTATTGTTAACGAGTATGCTTATCAAAATCTCTTTGTGCGTAACCTCTTTGTTCGTCCAACAGAAAACGAATTAGCTAAGCATATTGCAGAGTTTACTTGTATCTGTGCACCTGGCTTCAAAGCAGTTCCTGAGGTAGATGGAACTCACTCCGAAGCATTTATTATTGTTAGTTTCGAGCGTAAGCTAGTAATCATCGGTGGTTCAGGATACGCAGGTGAGATGAAGAAGTCCATGTTCTCAGTTATGAACTTCCTCTTACCTAACAAGGGTGCTCTACCAATGCACTGCTCCTGCAACGTTGGTAAAGATGGCGATGTAGCACTCTTCTTTGGTCTTTCAGGAACAGGTAAGACCACTTTATCTGCTGATCCAGATAGAGGCCTTGTCGGTGATGATGAGCATGGCTGGACCGATAACGGTGTCTTTAACTTTGAAGGCGGCTGCTATGCTAAGACCATTAAGCTTTCTAGAGAAGGCGAACCAGAGATCTACGATGCTATCCGTTTTGGTTCCATTCTAGAAAACGTTGTAATGGGCGATGATTCCCGCACCCCTGATTATGATGATGATAAATATACCGAGAATACTCGTGCAGCTTATCCTATCGATTTTATTCCTAATGCCATTATTCCTGGTGTAGTTGGTCATCCAAAGACTGTTATCTTCTTAACTGCTGATGCTTATGGTGTACTACCACCTATTTCGAAGCTCACCAAAGAGGAAGCTATGTACCAGTTCCTCTCAGGTTATACCAGTAAGTTAGCTGGTACCGAAAGAGGTATCACCGAGCCTCAAGCAACATTCTCCACTTGCTTTGGCGCACCTTTCTTACCTCATGATCCTATGATTTATGCAGATCTCTTGGGTAAGAAGATCACCGAGCACAACACCAATGTTTTCCTCGTAAACACAGGTTGGGTTGGCGGTCGTGCAGGCGATGTTAAGAGAATGAAGCTTTCCTATACCCGTGCTATGGTACGTGCAGCACTCAATGGCGATCTCAATAACGTAAAATATACTGCCGATCCAATCTTCAAGGTACTTGTACCGGCAGAGATCCCCAACTCCGATGTACCAGCCGAGGTACTCAATCCTAAGAATGCGTGGAAAGATAAAGACGCTTACGAGAAGAATGCTAAAGAACTCGCAGCTAGATTTGTGGAGAACTTCAAGAAATTTAAGTCTGCTACCCCTGAAGTTGTGGCAGCAGGACCTAATGCTTAATAAAGAATGGTCGCTAGCTAAGCTAGCGACCTTTTTTATATCTTTATACATATTGGCTTTTAGAAATAACAAAAAATCATGAATTCAAGGTTACCTAGGAGTGTGGCTATTTGGCCAGTGGTGGATGTTAGACAAAGAAAAATAGGCACGGCAACCACGTGAATTATGGAGCTGGAAATAAAATGCCCCTTAAGGGTTTAAAGTGAACGTGTTTAAAGGGTTGTTGATTTTGTAGTATGCGAAAACATAGTTCGTAATTATTCTTTATCAATTACTAACTGTTTTTAACCTTATAATAGAGATAGATCGTAGATAGATAGGCGATTAAATAATTAAGAAGAGAGGGTGTTTATCATGACTAAGACATTTATAGTTACCACAAAAATCAGGAGGGTGACTATAATTTAACCCTCCTGACGATAAGGAGGATATATATGGCTTTAAATTGGATTAATGTAAATGATTATTCGTTTAACAGCTTTTTGCTTCTAGAAAGATTCCAAATTCGGTTGATTTGCCAAACTAACGGTGAAGAGTTTAAGAAAAATCTTGGTATTGCCCTCTACTACAATCCACCTGTAAAGTGGTATTTTATGCATAAATGCCCAGAGTGTAAGTTATATGTTGAAGGAATCACCTCCTCTGTTTCCCCAGGGTTAAGTGAACGTGATATCCGACAAGCAGAAGTTTTTATAATGGAAGTTTGGGAGGATTTTGTGGTTTATTGTTATCCGGAGATAATGGACCAAAGTTGCAATTTTATCTATGCTTGGAACAAAGAGAGATTATTTGAGCTGGCAGATTTTACGGATAAAGTGGTTCTTGATGTGGGGAGTGGCTCAGGTCGTCTGGCATTTGCTGCTGCAGAAAAAGCAAAATGTGTTTATGCAAGTGAACCTGTAGATAAACTTCGTGAGTATTTACGGGACAAGATAACTAGAGAAAATATCAAGAATATAATAGTCGTTGATGGCATGGTTGATAAAATTCCGTATCCAGACAATATGTTCGATATCGTTATGTCAGGCCATGTAGTTGGTGACGATTATGACCTAGAACTTGCTGAATTAACGAGAGTGGTAAAAAATGGTGGCTATATTTTGGATTGCCCAGGTGAAGACGACAGAAAGTCAAGTTCTCGCATAGAGATGATTAAACGTGGCTACGAAGAACTACATTATGTTAGTAAACTTGGTGGAGATGTTTATCGGTATCGGCAGCAGATTGTAAAGTAATTGTTTTTATGTGTTGAAAACAAAAACCTCATTAAGGAGAACTACCAATCTTTCGAGGTCTTTGTCTAAAAGCACTTAACAATAATCCTCATAAAGGATGGAGTGATCTCTTTTAGACGATCACTCCATAATCCCTTTATTGCATTATATTATGGTTTTACCAAGCAAGCTTGTTAACTTTCCTTGGGTCTAGGTTGGGTGCCTAAAGATTGTTTTTAATAACTTACAAGGAGCCGATATCTATGAAACCAATGTTTCGCTCCTACCAAACGGAAGAAGACTATTGGCGTATTCGTGAGTTTTTAAGAGAAGTATTCTTACTTAATAATTGCTATGAACGAAGTTGGCATGTAGCTAGACTAGATTATACCCGCCAGCACATATTACTTAATTGCACTAAATTACATTTAGATGATGTAGCTTATATTGGTGAAGTAGAGGGGAAGATTGCAGCCTTTATAGTAGCAGATGGTGACTTGGGAGAAGCACATTTTTCTGTTCATCCTAGTTTTAGAACCCCTGAACTAGAGGAAGAAATGCTAAAAGTAGCAGAAGAACACTTAAGCGAAGAGATAAATGGCTCAAGAAGCTTACGATTATGGGCAGTAGATTCAGATAAACTCAGGGAATCTATCTTAGAAAAACATGGGTATAGTAAACAAAGTTGGGCTGAATGCCAGTGGCGATGTAAGTTAGATCAGCCAATACCTAAAGCCCAAGTTGCTCCCGGGTATACTGTTCGTTCTTTAGGAGATGGTCTTGAACTACTAGAGAGGTGTTATGCTTCTGGTTTAGGGTTTCATGAGGGAGATATCAAGTATGCAATAGAAAATAGAGATGATATTACCTGGTACCGTAATATCCAAAGGGCACCTCTATACAGGCGAGATCTTGATCTTATAGCGGTAGCACCAGATGGAGCTATAGCTGCTTTTTGTACAATTTGGTTTGATGATGTAACACGTAGTGGCTATTTCGAACCAGTAGCTACTGTGCCAAAGTATAGGCGCTTAGGGTTAGCACAAGCTGTAATGACCGAAGGTTTGCACCGACTTCAACAAATGGGTGCTACCACAGCATTTGTAGGTGGCTTTAGCCAAGCTGCAAACTCTTTATATGAACGGGTCATGGGTCCTGAACATGAACTCTATGTGCCTTGGGAAAAGAAATGGTAATCTCTGCTAAAGTTTATAACATAATTAAGATGACGAGTTAAGGTCGGGGGTGGCTAGCCACTCCTTTGTTATGTAAAAAAATTTAAACCGGATTTATTAAAGCATCGGATTAAGAATGACAAAGAGGTGCCAATGAAAACGCCAATGTTACAGGGGAAATGCTACCTCAAGTAAACTGTTACTACTAAAGATGTAGTTCTTTTCTTTAGCTATAAATAACTAACATAGAAAGCGTCTTTCTTGGGAAACACCATTAGAAACATTTGTGGAAAGTGTCACATTTAACTTGGCAAATAATCGCTATAGACGAGGAGGAGATAATATGCAATGTAATATCAATGGGAAAGAGTATATATACACTGATAAGGTACGGGACAATGACTATCTACGTAATAGCTTTAATAAGCTTGCCATAAAGATCTTTGGGCTAGATTTTGAACCATGGTATCAAAATGGGTATTGGGGTGATAGCTATATCCCTCATGTTTTAATAGATAACCAATGTGTAGTAGCTAACGTTTCTGTAAATATAATAAATACGGTGTGGCAAAATCATAAAAAATGTTATATTCAGCTAGGAACTATTATGACAGACAATGAGTATAGGAACAAAGGATTAGCACGATGGTTAATAAATAAGGTTATCGACGAATGGAAGGATAGATGCGATTCTATCTACCTTTTTGCCAATAATAGTGTGTTAGATTTCTATCCCAAATTCGGATTTATGAAAGCTACTGAATATCAGTATCAAATGCCAATTAGTAAAAAGAACGGCTTGGTAAGAAAGCTCGACTTGATATCGCAACAAGATAAAGAATTACTATTGAGAAAATATAGCCAATCAAATCCATTTTCAGCTTTGCCAATGGAACAAAACTTCGGTTTACTAATGTTTTACTGCTCTCAATTTATGAAAAACAATGTTTACTATGTAAAACAATATGATGCAATTGTTATTGCTGAATATGATAGTGATACTTTAATTTGTTACGATATATTTTGTAACGGGGAAAGCTGTTTGCAAGATATTTTATCGGTTATGGTAGCAGCTAATACTAAAACTGTTGTACTTGGATTTACGCCAAAACAAAGAGAAAAGTACAAAGTATCAGGACTACATGAAGAAGATACTACGCTATTTGTTTTAAAAGACAAAGAGAATATATTTTCTGATAACCAAATAATGTTCCCCTTGTTATCACATGCATAATATATCTCTTTATTTCTAAATTAATATTTGAGGAGCCGTCTGTGGGGTAGTAAAAAGAGGCTAAAAGGGAATTGATCGAGTTGTAGCATTTTAATAAGTTAGTATGGTACATGTCTGCCTAATTAAGTAGGAGGAGAAGCCCGCGGCAAATTACCAAGACAAGATAGATATGTTGACGAACTAATTAAAATAATCGATGAGTTAGGACTAAAACGTTATACCGGACCAGATGGCGAAAGTAAGGTATCTTTTTGGAACTATAAATATAGCCATACAGCTTAATGTAATAACTTTATTGCATTGGGCTCCAGAGAACGCTTCTGTTTACTTGCGTATTGCCATTCCGGTATTCTAGAAACTAACTAATTAACTTTTCTAAAATTGGTTTTATCACATTTTGGACAAGGTGGGAGAGTATCTGAATGATCGTCTAGTCGAACAAGTTGTCCACAGTTAGTACATTTATAGGTACCTTTGCCTGGCTTTTCACCAGTTGTTGGCATAGCAGGTCACCTCCTTTAATAAGGCTTCAAATATGCATTCTTCCTGTCAGATAACTTCCCTTTATTCTGGAAAACTGATTGAATCTCTGCTAGATTGGTGCTGGAACTTATTGTAAATTACGAAAATTGCAATTTTTTGATCTAAGGAAATTGACAAGTACTTCTGGTTTCTAAAACTGTACGTAATATATAGATAGTGGAATAGATGTTACTTCGTAAGCTTTAGCTAACAACTCATTATTAAATAATACTAATTAATGCTGGGTTTGGATTATTAAGATTAATCTTCATCATCATCCTCCCCACTGAAGAAAGATTCAAGTTCATCTATGTCATCTTGAGAGACTATTATCTCATAGCCAAATTCCTTAGGAGTTCTATTGAAGATGCTTAATGTTTCTGCAAAGGTATCTTCATCTATGAGATTGTCTTCGAAGTTTCTAATAATGATCTCGATAATATTAGGGGAAGTACCAATGTTTTTTGTTGGCTGATTCAGTTTAAGAAATACTTCGTTATTAGTTGCCAGACCAGTTTTGCCATACTCGTCTTCAAGGTCTCTTTCGTTAACAGCGTACAATTTTTCATACTGCATTGAAGATATTGCTCCAATTTCTTGCAGTCTTTTAACAAGAGAACGGTAAGGTAGCCACCATGTACAGTGGAGTCTAGCGATGAATCGCAACAGTGTTTTATGTTGGATCTTTTCTAATGAAGATGTCTTAAACTCATCAAGTACAATACTTTCAAGTACAGTTTCAGGTAACAAAAACTCTGCTGCAAATCGATTAGCTTTTACCTCAATAAGGTTACTTTTTTCATCGTCTGGTCTGCTAAGGTGTGAGCCGGATTTCGTGTAGTAGTGATACAGCTCATGAGCGATGGCAAAGATTTGCTTATCGTAATAATCAGCAGTGTTAAGTCCTATGAAGGTGAGGTTTTCGCCACTTTCTTCAGAGTACATAATTGCAGCAGAAAAAGCCGGTCTATTACCTTCAGGTTCGATGGGATATTCCAGCAACATGATGTCTAGCTTATCAAGAATTGTAAATATGTCGTTGGCAATAGGCGTTTCACCTACAAAGCCTAAAGAAAGGCGTTTTTCCCCGGCTAGTTTGCGTATGTTATCTATTTGTACTTCATTAAGCGTGACTGGATTCATTTTCAAATGATCTCCTTAAGTGAATTTGCTGTCTAAGAGACAACATCATCGTAAATAGTTTTTCTACGCCTTCTTTTTCACTATTACTTAATGCTTCACTTCGAAGAGCCACAAAAGAGTCTGTTCTTTCTTTTTCTACGAACATTTCTGTAAGATCAAAGCCTAAAACACTCGATAAAGATTCAAACTGTATTAGAGATGGAGTGAAATTTTCTCTTTCAATGCGGCCAATCATAATTCTGTTTATGCCGGTTAAATTACCGAGTTCTTCTTGTGTATATCCTTTTTCTTCTCTTAAAATTTTAACTGTTTCGGCTAACTTTTTAGTTGATAAAGTTTTCATAGTGGGGTCTCCTTTTATTACTATAGTATGCCCTCTTTTAATTATATGATACTCTAAGTAACAAAGCACGTCAAATTCTATCGATTAAACAGCAAAAATGAAATGTTAAATAACAATGAGTGTAAAAAAGTCCATTGTGTAATATATAGTTACATGAGTTTAGTTCGAAATTCATCTTTCAAAATACGTAAAGAGAGCTTACATCTCATATATCTGGCAGAGATATCGAGATGTTGAATTATTTCGATAATCATGAAAAAGAAGCAGGAGATCTATTTACAAAGCTAATAAAGGACACGGAAAAAGCAACTAAAAAAGCTCAAAAGAAGCAAAAAAATATAACTGGATAACTGAATATGTTGGTTGTAGCACTGAAGACCATGTGAGCCATTATATTGTCATCCAGACTAATTCAAACTCGGGTGGAGTATTATAAGCGTAGACCAGGTGGGTAGAATTAGAGTTTTCAAAGCAAGCGATGGCGATTACATAAGGCTCTTTTAAAAGACAAGAGCAATGGTACAAAGAGGATGTTGTTGCTACTTCTAACTTGGGTTTCAATTTGGCTATTTCAAGCGCCCTTGTTTGTAGTTCTTTTCTATACCGTTCTAAGAGTTTCTCTAATTTCACGATATAATGTTTTTTTCCCCGGGGAAAAAAACAGAAAAACTCATTCTTACGAGTCATGACCGAAGTGATATGAGAGATAAAAAAGTACGACATCTGCTATGCAGATGTCGTACTGAATCACTATATCCTGCCGAAGCAGGTCTCAGCCGGCTGTACCTAACGGCATATTATACCGTCACACAGCCTATCATGATTCTATAATGGTATATGTCTTTTAGCTTGTCAATATCCAAGGAGATATAACCACGACCGGACGCGTTTTGTTCTTTTCTCCGCCTATGTTACCTTCTCCAAGCTCAGCATCAAAGATACCACCCCGATAGGCTTGAACAATAAATGGAGAGTTATTGAGAAGATTCTTACGAAGAAGTAGGTTCTTTTCTACAAAGAGTTCTGTTTTCCTTTTTAACCATTTACTTGAACTAATTATATTGTCTAAAACAGACCAAGCCAAGACATCACTTCCATACTTTTACCTTTATATACAAAATTCCGCATAATTGAGAGAACCTCTTGTGATCCAAATACAAAAGCAAAAAAGTGTTGGTATGTAACTACAGATAAAAACCTACCAAGATACCATTTAAGTTCGGAATTATATTAAAGGTAGAATGGTTCTCGATAGGTTTTTTTATCTAGCTAAGGACATATTAATGAAAAGGTTTCTAATTCAAGGAAGAAACCTGGTAAGCAGATATGAAGGGACAATACATACTTTACAGTTCGTTACAATCCTGTAAGACAATTTTTAAAAAGTCGTGAATAGAAAAGTCTGGATTATTATAACAGGCTACAGAAGATAACATAAAACGATCAGTTTCTAATTTAGAGGCTCGAATTTGTTCTACTCGCTTTATGGCACTTTTTACGTCATCAAGAGTAATCTACGTTAATATTTTATCAAGAACAGCCTTTTCTTTAATATTCGCATTTTGGCTAAGCTTGTATATTCTGCGTACATCATCTATATAAGCATTGGTTGATGTAACGGGTCTGTTAAAATCTTCTTTGTGAAGAATAAACCATACATCGATGTTTACATTGCTATAAGCATGATAAATTTTTTTACCTTTCTTCTTCTTACTTTTACGTTGGAGTTGTTCGCAAAACTCTATCTTTCGGCGAAATTCCTTTTCTTTGCAATCATGATCAAATAAAGCAACGGCATCGTAATCTGTGTAATCCTCTATTAAGTTTTTCGGGTAAACCTCGTCTCGTGCTAAAAGTAACAACACGCTCTGGGAATTTTTTAAGCAGAACTCCTAAGTGCTTTAAATACATTTCTTCCTGTTGCCCTTCACAGACGCAAAAGTAGGTTTTTCGATACATCGATTATTCCTCCTGTGCTTCTGAAAAGAGTAGTTTGCCAAAGTCAATATATGGAATAGCACCGTAATTTCCTTTAAAATAATTTATCAAATAGTTATGATCGTTTCTAACATCTGTAGAGCCAAAATCAGCGAGCGAATAAATAGTACTTTCAAAGGTATCTTTATCTTTTTCAACAAATTTGATTTGATCGCGCCTGAATATCTTTTTGTTTAGATAAATTGGATTATGTGTTGTAAAGATAAGTTGAGCTTCTTTTTTATTTACGGTAGGATCATTAAATAAAGAGAGAATGCCCTTAATCAATTCAGGATGAATCGATGCATCAAACTCATCTAATATGAATGTGCCTCCCTCCATGAATAAGGATTCAAACGGAATAGCAAAATCCAAAAGTTTCAAAGTCCCTCTCGATTCCATCAACTCAGCTGGAACAATTATCTCCTTGTTATTGTATTTATAAACAGAAACAAGCTGCATATCGGCAGAATGCTCATCATTAGATTTTTTGGATTTAAACATGACTTTTTGAGGACCGAAGTCCGCATTTTTTACAAAATTATCTAGAGTTTTATTCCATGCAAAAAAGCTCTTATCAGGCATATCGGTTGTAGAAAAAGTAATGTTGGTTTTTTTAAGTGTAAAATCGCTTACTACAATTAACTTATTTTGGAAGTAATCAATTACTTTATCAGCGATTTCACTACTGACTACTGTTTTAAATGCATGTGTTAAAAATAATTCAGTAGGATCAAGGTTTTTGTTTATTTTGTTTTCAATTTCTATTAGCAACTTTTCATCATACTGTATAATGGAAAGTACCTTTTTGTCTTTTTTGATTTCAACTTGCCTCAAGCCACGTTCAAAAATTTGAATTAATGTTCTGTTTTTCTTTATCCATAGCTGTTCGGCTACAATCTGTCGTTTGTCTTTGTCAAATGATTTGGTAAGAACCTCAAAGAAATATATAAAATGAGAATCCTTGTTTATAAACTCTAATTCAAATAACATCGGTTTTTGCTCAGAGCTATGAGCAAAAGGATACAATTCCAGATTGTTCAAATCTGGGGACAAAGCTTTAAGAGAGCCTTGTAAAACAATTTCTCTCATCAATGCTAAGGACATGATAATGTTAGACTTTCCACTTGCATTTGCTCCATATATTACAGAAGAAGGAAGAATGCGTAGATTATTTTTGCGAATGAGATTTTCATCTAAAGTGCTTTGTCTTCCTGCTGTCATATTTAGTTGTGTCTTGTTCTTGAAAGAACGGAAGTTTTGAAACACATATTTTATCAACATACAGCACCCTCCTTATAGATAAAGGCAAAACCTCAAGTGCATATACTATTATATCGTACTGATGCTTATAATATAATACAGTTGAGAAATAAACTCAAATAGCCCTAACTGGTATAGTTATATAAAAGATCAAACATAGAGAGAACGGAAAAGACTTGTGAGTCACCTAACTAACTACAAATCTGAAATGAAGAAGCGTGGAAAGAAACACATTAACCTTAATAGAAAAGATATCCAGATAAGCTGGGCTCAAATAAAAAAAGAACAGCTTCTTGATAAATACTATGCCATTGAAACCTCTGAACTAGAGTTGTCTAAAGAAGAAATAATTAACATATATAAAAAGCTGTGTGAAACTGAAGATAGTTTTAAAGTAATGAAAACACAACTACAAGCAAGGCCAATATATGTTTGGACTAAAGCAAGTATCGAGGGATATTTCGTGATATTTTATTTAGCATTGGTTTTACAGAGAATGCTTGGTTATAAGCTGAAGCGAGCAAATGTGAAACGTACAATTGATGAAGTTTAAGCAGATAACATTCTACAGGTCACAACGGACTATTTATTTTGATGTAGAACTAATGAAAAGGGAAGGCCTAAACGGCAATGTCATTAAGTTAAGAACCGAACAATTATAACTCAATAAGACAGAGTATGAGAAAACATACCCTGTCTTCTTTTGGTTTATCAAAAATAGGACTTGACAAATAGATTAAAATGTGGGGCATAGTCCCCTAAATGTAGGTATTTTAAGGAGGTTGTAGCATGGTAAATCATTCACTATTTGTGAAGGGAAAAAATTGATATAGTTGCAAGGTCAAAAATCAGGTTCCCAAAATAATTAAGTGATAATTTTAGAAATCTCTTTATTGACATCTGTTGCTACAATCAGTTTACTACCATATTCACTTAACATCTTATTAAACTCCGGACGGTTAGTTTCGAAATCACTGGTCCATTTATACATCATCGATAACATCTTTAAGTCGGATTTATAATCACATTTCTCTATACCAAGCTGTTGCTTGAGAAACCTACTAAAAACTCGATATCGCCTTTTCCATAATGGTGTATCTAAAAATAAAATAACATCAGCCAGTTCTAAAATAAGATGACAGCTTTTGCGGTAGGTACCTTCTATTATCCAACCACTGGTACAACAATCTATACCTTTAATTACCTCTACTTGCTCTTCAGGAGTCCTTTTATATCTGCCATTATCGCTCTTTTGGTGGACAATCTTATCCAGCTCATAATAGGGAATATTTAATTTTTGGGACAGCTTTTTAGCAAGCGTTGTTTTGCCACTGGCAACGCTACCAACTATATATAATTTCATAGAGTGACACTATCCTTTTCTTTGTTTTACTTAGTATTAAGACTTAAGAAGCCAATAGATCGAGAGAGTAGCAATGAGGATAAATGAGTGAACCCTTTATTCACCCGTTCTTAAGATAGTAATCATTTCTTTCGCCTAGGCTCTAGCGATACCTTTTTTGTAGTAAGCAAGAACAAGTGTTAGTAGATATAGTAAATAAAAACACAGCTCCACAATAACGTTGAGGTATCAACTAATAAGGAGCTGTGTTTTTTTGCGTATGTAAGAATTAATAAGTTTTGTCACTTGCAAGTTGTTCTTACCAAGAAAACTCGAATAATTATTTTGCTTAGTTTACAGTACTTAGATTAAATAGGTACAGCTTTTTTCAAATTAGGAAAAATTTATCTTCCCAACGTAACAATGTTATGCTATACTCAACGTAACAAAACAATGTTACGTTGAGGTGAGACTATGCTAATTTCCAAAAAAGACCTGTTAAATGAAACAGGGATCTCCTATGGTCAATTATATCGTTGGAAAAGAGAAGGCTTAATACCTGAAGAGTGGTTTATTAAACAACCATCTTTTACAGGTCAGGAAACATTCTTTCCTAAAGCCAAAATACTAAAACGGATAAATGCTATCAAAGAATTGAAGGATCAATATTCACTAGAAGAACTAGCCAAAATGTTATCTCCAGAAGTTGCAGAACGCATGTTTACAGAAAAAGATCTACAAGTAATCGGCGAAATCTATGATGGTCTCATTCCCTGTTTTTGTAAAGTGTTCGAGAAAAACAAATTTACCTATGTAGAAGTTTTGTTTTTAACAGCGGTATCAATTTTTTATAAAGAACACGACTTACAGCTAATAGATGTAGAGAACATTTGCTCCGGTCTTATACAGTATCTACCAGAGATTAAACAAACAGACTACCTCTGCTTACTGTTAGAACATAACGGAACCTACTTTGCAGTTATCCAAGATGAAAAATCAACTGTATATATGGATAACAGAATCAAACATATTGCTAAAGTTCGTCTCAATGATATATCTGCCAATATGAAAATTAAGTATCGTAAAAGATTTAATTTTATGTTTGACGAGGCTGACGAAGACGACAAAAAAGATAACCCTTTGCAAGTACCAAGCAGTAAGGGTGTGCTAGCATGAAGCAAAACACAATTGCTCTGGGAGAAAAACACCTAGAAGGTGATTATCATCGTATCTTAGCAGCTGGGGATATCTGGCTTAAAGATAGTAAAACGAAATCAATTTATACTGCTGGAGATATCGATATTGAGAATTCTTGCATTCGAAAAATATACTCAGCTGGTGATCTGACAGCCAAAGCTGTAACAATAGGTTTGGGAAAAGTCGCAGGAGATTTAACACTACAGGGGATCTGTAAAGTAGATAAGCTTATTGTAGTTGGTGATATTTCAGCAGAGTATTTAGAGTGTACGTGTCTTAGAAATGGTTCTAATAATAGTAAGGTTAATAACACTCTCCATTGGTCAGGTTTTATTAAAGCTGAGACTTTTGAAAGTGTGGCACCTTTTTTGTTGGACCTAGATTACGAATTCGCTACGATGATTATTTCAGGTCCTTTAGTTGCAACAGAAGAGATCGCGTGCACTAATTTCTATGGTTTAGATCAAATAACAGCTCCTTGTATTAATGCCGACTTAATCTATCTTTTAACAAATGATGGTACTGAGGTTGGAGAACTTGTAGGAAGCAGTATTACAATAGAAACCAAATTTAAACCAGACAAAATTTTTAAATCTATCCCTAAAACTCTTAGATACAATGACCTCTATAGCGATAAGTCACTTATTACTATAGAAGCAATTAGTAGCGATAAAGTGATTATTAACAGTGTTAAAGCAAATTCAGTATCAGGCATTGATGTTGTAATTGGCGATCTCTGCATTGTTGATGAAGTAGTCTATCAGAAAAGCATCAAGATTTCCGATAAAGCAGTAGTGGGGAGGGTAGTTAAACAATGAGAAGCGAGAAAATAGAAGGCATCGGCTCGATTCGTGGCGGCGAATTTGAAAACATTCAGATCGAAGGCATTGGTAAATTAAAAGGTAATGCCATCGCTCAATCTGTAAGTGTAGAGGGCTTATTTAAATCTAAAGGCAAATTAGAAACCAAAAGCCTTAGAATTGAAGGGATCCATAGAGCTTTTCGTGATATCAAAGCTAAAGAGGTTAGAATTGATGGGGTACTAAAATTAAGGAGAGCATCCCTACTTGCAGATAAGATTATTTGTATGGGTGTTATTACCTGCACCAATGAGATCAATGCAGATGAACTCGAAATCCGTGGTATCTGTTCGATTGCTAACTTGTATGGAGATAAAGTTAAAGTTAACTATTATTCTGAAGCTAGAGAAAAGGTTAGGGGGATACCAACCCAGCTTAGCTTAGTGATGAATATGTACTTTGGTCGTAAGGTCAGTTTCGACCATAATAGCATTGATTATGTTGAATGTACGTCTCTTGAAGCATCCAATACCACTTTTAAAACAATTCATGCCCAGGAAGTTTCCTTGAAAGACTACTGTCAGGTAGAAAAACTCTACTGTGATGGGAAGATAGACATTGACCCAACCTGTTCTGTCGGTAAGATTATCTCTAATGGGAAAGTGTTAAAGGATAAGGAGAATAACGATATGGCCAACCCTACTTTGATGAAGATCTTAGATTTATATAAAAATAATAAAATAACAGCTGATGAAGCAGAAAAAATGCTTGGAGCAATTAGTGTATCGCAAAATAACAACAACGATACCGAAGGGCAATTAACATGGAGTGATGATGGTAAACTACGCATTGTGGCTTTTCTTGGGCGTAAGTTACTAAAAAAGAGTGCTCCGGAAGCAAGTAAAATTGAAGTTACTCTAGATGGGGATGTTCTTAACGTTGATTCTTATGGTAGCTTAACCTGTGGCCAGGTTAGTGGTAATGCTACTGCTGGATCATCTATTACCTGTGGAGATATAGGTGGAAATGTAACAGCGGGCTCTAGTGTTCGTTGTAAAAATGTAACAGGAAAAATAACCGCAGGTAGTGGTGTTGTTATTGAGAAATGAGCTACCCCAATAGCTAAGTAATTTACTGATGAAGTAATGCTACTTCTTCTCAAAGAGCAGACCTCGAATTCTAGTAGCTAGAATTGAATGATCTACGAATTGTAAATATGTACTGGGTGGCAAAGAGTCAAATTCCCTATCTTTACTATCTAATTTGCCTTCTAAACCAAGGTTGTTTTGAACCTTTATTACCTTAAATGTAAATTGAATATACGACCACAGGACAACTGGCAGTTGAGTCGAGCATTTAGCCTCCCACTGTTTCTAAACTGATAATATGTTGTTTTTACAAGGTGCCAGGGATATAGTTAGCCTAGGTTTACTACTAATTGTCAGTGATATTCAAGGGGGGTTTAGTAGAGTATGTACAATTTGCAGGAAATTGGCCAAAGAATTGCTATATGTAGAAGAAATTTAGGACTAACGCAAGAAGAACTTGCTAGTAGGCTCGGCATCACTGCTCAGGCTATATCTAAATGGGAAAATGAAGTTAGTTTTCCTGATATAGGAATACTCCCTATGTTAGCTAAGGAGCTAAATACTACTATTGATAAGCTTTTTGGTAATAACTGTCAGGAAAGTAACCCAAGTACTGGAACTACTCCTCTTCCCTTTAGGGAAGAACTAAAAGGATATGGCAACGAAGAAAATCATCTAAAACTTGTACTTTCTTTTCGCAATGTTGGTTGTTATTCCGACAAAGAAGTTCTACAGACCAGTGAAGATACAGTTAATTTCAAAGATGGAAGTAGTGCCAATCTAAGGCAACTTTTAGTAGTGAACAAAGGCCCAGGAGATATCCGTTTCGAGTTTATTGAAGAAGCTTTGCTCTATGAAGCTCAAATGCTTCACCTGGAAGGGGAAACGGAGTTAACCCAGGAGTATGAAGGAATTGATTCTCTTATCCTGACTATAAACCAAGCTCAGTGCTTTGTAGAAAGATCGCAAAATGCAAAAACGTATATAAAAGCTACTGGTTCACCCGTATTTATACACGGACTAAAGACAAATATGAATAAAGCTGGTACTCAATTAACTATTAGCTGTCCCCAGCAGAATAATAGTGGGGCCTCAAATAATAAAGTGGATATTCTCTTTGGTTCTGATTACGGAAAGAGTATTCAAGTCTTAATAAATGGCAATGGGAGTGGTAAAGTTAATGTCCCTTTTGAAACAGGAACGTTTAGTGTTAATGGTTCAGGTGTGTTATCTGTACTAAGAGCAAATAGTTTTGAGGGGAGAATCAATGGTTCTGGTGATATTTCCTGTGGTATTATTGGCGATCCCCAGATTCATATTAATGGGTCAGGGGATATAGACGCGGATGTTGTTTATGGCAGTGTTAAATGTACAGTAAACGGTTCTGGAGATATTAATTTAAAAGCGAACGACACAGATAGTGTTCTAGATAACTTTGAAACAGTAATAAAAGGTAGCGGTGATATCTCTGCAGGTAATATTACTACTAAACATGCAAATATTTCTATAGATGGTTCTGGCGATATTGTTATAGGTAGAGTTATCGAAGAATCTGTTGAAAAACACAGCAAGAACTCTTCCATACGAGTTCTAAAGAGAGGGTAAAAGCCAACACTAGCTTTTAACAAGCAGAAACCAAATTTTAATACTACCACAAACTACAAGTAAAGCTTACTAAACATCCGCAGATTCAATTAATAGGGTTAAAAATAGAAGGGTTATTAGTGAGAAATGGGGATGCTAAATGACAAATCAATTTACAGATAATAGAAAGTATGGGTTTGTTGATTTTTTGCGTATTCCTTGGCAAATATGCCCCCTTTATACGGTAGTAAAAATAGTAAATCAGATTGTAGTTGCTCTGTTACCATCTTTGCAGTTATTAGTAACAGCGAAGTTTATTGATACTGCCTTGAAGATTTTTAATGGTTCAGCACCAAGAGGTAGTATCTACTCTCCGTTGGTATATCTAATGTTAATTGTTGCCTATAATGGCTTAAACTGGCAACTGATGAGCTACATTAATCTTAAGTTTGAAATGATGATGACCAGAGTCTACCGTAGTGCAATCGCTGAAAAAAGAGCGAAGCTCGAATACCGGCATATTGAAAATAACGATACCTGGGATTTGATTAACCGCACCTGTAGTGATCCAGTGGGAAAAATATCCGGAGGTTTTAATAATCTCTTAAGTGCTGTTTATATTATCCTCCGCGTTTTATCTTTACTTGTTATTTTAATGGCCCAGGTTTGGTGGGCGGGCCTTACAATTGTAGCTATCTCTATACCCCTGTTCGCTCTAGCCATTAAAGGTGGTAAGGAAACTTATAAAGCTAATCAGGAAGCACAGAAGTATAGCCGTCGTGCTGATTATTTGCGAGGGGTACTACAAAGCCGTGAAAATGTTGAAGAGCGAACTATGTTTGGCTACACCGATGATATCAACAAGAAATGGCATGAAAAGTATGAAACATCAAGGAAGATTAACCTCAAGGTAAGGCTAAAGTATTTTATTCGTATGAAAGGTTCTAGCCTTATTACCGTATTACTTTCCCTTCTAATAATAGGCGTACTTCTAGTTCCGTTATCCAAAGGAACTATCACCATTGGTATGTTTATGGGTTTAGTAACAACTACATTGGGGCTTATCCAAATGATGTCTTGGAACCTTTCTTATACCATGAGTGAGTTAGCCAATAACCGTGAATATCTCAAGGATTTAACTACCTTCTGTGCACTTACAGAAACAGAAGGAGCACTGGACCTACCAAGTAAAAACACCTTGACCTTCGAAAGTATTGAATTCAAAAATGTCTCTTTTAAATACCCAGACACCGATAAGTACATTCTAAAAGACTTCAACCTGCGTTTAGAAAAGAATCTTCACTATGCATTTGTTGGTGTTAATGGTGCAGGGAAAACCACCATCACCAAACTCTTAACAGGCATGTACACCAACTATGAAGGTGAGATATTAATCAATAGAAAAAGCCTGCGTGAGTACACGCAAGCTGAACTTAAAGGCTTCTTTGCTGTTGTTTATCAGGACTTTGCCAAATACTATATATCCTTAAAGGATAATATTGCTCTTGGGAATGTATTAAATACAGACGAAAAAGCTATTGGCGAAGTAGCATCTATCATAGGACTTGACGATGTGATAACTAATTTGAAAGATGGTCTAGATACCCCACTTGGCAAGATCAAAGAAGATGGTACCGACTTATCTGGTGGTGAATGGCAAAAGGTTGCTATAGCGAGAACTCTTTATAACCCAGCTGAAATTAGGATTTTAGATGAACCTACAGCGGCTCTAGATCCAGTTGCTGAAAGCAATGTCTATGCGATGTTTGGGAGAATCAGTGCAGGTAAATCTACCATCTTTATTACTCACCGCTTAGGTGCAGCTAGGCTAGCTGATGAAATTATAGTTATAGATGATGGTAAGGTTGCAGAAAAAGGTAGCCATGAAAAGCTCCTCTCTCAAAATGGCATTTATGCCGAGATGTTTGAGGCGCAAAGGAGTTGGTACCAATGAAAAAAGAAACCGTGTCAGAGAAAAAGAGCATTGGTATTTTAAAAGCCCTTAATAAACTAGTGCCAGTTATTATAAAAGCAGCTCCTGTATTTGTCGGTGTTACTACTTTTGTAAGTATTATGCATGGTATCTCTTGGGGTATTGAAACAATGATGCAACAAAAGTTCTTTGATGCTGCTACTTTGCTTGTAAGTGGAGAGAGTACTTCCTCTAGGGTATTAGTGGCTCTTTTGATGCTAGGAGGTGCCAATGTCTTATGCCAGGTATTAAATGGTATAGGTAACTTTCTTCCAGATGTAATGGGGCAAAAAATTACCGGAGCTTTATCGGTCTCTATTCACAAGAAGATGGCAAAGCTCTCCCCAGTTATCTTTGAAGACACTGATAAACTTGATGATATTAATAAAGCTGAGCAGGGTAAAAATAATGCAGTTTGGTTTGTCTTTATCTTTGTTACCATTTTTACCTTCTACCTGCCATACTTTCTCTTCATGGGCTGGTATTTGTTTTCACTGAAGCCAATTTTAGCAACTTCTATTATTCTAGCCTTCATCCCTACAGCAGCAGTTCAGATTATTCGTACCAAAGTATTTGCCAAACTTGAGGATAAATCAGCTCCTATTCGTCGTGAGTATGACTACTTTGAAAGTTGTATGGTAAGCCGTGAATACTTCAAGGAAACTCGTCTCCTCGGTGGTTTTTCTTACTTCAAGAAGTTGTATCTAGATGCACTAGATACTTTACAAAAGTTAAGGTTCCAAGCCACTATGAAAACCAATCTAATCGAGCTTACCATGCGTATGCTAGGGGTAGCTGGTTATTTTGGTATCATGCTTATGCTTTTTGATGCTTTAATGAAGCAAGAGATTACAGTGGGTGCTTTCGCAGCTGTATTTAATTCGATTGGTTTATTGTACAGTATCATGGAAGAAGTAGTTTGCCGTCATATTGGTAGCATGGCACAGAGCATGGGTTCTGTGCAGAACTATCTAAACTTCCTAGACCTAGAAGAGCGAACTGGTACTATTGACGAAGCTCCTACCTGGGGTGATATTACCCTAGAAAACGTTAGTTTCTCCTATCCTAAGTCCGAAAAACAAGCAGTTAAGAATGCTACTTTTACCCTTAAAAAAGGAGAAACTCTGGCTATTGTTGGTGAAAACGGTTCAGGTAAATCCACTCTCATTCGTTTAATTAGTGGCTTGTATCTTCCTAGTGAGGGTAGAGTATTGATGAATGGGGTAGATACAAAAGACCTCGCACCGAAAGCTTTATTTAACGATACTTCAGCAGTATTTCAAAAGTATCAGCGTTATCAGATGACCTTAGAGGATAATATAACTGTCAGTGACACGGAAAAAGATTATGATGAAGCTATTCTGGACTCCATCTCTGAAAAAGCTGGAACAGATAAAAATAGCACATCATTTGCTGATGGCTATAAAACAATGCTTTCACGTGAGTTTGATGGTGTGGATCTCTCTGGAGGAGAGTGGCAACGGGTAGCAATTGCTAGAGGCTTTTTCCGTGATCACGACTTGATTATTTTAGATGAACCTACAGCAGCAATAGATCCCTATGAAGAGACCAGAATCTATAACCGCTTTGCTGAGATTTCTAAGGATAAGTCAGCTATAATTGTTACTCACCGTCTTGGTTCTGTTAAACTAGCGGACAGGATTATTGTTATGAAAGATGGTGAGGTCTCTCAGATAGGAACCCATGATGAACTAATTGTTCTAGAGGGTGAATACAAAAGGTTATATGAAGCACAAGAACAATGGTATAAAGAGGATGTAGTAGCATCGTAAGAATAAAAAAAGAATATGAGTTGGAGTGGTCTACAAAAAGCAAGAGCTCGAAGTCTAAAAACTTCTTGCTCTTGTTTTATGCTTATTAAAGCGATAGCAAAGGAGATCAAAGCACGAATATAAATAACTTCAATTTTCAACAAGATAGTAGATTGCCTAATTGGCATATCGGGGGGTCCGTACTATCAATTTTGCAAAACATTGATTTGTAGAGATGCTCTTTATTCTTACGAAACATTTACACTGTCTCCCACATTGTTTACTGTATAATTCTACAAAAGCAGTGCGTAATCCTTTAAACTCTGAACAGAGTTTTACTTTTCGCAGTGGAATCAACTCCTACATATTTCCTCGAAAAAGGAAGTTTTTACGAGAGATAGCTGTCCATTATATAGGATAGGTCATGCTTTAAACAAGATTTACATCCGAATTTAAATTGGAAAAAGTCAACGATTATTCTCGACACCCACTGATTTGCCTTCTAAATTGAGACCTTCTATTTTTAAATTCCAAACAGTACAATCTAAATCGTTAATAATAATAGGTTCCCGTAGTTGTTTCTTGCTATTTACCGGGGAAGACATTTCCCAGTAACTAAACGAGAAAAATTAACAATTTCTTTATCCAGTTAAGGTAAATCTGCTGGCAAACTAACATTTAGGTTTAAACTTATAAAACTATATTCGTCTTAATTGGTATATATAGCAGCTGCAAAGCCAAAAGGATTTTAGAAAGCAAAAGTTCTTCTTTAATGGTAGAACTTTATTATTACAGAAAATAATACAAAAGTATACGGAATAATCACAGTATATATATACTATAGGTAAAAAACCAAATGTATTGACAATCTGGACAAAATGTTGTACTATAAAAACATCAAAAGAAAAGGGGGGGATTCCATTGAGTACATTTGCAATAAAGTGAAGTTGTGAAAAAAGTTAGATACAGAGTGTTATGCTAAATAATCATTTGAAAGGGTGTGTTTTAATCACCAACAATTAAAAAAAGGAGATAAAGTAATCCTTTAAGCATGTTTATTATTTTTTATTACTATTGATGCCGGAGCGAAAGCGGCGGAATGGAGGATTAAGATGAGTTCTAAAGAGAATCATAATGTAGATGCTTTACTTTCTTCGTGGTCTGACATTGCGGAGAAAAAACAATGGAGTGGTTTGTTGCTTGGGAATGGAGCAAGTCAAGCTATATGGAAAAAATTCGGTTATGAATCACTTTATAAAGTCGCAAGTTCTTGTATAGATGAGCCTCTGACAAATAATGATTTAAGGATTTTCGAAGGCTTGAAAACAGAAAATTTCGAAACAGTCTTAACTGCTCTTAGAACAACTGAAATTGTTTGTAAATCTTTGGGCATAGACAAAACAGAGATTTTAAGAAAGAAAGAGCATATAAGAAAAGCATTGATCGATAGTGTTAATAAGATTCATATTCCATGGCAGAAAGTTAACTTGCAGATGTTAAATAGAATTCGCGATTGTCTTTTAGACTTCGAGTATGTTTATTCAACAAATTATGATTTGTTGTTATATTGGGCGATTATGTCTTTTAATAATGGAGATGGGTTTAAAGATTATTTTTGGAATGCTGCTTTTGATGTAACCAATACTGAGATTTGGAATAAGTGTACAAAGGTTCTTTACTTACACGGTGGGCTTCATCTAAGTAAGGATGATAAAGGAGTAACTTACAAAGAAAGCAGTAAACTATTAGAGAATTTTGGAATGGATAAAACTAAAGTCCCATTATTTGTTAGCGAAGGCACAAAAGAAGATAAATTAGCATCTATACGTTCTTCTGATTATTTAATGTTTTCATTTAAACAATTCAACGATAATGAGGGACCTCTTGTTATATTTGGACATAGGCTTGGAGAGACAGATAGACACTTGGTAGATGCTATAAACCATTGGAAAACTCAAGATATTGCTTATTCGATATATGCAAATAAAGAAGAAGATATTATTGGAGAAAAAGGACGCATTATTAGTCTTTTACCACAAGCTAACTTGTCTTTTTTTGATTCAAAAACATTTCCTCTTGGAGATCCTACATTAAGAATAAGTTAGTTTTGTTGTTGATTTCACAGTAAAAGTATATTGTTGAATTAGATTTAAAGGATATTCAATGCTTTAGCAGAAGTATACGGTAATAACCGTTTTTAGGTGTAAGAAAATTAGATTTCTAGCTAACATGGAATAATTGTATAGTCTATCGGCTAACCTTATGTGTCAGACGTTCTATGTAAAACCAAAAAAGTAAAAATTATATTTACCACACATGTTTCTCTAATAAACTGTCAACAAATGGGTGCGTAGTCAGATCTAGATTCAATGGTTCTCCCGCACATTTCTAAATTTATAAGCTAGGCAACAATGTGCGCGAGTTTAGAAAGAGATTCTGGCCGTGCATACGGGGTTTTAACTCTTAGCATCGAATAGGTAATATTACAAAGGCGTCGTTTGAGACAGGTCAGGCAGATATTTTTCGATGGTAATAATCATAGGTGACAGGATATTTTGGTATACTATTGCGACTAACGCCAATCTGGTTTAAATCTAAATGATGAATCGCTTTATTGAGCTGTCGATCATCAGACTTTGAGCGTTGTTGCTTCTCAGTTCGGCTACTAGAGTAATCTACCAGAGCAATACTAGCATAACTAACGAGCTAGTTTGTCTACGGAAGAAAACCTCTTACTTGGAACAATACGGCCTAAAATACTGGCTGCAGTGATGGTGCTTACTCCCGGTAAAGTCTGCAAGTGAGTATCAGACTGTTTCAAAGTCTTATCTATTATCTGTTCCATTTCGGATGTTAATGGACAAGTTATAATGTGCAAAAACGGACAAGAAATTCAGCATTTTAGTCATAAAAAAGGTAAAAAAGCCTACCCCTTTAAATGTCTATTGTGACAAAACTTTAGTCAAAGGAGTAGGCAAAATGATTGAGGTGACTAAATTGTTGAAAATTCAAAACTATCGAGATGAGGGCCTATCCAAAAAAGCAGTAGCAGAACATTTAGGAATTCATCGGAATAACGGTACAAAATATCGGGACTGCAAAAACGAAAGCGATATTAAAAACATACAGTCCAAAGGACATTCTTCAAAAACAACGCTAAAACTGTTGTTTCAGAGAGAGTAGGCAGTGCTATTTAATTTAACAGTAACTTATCAAAAGTAACACTTATTTATAGCTTTATACCAAAAGCATGTTGGATAGAAGATCCAGAGTCTAAGGGTAAAGTTGAAAATTGCGTTAAGTATATAAAAAAAGATACCTTTTATGGTAGTGAATTTGATAGTGTCAAAAACGCCAATCTCCAACTCCTTGAATGGCTTAACGATGTAGCTAATGCTAAAATCCATAGCACAAACAATGAAGTTCCTTGGGATCGCTTAAAACAAGAACTTGCATATCTTAAACCATTGCCTAGTATAGAAGGAGCAATGCCAATCGTAGAAACGAGAAAAGCGACTAAAGCATCTCTAGTATCTGTAAAGAACAATAAGTATTCAATCCCTTTTAAGTTGGTAAACAAAACCGTACAAGTCCACCTTTTCGAGAACTGTTTTGAAATCTATAACAATAACCAATTGGAAGCATCAATTTTGTCGATGGTGTTAACCAAAGAGTTATATTAGATGAGCACTATCCTGCACATTTAATTTTGAAATCTAGAAAAACAAGCTGGAAATCGAGTTTGAAGAGTTAGCACTAGAAGCAAAGGAATATTTAACTCAATTACCTCCAAAATGTAGTAATTTACAGTAACAAATGGAAAAAGGCATTGAACTAAAAAAGCTTACACTTCCGAACAAATAAGCGTAAGCATGAGAAGAGCTTTGACTTACGGTGCATTTGGATATAGTTCCCTTAAAAATATACTAAGAACAATGAGTTCATGTCCAGAAGTCCTAGAAGCACGTC
>ENA-UOOK01002123-UOOK01002123.1-fermentation-metagenome-genome-assembly--contig:-NODE-2123-length-24934-cov-5.713091_pt1 | contig 24934 bp, 19 predicted proteins | sample MGYA00245777_ERZ724023 | MGnify/ENA primary metagenome ERZ724023 (study PRJEB28704, sample SAMN03018312) | fermentation metagenome | biome: anthropogenic terrestrial biome; feature: soil; material... | reverse complement strand
GCGAGGAATTCCTCGCGGCGTTCATCGGGCCATTCCTTGTCCATCAGGTGGTCGACCGCCTCGCTCAGATCCGCGAACTCCGACGTGTCTCCGGGCATGCCGCCGGCCGCGCTTTCCGCCGGGGCTTCGCCGCCGGAGGGCGCCTGCCCGCGGAAGCCGCGCCCGCCCGCGCTCCCCTCGGAGAGCGAAAGCCCCACGGGAATCTGCACGGTCTTCGTCTCGCCGGTGAGCGCGATCAATCCGCCCGCCGAGCCGGAGGAAGAGGACGCGCCCGATGCGGCGGAAGCCGCGCCGCCCGTTTTGCCGCCCTGCCCCCGGTTCAGCGTGCCGACGGCCAGCGTGACCTCGTTGCCCACCACGGCCGTCACCTTGCCGGCGATCTCCGTTACGGAGGACTCGTCGTAGGAGACGGCCGGGCCGCTTTCGGCGTCCGGGCCGGCGGCCGTCTGCGCCGCGCCGCCGGAGCACGCCGCGAGCGACGCGGAAACCGCGGCCCCGCAGAGCAGCCAGAGAAGGATGTTTCGGTTGCGTTTGTTCATGATCTCATATCTCCTCTTATTCCTGCGCCAGCGCTTCCACCGGAAGCAGGCGGGAAGCTTTCCAGGCCGGATAAAATCCGAAGGCGGTTCCGGTCCCCACGGCGAACGCCATCGCATAGGCGCCGCTCGCCGCCAGCGGCTCCACCGTGATGCCGGCGAGGCGCGCCGCCGGAACAAGCGCGAAGCCCGCCGCCACGCCCAGGATACCGCCGAGGATGCTGATGGACATGGCCTCCAGCAGAAACTCCAGCAGGATCTCCCCGCGCGACGTCCCCAGAGCCTTCAGGATGCCGATTTCCTGCGTGCGCTCCTTGACGGAGACGAACATGACGTTCATGATGCCGATGCCCCCCACCACGAACACGATGGCCGCCACGGCGAGAAGGAGGCTCGAGAGCGTCCGGGCCGACGCGGTGGCGGATTCCAGCGTGCCGCCCGCGTCCGCCACGGTGAACGAGGCGTCCGGGTGGTCGTCGGAAAGCACGGCCTTGATGGAGCCGATGACGCTTTCGACGTCGTTCACATCGGCGGCGATGGCTATGATCTGCGGGTCCGCGTCGTTTCCGAAGACGTACTTGACGCCGGTGGAGTACGGGATGAAGATCGAATCGTCCGGGCTGGTCCCGGAGGAAACGGAGCCCATCTTCGCCAGCACGCCGGCGATCTCGTAGGTCTTGCCCTCGATGACGAGGTTCTCGCCGTAGGCGGAGTAGGCGCTCCCGAAGATGTTTTGGGCGAGCGTGTAGCCGATCACGGCCGTCTTGCTCTTGCCGTCCACGTCGTCCTCCGTGAGGAAGTCGCCCTCCAGGAGCTCCAGGTTGCACATGTCCTTATAGTTGGGGCTCACGCCGACCACGGTGCAGTCCGTGTCCTCCGTGAGGTCGCCGCCGTTCACGGAAGCCGTCCCGGTGTTGTAGAGCGAGAGGTACGAAAGTCCCGGAACGAGGTCGGCGATGTCCTCCACGTCGGTGCCGGAGAGCGTCACGGTCTGCTTTCGGACGGTTCCGCCGCTTCTGTCGGCGAAACCTCCCGCCGCCCCGCCGGCGGGGGCGCCGCCCCGGCCGGCCGTCCGGTTGCCGTAGCCGCCCGTTTCCCCGCCGGGGGCCTGGCCGCCCCACTCGCCCCCGAAGGGACCGCCGCCCGTCATGCCGCCGATGATCTGGTCCCGCATCTCCGCCTGCGTGCTGACCGAGACGTTGATGGAGCCGGCGTTCAGCGTCTTGTACTGTTCCTGCACCTGCACCTCGCCGCCGTGCCCCACCGCGACGACGAGCACGATGGTGGCCGCGCCCACGATCACGCCCAGCGAGGTGAGAAAAACCTTGAATTTGCTCTCCAGGATGTTGATCCACACCAGGTGGACCAGCTCGCCGAAGCGCATGCGGCTCCTGCCTTCCCGTTCCCCGCTCATGCCGTGCTCACCGCGCTTTCCGCCAGGACGGTCTCCCCTTTTCGCAGGCCGCTCGCGATCTCCACGTAGGTGCCGTTGGAGAACCCGGTTTTCACCGTTCTCGTGCTGTCGGAGCCGTCGCTGTTTTTCACGACCACGGTGGAGACGCCGTTCCGGAACGTGACGGCGCGGTTGCTGACGTAGACCACGTCCTTCACGCGCTTCTGCAGGATCGTCGCCTCGCCGCTCATGCCGTCGTATATGGTGCCGAGCCCGGAGAGGCCCGAGCCGGACCGCACCACGACGGCGTACGTGACGGAGGAGGAGCCGCTGCGCGCCGGGGAGGCCGTGATGCTCTCCACCACCGCGTCGATCGAGGAGTTCTCCTGCGAGGTGAGCGCGATGGTCGCCTCCTGCCCGAGCTTCACGTTCGCGATGTCGTCTTCCGAGACGGATATGGTCATGGATACCGCCCCGGTTTTGGAGAGGACCATCATGGCGGAGTTCGCCTGGACCGAGTTGCCTTCCTTCGCGCTGATCTGCGCCACGAGGCCGTCGCAGGGGGCCTTGATGGTCCCGTCGCCGTTCAGCGCGCCGTCGATCGCGTCGAGCTGGGCTTTCAGCTCGTCGTAGGAGGACTGCGCCGTATCCACGTCGGAGGCGAGCTGGTTCACGGTCATGTCGTAGGTATCCTGCGCGCTGTCGGCGGTGTTCAGGCTGTTCTTCTCGGTGGTCTCCGCATTCGCGGAGGAGATCTCGGCCGTTTTCTCCGCGCGCTCCAGATTGTACTGGTCCGTTTTGACGCTGTTCTGCAGCGCCGCCACCTTCGCGTCGAGGTCCGAGCCGGTCAGCTTGTATTTGTCGCCGTAGGTATCCTTGAAATCATTGTAGGCCTTGGTGTAGTTTGCGGTTTCGGCCGTGTACTGGGCGACCTTCTCCTTCAGATCCGTCTCCTGCGCCAGCACGGCCGACGCCGCGCTCTGGTAGTAGGCGTCCGCCGCCTCCTGGTCGGTCTCGGTCTGGTCGTACCAGCCGAGGGCGTCCTTTCCGCCCACTTCGCCGTCGGCGTTTTTCGCCTGGATGTAGTTCGCGCGGTCCGTTTCCACCGTGCTCTTCAGGTTTTTGTAGACGTTGAGGACCGAGCTGTTCGAGTCCTCAAAATCGGAAAGCTGCGCGGTATAGCTCGTCTGGGAAGCCTGCGCGTCGTCCGTCCACTGCTTCAGCTGTTTCAGCTTCGCGTCGTCGGCGGCCCAGGTCTTCTGCAGCGCGGTGTAGGCCGCCAGATCCTTTTGGTCGTTTGCGAGGGCCGTCTGGGCCGTCTTCACATCGTTCTGGAGCTGGGCGAGCGTCAGCTCTTTCGTGACGGGAGCCGACGCGGCGAGGTATTTGCTGGATTCGTAGGTGATCTTCGCGGCGTCCAGCTTTGTTTTCTGGTCGCTGACGGCCTTCTGGAGCGAGGATTTCGCGGACTCCAGCTTCTGCCGCAGCTCCGATGTGCTGTCGGAGACGCTGCCCGGGTCCACCTTCAGCAGGGCGTCCCCCTTCTTCACGGCCTGGCCGGATTTGACGAGGATGGAGCCGACCGTGCACTCGACCGGAAAGGCGACCGAGACGTCGTCCAGCGCGACGATGCCGGATTCCGTCGTGCCGACGGTCACGTCGCCCTGCGACACGGTGTATTCGCGGGACAATGTCGTCTGTTGGGGCGTGTTCTTCGCCTTGACGGCATTGACGGCCCAGATGGTGCCCGAGACGGCCGCCGCGCCGGCAAGCGCGAAGGCCACGATCTTTTTCAGCCGCCTGCGCGGCTTTTCCGCGCCGATTTTCTGCTGTTCCATTGCCCGCCTCCAAAAAAAGGAAGACCGGAGCATTCCGATTTTCCCGATTTCCGTCTCTTTTAAAGGAAGAATATTCCGAAAATGTGAGGAAAAATTAAAAGCGGGATGAAAATCGAATGAGAAACAAAGCAGCGCCGGGGCTGGAAAAGAGCATGAAAAATCGTCCGCCGGCCCGGCCGGCGGACGATTTTTTCCCGGATTTTCCTTTTCCGGCGGCGCGCCCCGCCGGAAAAGGTCCGGCCTCACGGCCCCGGAAGCTCCTCCGGCGGGCCGGCCGGCAGAAAGACGGTCATTTCCGTGCCCAGCCCGGGCGCGCTCCGCACGCGGATCTCCCCGCCGTGGCGCTCCACGATCCATTTCACGATGGAGAGCCCGAGGCCGGAGGAGCTTTGGCCGTCCCGCGCGCGCGAGGCGTCCGCCTTGTAGAAGCGGTCGAAAATGTGCGGCAGGTCCTTCTCCGGGATGCCGGCGCCGCTGTCCGCCACGGTGAGGATGACGCGGTCCCCCGCGCGGCGGCAGCCCAGGCGGATGGTTCCCCCGGCGGGCGTGTACTTCACGCTGTTTTCCAGCATGGCGCGCACCGCCTGCTTCATGAGGGCGCGGTCGGCGGTCAGCCGGACGTCCCGCTCGAACTCCGTCTTTATCGTGTGGCTCCCGTCGATGAGCCGCGTCTCGCCGGCGATTTCCTCCATCATTTCGTCGGCGCGGAAGCGCTCCATCGCGACCGGCTGCGTCTGCCGGTCCGCGCGGGCAAGGAAAAGGAGGCGCTCCACCAGCCGCTGCATGTTGCCGGTTTCCTCCAGGATCTTGTCCACCGCCTCGGCGCGCACGGCCCTGTCGTCGCCGCCCCACCGCCGCAGCAGATTCGCGTAGCCGGAGATGACGGAGAGCGGCGTGCGCAGCTCGTGCGAAGCGTCGTTGACGAAGCGCCGCTGCCGCTCGTAGGAGGCCTGGATGCGGTCGAGCATTTCGTTGAAGGTTTCCGCCAGCTCGTTCAGCTCGTCGCGCGCGCGCCCCGGCTCGATGCGCCGGCCGAGGTCGCTCGCGCCGATGGCCCGGGCGGCGCGCGTCATGTCGCGCACCGGGCGCATCATGCGGTGCATCGTCCGCGCGCCGAAAAAGGCCGCCAGCAGCAGCAGCCCGGCCAGAGCGGCGAAAAAGGCGGGCAGCGGCACCCTGCCGAGGGGGCCGGGGTCCTCCAGGCTCACGACGCGGAGAAAGACGGCGCCGCCCCGGCGCTCCACGCGGCGCGTCAGGCTGTCGTAAAAGACGCCGGGATGCGGCGTGCGGCCGAAGCTGATCTCTTTTCCGCCGGGGCCGCGGATGGAGAGGTAGAGATTGTTGCTCTCCGCGAAGGAAGCGTAGTCGAAGTCCCCGTCGCGTGAGGCGCGGTCGGCGAGGAAGGAGCCGGCGCGCTCCAGGTCCCGGTAAGCGGAGGCGCGCGCGGAGAGCGTCCACGTCATGGCGCCGACGGCCGCCGCGAGGACCACGCCGAACAGCAGCGTGTACAGGACCGCGGATTTGAACGCGATGGAATGCGCGCGCCCCCACTTTTTCCCGGGGCGGCGGGCGTCAGTTTTCCTCATGGTGTTTGATGATGTACCCCACGCCGCGGATGGTGCGGATCAGGTTGATGTGAAAGCGGTAGTCGATCTTGTTGCGAAGGTAGCGGACATAGACGTCCACCAGGTTCGTCTCGCCGCTGAAGTCGTATTCCCAGACCTTTTCGAGCAGCTTTTCCCGCGAGCAGACGACGTCCTGGTTTTCCAGGAGGTAATACAGAAGACTGAATTCGCGCTTCGTGAGCCGGATGGGCTCGCCGCCGTACGAAGCCTCGTGCGACGTGCGGCTGACGGTCAGGCTGCCCCACGCGACGGTGTCCGGCTCCGCCGCCCGGCCGCCGGAGTGCCTTTTCAGCGCGACGCGCATCCGCGCGAGCAGCTCCTCGATGGCGAAGGGCTTCGTCAGATAATCGTCCGCGCCGCAGTCCAGGCCGGTCACCTTGTCGGAAACGGCGTCTTTCGCCGTCAGCAGGATGACGGGCGTGCTCACCCCGGCCGCCCGCATGCGGCGCAGGATTTCCACGCCGTCGAGCGAGGGGAGCATCACGTCCAGCAGGATGAGGTCGAACGCCTCGCACAGGACGCGGCGCAGGCACTGCGCGCCGTCGTATTCCCGCTCCACGAGGTAGCCCTCGTGGGTCAGTTCCAGCTCCAGGAAGCGGACGATGTTCCTGTCGTCGTCCACGATCAAGACTTTTTCTCCCGCCATCGGCAGACCAGACCGCCTTTCCGGATTTTCCGACCATTTTTCGGCAGACAGCAGATCGTTGTATATCATTTATTCTATCATACTTCGTTTTGCGTGGAAAATCAACGCGGCCCGCCGATTCCCGCCGCGGAGGAACTTTTTCGCCGCCCAAATCATAGAAATGGTCGTAAGGAAAAAAGGGGGCGGGGAAAATGGGCTTTGGAATCGCGCTGGCGGGCGGCGGCGTCCGGGGCGCGGCGCACGTGGGAGTGCTGCGCGCGCTGGAGGAAGCCGGGCTGCGCCCGCGCGCGGTGGCGGGCACGAGCGCCGGCGGCATCATCGCCGGGTTCTTTTCGGCGGGCGTGTCGCCCGGCGAGCTGTCCGAAATCGTGCTGCGGATGGGCAAAAGCGGCGCGGCGCTCGCGGACCCGGACGTCAAGGGCATCCTGTCCATCGTGCCGGACCTGCTCGCGCACCGGCCCTGCTCGTGCACGGGCCTGCTGAAGGGCAACCGCATGGAGCGGTATTTTTCCGAGAAGACGGGCGGCGCGGCCATGCGCGACCTGCCGATGCGGACGGTGATCCCCGCCGTGGACCTGGAAACCAGCCTGACGGTCGCGTTCACGAATTCGCTGTTCGGCCTGAGCCCGGTGGCGAAGGTGAAGTGGACGACGCAGGCGCGCCTGAGCGAGGCCATGCGCGCGACCTCCGCGCTGCCCGTCGCGTTCCAGCCGAAGCGCCTGGACGGCATGTGCCTGGTGGACGGCGGCGTGGCGGACGTTCTGCCCGTGGACCTGCTGCTGGCGGCGGGGGAGCCGAACGTCCTCGCGGTGGACGTTTCGGAGGACTACCGGATGCCCCGGCGCTACAACATGATGGAGGTGGCGTCGCACTCGCTCGCGATCATGCAGACGCGGCTGCGCCAGTGCCTGACGCACGGCGAGACGCTGCTGCTGACGCCGGACCTGCCGGAGACAAACGGCGTGCTGAACCTTTCGCAGATGGCGGAGTGCATGGAGGCGGGCTACCGCTCCACGAAACGGGAGCTGCCGCTCATCCGCAAGGCCTTCGCGCTGTGACGAAAAGGCGGGCGGGAAAAAGTTCCCGCCCGCGCATTCCGCTTATTTCTGGGTTTCGCCCTTGTCCTCCAGCAGCTTGACCTTGATGGTCTTCGCCGTGCCTTCGCCGGTCACGCCGTTGGTGTAGATCTTCATCGTGACGACGTCGCCGGGCTTGTGGCCGAGCAGGGCGTTGTTCAGGTCGTCCAGGGAGGTGACCTTCTTGCCGTCGGCCTCGGTGATGATGTCGCCCACCTTCGCGCCGGCGTTGGCCATGTCGCTGTCCTTGTCGATCGAGCGGATGAGCACGCCCTCCGGCGCGCCGAAGAACCCGTCTTCCGGAGAGACCGTCTGGGCCATGATGCCGAGGCGCGTGCGGCCGGAGACGTAGCCGCTGCGGATGAGCTGGTTGATGATCGGCTCCGCCTTGCTCACCGGGATGGAGAAGCCCATGCCCTCGAAGCCGGAGGCGACGATTTTGTTGGAATTGATGCCGATGACCTGGGCGTACATGTTCACGAGCGGCCCGCCGGAGTTGCCGGGGTTGATGGCCGCGTCCGTCTGGATATAGGTCATGCCGTTGTCGCTGTGGCTCTCGATGGTGCGGTTCAGCGCGGAGATCATGCCGCCCGTCAGCGAGCCGGCGAACGAAAGGCCGCCCGGGTTGCCGATGGCGAGCACCTGCTCGCCGATGTCCATCTCGTCGGTCCTGCCGAACGTGGCGGGAGACAGGCCGGAGGCGTTGATCTTGAGCACCGCGAGGTCGGAGGTCTTGTCGAGCCCGACCACTTTCGCCTGGTACTCCTTTTTATCCTGCATGACGACCTTGACCGAGTTCTCGCGCGAGTAGTTCACCACGTGGGCGTTCGTGAGGATATAGCCGTTGCCGGTCGCAATGATGCCGGTGCCCTCGCCGATTTCGGAAGCGCCGCCCTGGCCGGAGATGGTCGTCTCGACGCCCACCACGCTGCCGATGACCTTCTTGTAGACCTGCGTTGCGGTGTAGGCCGCGCCGGACGGCTTCTTCTGCAGCGAGAGGCCGGAGAAGCCGGAATCCGTCCCGTCGCCGCTCACGCCGCCGATCACCGTGGCGGAGGAAGCTTCGGAGGACGAGCTTTCCTCACCCTTCGGGATCGTCCCGCCGAAGCCGGAGGACGGCTGGGAGGATGCGGCCTGCGAGGAGGAGGAAGAGGAATCGAAGCGCTGCAGCGAATCCGGCCGGACGGAGAAGTAGACGAAGGTGCCCACCAGCCCGACCGTGACGGCCACCAGAACCCACAGGAAAGCCTTCAGCCCGCCGCCCATCTTGTGCGGCGGCTGCGGGGCGGGGCCGTAGTAGTACGGCCCGCCCGGGCGGGGGGAGTACGGGCCGCCGTAGCCGTTCCCGTACTGGCCGTAGGGCGGGGGATACTGCTGCCCGCCGGCCTGCGGGTTCCGGTACCCGTTGCCGTAGGGGCCCCCGTTCTGCGGGTCGCCGCCGGGGCCGCCGGCCTGCGGATTTCCCCCGTCCGGGTTCTGCTCCGGCCCGTTTTCGGAAGAGCCTCCCTGCCCGGCGCCGTCTTTTTTGTCGTCGTATTCCCAGGGGTCCTTGTTCCAATTATCCATCTTCCAGACCTTCCTTTATTTCTTCTTTTGCTCTTCTTCCGGCGGCGTGTCGGCCGTCGTTTCCACCAGGTGGAGCCGGTCGCGCGCTTTTTCGACCTTGTCCGGGATCCAGAATTCGAAGCGCGTGAACACGTTCTGGCGGCTGTTTACGGTGATTTCGCCGCCGTGCAGGCGGATGATGGTCCGCACGATATAAAGCCCGAGCCCCATGCCGTTTTTGTCCTGGCTGCGGGATTTGTCCGTTTTGTAGAAGCGCTCGAACACCATCGGCAGTTCGTCCGGCGCGATGCCCGGGCCGCTGTTTTCGATGCTCACGGTGGCCCTGCCCTCGCTCTGCCCGATGGAGATCTTGAGGTAGCCGCCCGGCTGCGTGAATTTGACGGCGTTGTCGATCAGGTTGTAGACGACCTGGTGCAGAAGGTCCGGGTCCCCCTCCACCCACAGGCTCTTGGCGTCTTCCAGGCCGCGCACGTCGATCTTTTTTTGCTCGATCTTCTGCTCGAACGAGAGAAGCGCCACGAGGATGGTGTTCGTCAGGTCGAAGCAAGCGGGGCGCAGCTTGAGCGCGCCGCTGTCGATGCGGGAAAGGTCCAGCATGGTGCGCACCATGCGCGAAAGGCGCTTCACCTCCTGCGAGACGATGCCGAGGTAGTGCTTTTCCTTTTCCGGCGGGATGGTCCCGTCCAGGATGCCGTCGATGAACCCCGCGATGGTCGTCATCGGCGTCTTCAGCTCGTGCGAGACGTTCGCGATGAAGTTCCGGCTGGAGGACTCGCTGGAAGAGAGGGAGTCCGCCATGCTGTTGAACGCCGCGGCGAGCTGGCCGATCTCGTCGTCCGTCGTGACGGGCACGCGCACGGAGAAGTCGCCCTTGCCGAAGCTGCGCGTCGCGTTCGCCATGTTCCGCAGCGGCTGCACCAGCTTGTAGGTGAAAGCCCACACCACCGCGAACGAGATCGCGAAGGCCGCCAGCAGCGCCAGCAGCAGCATCTTCACGATCGACCAGCGGAACGTGTTGAACGAGGCCACGTTGTAGGCGGCGAACACCGCGCCGATGGAGATCCTCTCCTTGCCGGAGTTCACGACGATGGGCACGCCCACGATGTAGTGCGGGCTTTCGTATTTTCCGCCCAGGGTGCCCTCTTCGCTGTAACGGCCGCTCAGCGCCCGCCTCATGATGTCCGCGTTGACGGGCCTGCGCGTGTCCACCTTGTCGTCCCGGCTGCCGAGGGCGATGAAGGCGGACACGCCCTGCGGGTCCGTGAGGAAGATGTCGGACTCGATGTTGCCGGCGAACGCGATCATGAAGGACTGCATAAAATTCCCCGCGAAAAAGTAGTGCCCCGGTTTCATGAGGATCGCGTACTGCGCCGCCACGTCGGCGGCGTTCTCCGCGTTTTTCAGGAGGAGGCTGCGCTTCTCGTCTTTCCAGTAGCTCGAAACGAAGAGCAGCAGGATCATGCTGATCACGGCGAAGCTGATGAGGATGACGGCCGTCGTGATGCGCAGGTATTTTTTAAAAAGGGTTTTTTTCATAATGTCACCCGGACGGGCGGGCTTATTCCTTTACTTCAAATTTATAGCCGACGCCCCAGACCGTTTTCAGCGCCCACTGGTCGGAGACGCCCTCCAGCTTTTCGCGCAGGCGCTTCACGTGCACGTCCACGGTGCGGCTGTCGCCGTAATAGTCGAACCCCCACACCTCGTCCAGGAGCTGGTCGCGCGTGAAGACGCGGTTCGGATTGCTGGCCAGGTGGTAGATGAGCTCCATCTCCTTCGGCGGGGTGTCGATGACCTTGCCGTTCACCTTCAGCTCGTAGTTCGTCAGGTTGATGGAGAGCTTGTCGTACTTGACCTCCTTCACCTGCTCGTCGCTGTTCTTGCCGGTGCGGCGCAGCACCGCCTTGATGCGCGCCACGACCTCCTTCGCCTCGAACGGCTTCACCACGTAGTCGTCCGCGCCGAGCTCCAGCCCGAGCACCTTGTCGAAGACCTCGCCCTTCGCCGTTAGCATGATGATGGGGCACTGGCTCTTCTTGCGGATCTCGCGGCAGACCTGCCAGCCGTCCAGCCCGGGCAGCATGATGTCCAGCAGGATCAGGTCGGGGCTTTCCTTCTCGAACAGCTCCAGCGCCTTTTTGCCGTCGTTCGCGATCATCGTCGCGTAGCCTTCCTTTTCGAGATACAGCCGCAGCAGCTCGCAGATATTCGAATCGTCGTCGACCACCATGATTTTTACATTGTTGTTCGCCATGAGGCAAGCCCTCCTTCGCTTTCCCAACGGGCCGGGGAGACGGGTTTTCCCGCGGGTTCCATTAAATAAAATTATACTGGAATTGTACGCTCAAAATATGAATTTTTTCTGAACCTTAGCCCCGCGCCGGGACGGACGCCCCCGCCCGTTGCGTCGGGCGTCCTTTTCTTCAATTCTATCGCAGTCGGGCGGAAAAAGCAAAGGGAATCCGTGCCGTCGAAAAAGCGTCCGGCTCTCAGTGCCGGACGCTTTTTTCCGCGGGCCGTTCATTCCATCCGAAAAGACGGATGTCCGCCGCCTTTTTCACTTTTTCTTCGCGATGCTGTTGAGCAGCCCGCCCGCGCGGATGATGTTCTGCAGGAACGGCGGGTAGGGCTGCGCCCGGTAGCTTTTTCCGGTCGTCGCGTCGCGGATGACGCCGCCGTCGAAATCGACCTCCACGTCGTCGCCGCCGTCGATCTCCTCCGCGGCCGCCGGGCACTCGAGGATGGGCAGGCCGATGTTGATGGAGTTGCGGAAGAAGATGCGCGCGAACGACCGGGCGATGACGCAGGAGACGCCGCTTGCGCGGATGGCGATGGGCGCGTGCTCGCGCGAGGAGCCGCAGCCGAAATTCTTCCCGGCCACGATGATGTCGCCGGGCTTCACGGTTTTCACAAAGTCCCTGTCGATGTCCTCCATGCAGTGGGAGGCGAGCTCCGCGTGGGACGCCGTGTTCAGGTACCGCGCGGGGATGATGACGTCGGTGTTGACGTCGTCGCCGTATTTGTGAACGGTGCCGCGTGCTTTCATTTTTCCGCGCCTCCTTCCAGTTCTTCCGGGTCGGTCAGGCGGCCGGTCACCGCGCTGGCCGCGGCCACGGCCGGGCCGGCGAGGTAGACTTCGCTCGCCGTGTGGCCCATGCGGCCGACGAAGTTGCGGTTGGTGGTCGAAACGGCCCGCTCGCCCTGCGCGAGCACGCCCATGTGCCCCCCGAGGCACGGCCCGCACGTCGGCGTGCAGAACGCCGCGCCCGCCTCGACGAAGATCTCCGCAAGTCCTTCGCGCACCGCGTCCAGGTACACCCGCTGCGTGGCGGGGATGACGATGCAGCGCACGCCGTCCGCCACCTTCCGGCCCCTGAGGATCTCCGCCGCGACGCGCAGGTCCTCGATGCGCCCGTTGGTGCAGGAGCCGATCACGCTCTGGTCGATCTTCACGTCCCCCGCCTCGTCGATCGTTTTCGTGTTGGAGGGGAGGTGCGGGAACGCCACGACGGGCCGCAGCGCCGAGAGGTCGATCGTGACGGTCCCGTCGTATTCCGCGTCCCCGTCCGCCGCGTAGACGGCGGGCTTGCGCCGGAAGCGGCCCTTCCCGTACGCTTCCGTGACCTCGTCCGCGGGGAAGATCCCGTTTTTCGCGCCGGCCTCGACGGCCATGTTCGCAATGGTGAGGCGGTCGGCCATGGTCAGGTGCTTCAGCCCGCCGCCGGCGAACTCCAGCGAGCGGTACAGCGCGCCGTCCACGCCGATCCGGCCGATGAGGTGCAGGATCACGTCCTTGCCGCCGATCCACCTGCGCGGCCTGCCGGTGAGCACCACGCGGACGGCGGAGGGGACCTTGAACCACGCCTTGCCGGTGATCATGCCGGCGGCCATGTCGGTCGAGCCCACGCCCGTGGAGAACGCGCCGAGCGCGCCGTAGGTGCAGGTGTGGGAGTCCGCGCCGATCACGCAGTCGCCCGGGCCCACGAGGCCCTGCTCCGGCAGCAGCGCGTGCTCGATGCCGGCTTTCCCCACGTCGAAGAAATTCGTGATGCCGTATTTTTTCGCAAACGCGCGCGTTTGCAGGCACTGCTGCGCCGACTTGATGTCCTTGTTCGGCGTGAAGTGGTCCAGCACCAGCGCGATGCGGTCGCGGTCGAACACGGCCTTCGCGCCGCACCTCTCGAACTCGTCGATCGCCACGGGCGAGGTGATGTCGTTCCCCAGCACGAGGTCCAGCTTCGCCTCGATGAGCTGGCCGGCTTTCACCTCCGGCAGCCCCGCGTGCGCCGCGAGGATCTTCTGCGTCATGGTCATACCCATAGGGTTCTCCTTCTTTCTCCGGCCTTCTGAAAAAGGCCCCCGTATCCCCGGCCTTTTTCCCCTGCCGTTATTATGGCACGCCGCTTGCGAAAAGAATGTATCGCGTGATACAATTAAAAAAACAAGAGAGGAGGCGGCCCGTATGAAGGCGGAGCGAAACGGGTGGGACGCGCTGGCGCGGTCGGCGCCGCCGAAAATCTATGAAAAGGGGGAGATGATCTATTGGCAGGGAAACCGCGCCGACGAATTCTACTACCTGAGAAACGGCGGCGTGCGGATCTTTTTGAGCTCGGAAAACGGTTCGGAAAAGACGCTTTCCATCCTCAAGCCGGGGCGCGTTTTCGGGGAGGCGGCGTTTTTCGACGGGCTGCCTCGCGTTTCCTCGGCGAAGGCGCTTCGGCGCTCCGAGGTCGTGCCCGTCACGCGCCGCAGCCTCACGGCGTGCATCCGCGGGGAGCCGCAGCTCGCCTTTGACCTGCTTTCGTACCTGTCGCAGACCATCCGCATGCTTTCGGCCCAGCTCGACACCGTCGCCTTTGAGCAGGCCGACGAGCGCGTCGCCCGCCTGCTGCTGAGCCTTGCGGGGGAAGGCGGCCGCGTCGGCGCCACGCACGAGGACCTCGCGTCGCTTGCGGGCGTTTCCCGCGTGACCGTCAGCCGCATCCTCGGCGATTTTTCCCGCCGGGGGTGGGTGCGCACGCGGTACCGCGAGGTGCTCGTCGCGGATGCCGCGGCGCTGCGCCGGCTTCTTCCGGCGGACGACGCGGCCGCGAAAGGGGGAACCCCGTGACGGGATTCCCCCCCCTGACTTCCCGCGGGGCGCAGCCCCGGGCGGCTAGTCGGCGAAAACGGCTCCCTTCGAGCCGGAGGTGACGAGCTTCGCGTAGCGCTTCAGGTAGCCGGAAAGCTCTTTTTGCGGCGCTTTCCAGGCGGCGCGGCGCCTGGCGATCTCGGCTTCGTCCGCCAGCAGCTCCAGCCTGCGGCCGGCGATGTCCACGTCGATCCTGTCCCCGTCGCGGACCAGCGCGATCAGCCCGCCGGCGGCGGCCTCCGGCGACACGTGGCCGATGGCCGCGCCGCGCGTCGCGCCCGAAAAGCGGCCGTCCGTGATGAGCGCCACGCTGTCTCCCAGCCCCATGCCCGCGAGGGACGAAGTCGGCGCGAGCATCTCGCGCATGCCGGGGCCGCCCTTCGGCCCCTCGTAGCGGATCACGACGACGTCGCCGGGCGCGATCCGCCCGCCCTGGATCGCCGCGACGGCGTCCTCCTCGCTGTCGAAGCAGCGCGCGGGGCCGACGTGGCGCATCATCTCGGGCGCGACGGCTCCCTGCTTCACCACGGAGCCCTCCGGCGCGAGGTTGCCTTTCAGCACCGCGATGCCGCCGTCCGGGCGGTAGGCGTTCTCCACGGTGCGGATGACGGTGCCGTCCGGCGCGGGGGCGCGGTCGAGCCGCCCGCCCACCGTTCCGTCCACCGTGAGCGCGTCGCGGAAGATCAGCCCCTTGCGGTCCAGCTCCTTCATCACGGCGGGGATGCCGCCCGCCTTGCCCAGGTCGGTGATGAAGATCTTTCCCGCCGGGTTCAGCTTGCAGATCTGCGGCGTGGTCCGGCTGACCTCGTCGACGTCGTCGATCGTGAGCGGCACGCCCATCTCGTGGGCGATGGCCGTCAGGTGCAGCACCGTGTTCGTGGAGCAGCCCAGGGCCATTTCGCTGCGCAGCGCGTTGCGGAACGCCTTTTTCGTGAGGATGTCGGAAGGCTTCCGGTCCCGGCGCAGGAGCTCCATCACCTGCGCGCCGGCGCGCTTCGCAAGCCGGATGCGCGCGGCGTAAACGGCCGGGATGGTCCCGTTGCCGGGCAGCGCCAGGCCGATGGCCTCCGTCAGGCAGTTCATGGAGTTCGCCGTATACATGCCGGAGCAGCTTCCGCAGCCCGGGCACGCTGCCGTTTCCATTTCAAGCAGGTCCTCGTCGGACATCTTCCCCGCGGCGTGGCTGCCCACGGCCTCGCTCATCTCGGAAAAGCCGATCCGCTCGCCGCGGAACTCGCCCGGCAGCATCGGGCCGCCGCTCACGAAGATGCTCGGCAGGTTCATGCGGCACGCCGCCATCAGCATCCCGGGCACGATCTTGTCGCAGTTCGGGATGAACACGGCCGCGTCCAGCGGGTGCGCCGTCAGCATCACCTCGATCGAGTCCGCGATCAGCTCGCGGGAGCACAGCGAGTATTTCATGCCCTTGTGGTTCATGGCGATGCCGTCGCAGACGCCGATGGTCTGGAATTCAAACGGGACGCCGCCCGCCGCGAGGATTCCGGCCTTCACGGCCTCGCTGATCTCGCGCAGGTGCTTGTGGCCCGGTATGTAGTCGCTGGCCGAGCACACGACCGCCACGAACGGGCGGCCGATCTCCTCGTCCGTCAGGCCCAGCGCCCGCAAAAGCGCGCGCTGCGGCGCGCGGTTCGGTCCCCGCTTGATCTGATCGCTTCTCATATCGTTTTTCCTCCTTTTAGGATGCGTCCTTCAGCTTCTCGAGCAGTTCCTTCGAAGCTTCGTAGTAGTCCTTTTCCTTGTCCTCGATCGAGGTTCCGTAATAGGTGCGTAGCGAGAAGCTGGTGTCGCCCAGCAGATCCGCCGCGCGCACCGTCGTGCTGCCGGTGATCGTGGAAACGGGAAGCGTGACGTCCCTGAGCTTTGTCTTTAAAAGGGGAAGGCGCATCTTTTCGTAGTCCGTTGCGCTCTCCTGCGGCGTTTTTCCGTCCAGATAGGCGAAGATATGGTTGCCTGATTTTTCCTGCGAGAGAAACGACGCGTCGTCCGTGAGAAAAAGGATGCAGGAGCCCGTGTTGATGTCGCCGATGAATTTGGTCTGGTTGGCGATCACGATCTGGGGATCCACCCCGGAGGCGATCCCGCCCGCGGAGGAGGACGCCGGGCCGGAAGCGGAGCCGCCGCCGTCCAGCGGAATATAGTACTGGTCCACCTGGACCGTGATCTTTCCGTCGCCGTTCCGGTCTTTCCCGTATTTTTCCATTTCGTTCCCGAGCGCCTCGGTGACGGAGTCCGGGTACATCTTCGCCACGAGCATGCCCACTTCGTAGTCCGGCTTGACGGTGTTGACGGCCGATACGATGGAGTAGGCCGCGATGAGCAGAACGAAGACGGCGATCACGACGTGCCACTTGTGGTAAAACCAGAAGTTCTGCCACTTTCCCTTCGGCGTGTTCTCTTTCTGCAGCGCCTTCTTTTCGGCGTTCGGGTCGTGTATGGTGTCCTCGCCGGCGTTTATGAGATATCTTTCGCGCGCCATGGAACTATTCCTCCTTCGTTTTCCGCCGGAACCCTTCGGCGCTTTCCCGCTTTTTCATGCGGCGGTTTCCCGGCGGCGCGGCAGGCGCTTCCCGGGGGCCTCTTCTACTGATTAATATAGCATTATAACATAGACGGTTCCGCGCCGCAATCGTTAATTTTCACGGCAGCGGCGCATAAATAAAAGAAAAGCCGGGCGGATCCGGAAAACGGGTCCGCCCGGGGAAGTGTTTTTTATTTGCTGTTTTTCAGCGCGTTCTGGCGCAGCTTGACAAGCTCGTCGACGACCGATATGCCGAACCAGCCGCAGAGAAGCTCGAGCTTTTTTTGTTCGGATCGGCGCGGGCCGGCTTCAGGAGTCCGCCCGCGCGAAACGCCGCTCGGCGTTTTCTCCGGCCAGGACGACGTCCTCGGAGCCGTGCCGGAAGGAGACGCGGTTTCCGCTCAGCAGGCGGTAGGTCACGCCTTCCTTGTCCACCGAGACCTCAAGGCGGGCTCCGCGGAACGCCATGCGGAACGAGTAGCCGCTCCAGCCCTTCGGCAGGAACGGCGCGAAGCGCAGGGCGCCGTTCTGCACCCGCATGCCGCCGAATCCGGCGACGATGGCCAGCCAGGTTCCGGCCATGTTGGCGGTGTGCACTCCGTCCGCCGTGTTGCCGTTGTGGTCGTCCAGGTCGAGGCGGGCCGTGCGCTCAAAGTAATCGACGGCCTTTTCCCGGTAGCCGAGCTCGCACGCCATGATGCAGAAGACGGAGGTGGAAAGCGAGGAGTCGTGCGTCGTCAGGGGCTCGTAGTAGTCGTAATCCCGCTTTTTCTGCTCCGGGCTGAACCGGTTCCCCAGCAGGTAAAGGGCCAGCACCAGGTCCGCCTGCTTGCAGACGCCGTGCCGGTAGATGACCAGCGGGTGGTAATGCAGCAGCAGCGGGTAGTTTTCCTTCGGCACATGGCGGAAATCCCACGGCTGCCGGTCCAGAAAATCGTCGTCCTGCGGGTGGACGCCCAGCTGCTCGTCGTAGGGGATGTACATACTGTCGGCGGCCTTCCGCCAGGATGCGGGTTCCTCCGCCTTCAGGCCGATCCTGCCGCACAGGAGCCGGAACTCCTGCGGATATTCGGCCCGCATCCACACGGCCGTGTCGGCCGCGTAGCGCAGGTTGTCGGCCGCCATGAGGTTGGTGTAGCAGTTGTTGTTGACCAGCACGTTGTATTCGTCCGGCCCCGTGACGCAGTTGATGCAGAATTTTCCTCCCTTGCGGGGGTTGTAGTAGCCGAGGTCGGCCCAAAGGCGGGCCGTTTCAAACAGGATCTCCGCCCCGAAGTCACGCCGGAAGGCGTCGTCGCCCGTCACCTCGCAGTAAAGGCGCACGGCGTGGGCGATGTCGGCGTCGATATGGTACTGCGCCGTTCCCGCCGGGTAATAGGCCGAGCACTCGTCTCCGTTGATGGTGCGCCAGGGAAACAAAGCCCCCTGCGGGTGGCCGAGTTCCCTTGCGCGCGCCCGCGCGCGGTCCAGGATGTTATAGCGGTATTCCAGCAGGCTGCGGCTGATTTCGGGGCGCGTGAACAGGAAAAACGGGAGCACGTAGGTTTCGGTGTCCCAGAAATAATGGCCTTCGTAGCCGTCCCCGGAAAGGCCTTTCGAGCTTACGTCGCTCCTGCCGTCGGTGCCGGCGGCCTGCAGGAGCTGGAACATGTTGTACCGGATCCCCTGCTGGAGCTCCGGGTTCCCCGCCACGGCGACGTCGGCCGCCCGCCAGAACCCGCCGAGGAAATCGGCCTGCTGCGCCAGAAGGGCGTCGAAGCCCTCCCGGCGCAGGTCGAGCAGCTCCCGCCGCACCTTTCCGCGAAGGTCGTCTTCCCCGCCGCGCGAGTCCATGTAGCACAGGAATTTGTCGAACCGGATCGTTTTTCCCGCGGCTGCCCGGAAAGCGTATGCGGTGGAAAGGCGGCCGTCCGCCGTGCCGGCCGATGCCGTGCAGCCGTCCTCCGGGCCCGGGTCGTCGGCGATGCCGCAGCACACGGTCAGGCCGGAATTCCGGGTTGTCAGCTCCATGCAGGCGAAGCCCTTTTCCGCGGCGGAGGAAACCGCCTTCCACGGGTTCCGCCCGAGGCTGGAGCCGACGCGCGGGTCGTCGCCGCCGCTCCGGTTGCGCGCCTCGCTCTCCAGGGCGGAGCGAATCTCCACGGTGCCGTCGAAGTTGACGGGCGTGACCTCCAGGCGGATGGCCGCCGCGTGCCGGTGCTCGAAGGAAACGAGGCGGCGGAAGCGGATGCGCGCCTTTTTCCCGTGCGGCGAGGTCCAGGTGAGCGAGCGTTCCAGCACGCCGCTTTTCATCGAAAGGCTCCTGCGGTAGTCCTCCACAAGGCCCGCGCCCATGTCGAACAGGTCGCCGTCCAGCGAAAGGAGGAGCGGCCTGCCGTTCGGCAGGTTCAGCATCGACTGGCTGTTCTGCGCGTACCCGAAGGCCTTTTCGCCGTATTGGATGGGGTTGCTCTCGTAAAATCCGTTGATATAGGTTCCGTCGTAGCCGCCGTCGGCTCCGGAGTACGGCTCCTCAAAGTTGCCGCGCAGGCCGAGGTAGCCGTTCCCCTGGGAAAACAGGGTTTCCCGCACCGCCGTGTCCCGGACGGGCGGCCGCGTCTCGGCAATTTCCCATTCGCCGCCTGGAATATCCTTGCGAATTGTTTCATTCAAAATCAAATCGACCCCCTGCAAAAGTTGCCGCTATTTAATGGCACCCGCCGCGATGCCCTTGATGATATACTTCTGGGTGAACAGATAAAACAGGATGACGGGAATGATGGTCAGCACGAGCCCCGCCAGCGCCAGGTTCCACTCGATGTTGAACTGGCCGAAGAAGAAAAAGGTGGAAAGCGGGATCGTGCGCAGCTCCAGGTCGCGCAGAGTCAGGGACGGGAGCAGGTAGTCGTTCCACAGCGACAGAACGTTCAGGATCGCCACGGTCACGGTGGTGGGAGTCAGAACGGGGAAAACGATGTGCCAGAAAAGCTGGAACTTGTTGCAGCCGTCTATGGTGGCCGCCTCCTCGATCTCGTACGGGACGGTCTTGATGAAGCCGTGGAAGAGGAAGATGGCCATGCTCATGCCGAAGCCGATGTTCATGAAGATGAGGCCGTAGCGCGTGTTCAGCAGCGCAAAGTTCAGCGAAGGGATCTGCCATTTGTTGATATACTGGATCAGCGGGATCATGATGGCCTGAAAGGGGATCAGCATGGTGGCGATGAACATGTAGTAAAGAAAGCCGGAGGTTTTGGTCTTTCTGCGCTCCAGCACCCATGCCGCCATGGAGGAGAAAACGACGATGAGCACGACGCTCACGCCGGTAATCAGCAGCGAGTTGCCCAGCGCCGTGAGGAAGCCCATCTGGGCGATGGCCTGCGCGTAGTAATCGAAGCTCAGCGACGAGGGCAGGCTCAGCTGGTTCGTGAAGATCTCCTGCCTGCTCTTGAAAGAGTTGACGACCATGATATACAGGGGAAACAGCACGAGCAGCGAGAGCAGCCAGCCGACGACGACGAGGGGCGTGAATTTTTTGTCCGAAGACGATTCGCTTCGCATCACATCTCAACCTCCCTCTTTGAAGTCAGGCGGACCTGCACCAGGGTGATGACCATGATGACGAGAAAGAACACCATGGCCTTCGCCTGGGCGAGCACATACTGGTTGCGGTTGAACGCCGTCTGGTAGATGTTCATGGCGATCAGCTGCGTGGTGTTGTACGGCCCGCCGTTGGTGAGCGAAAGGTTCGTGTCGTACTGCTTGAAGGCGTTCGACAGCGTGATGAAAAGGCTGATGGTGAACGAGGGCATCATCAGCGGCAGGGTGATGTGCGCCAGCCGCTTCATGGGGCCCGCCCCGTCGATCTCGGCCGCCTCCAGCAGGTCGGAGGGGATGCTCTGCAGGCCCGCGATATAAATGATCATCACGTAACCCGCCATCTGCCAGGTGCTGACGATGACGAGGCTCCAGAACGCGGTGGACGGCTGCGTCAGCCAGTTGAAGAGAACGCCGGTCATGTGCAGCTTTTCCCCAAGCTGCACGAACAGCTTTGAAAAGATGAACTGCCAGATGAAGCCGAGGATGAGGCCGCCGATCAGGTTCGGCAGGAAAAAGACTCCGCGCAGGGCCGTGTTGCTTTTGATGTTCTGCGTGACGAGCAGCGCGAGGAAGAACCCGATCACGTTGACGCACACGACCATGATGACGGCGTACTGGAACGTGAGCAGGAACGAGCTGAGGAACTGCGGGTCCTGAAAGGCGTCGGCATAGTTCTGGAAGCCGACGAACTTCGAGCCGGCGAAGGAAAAACCGCTCCAGTTGGAGAAAGAGTAAACGATCCCCATAAAGAACGGGACGACGACGACGTTGACGAAAAAGAAAAGCGCGGGAAGAAGGAAAAGCCAGTAGTAAAGAGGAAATTTGCGGCGCCTGCGCTTCGGCATAGGATCGCTCCTTTCGAATCGTGCGGGTTTTGCGGCGGGGACAGAAAGGTGCAGGAAAGATCCGCGAATCGTGGGCCTTTCCTGCACTGCGAAGAATCGCCGCTTACTTCTTGGCGACGTCCCGTACCCAGGCCTGCGTCAGCTGCTCCAGCATCTGGCTGCCGGTTACGGCACCCGCGTAGTATTTCTGCATCAGGGCGGCGCCGTCCACGTCGATCCCGTTCGGGAAATCGGTGTTGTAGACCCACGGGACGGTCTGGTCCTTCTGAACGTACTCGGAGACGTCCTTCGCCAGCTCGGTGGTCGGGGCCTTCAGGCCCTTGAACGCCGGGATGAACTTGAACGTGTCCGCGCAGTAGCTCTGGCCCTTGTCGCTGGTGATGAGCCAGTCCAGGAACTTGACGGCGGCCTGCTGCTGCGGTTCCGTGGCGTTCTTGTTCACGCGCCATGCGTTCGCAAGGCCGACGGCAAGCTTGGTGTTCCCGCCCGTCGGGTAAGGGAGAAGGCCGTACTGGAAGCTGACCTTATCCTCGTCGAGCATCGTCTGCACCCAGTCGCCCTGGTGGATCATGGCGTATTTGCCGGCGGCAAAGCCGGAGACCTGGTCGTCGTAGGAATCGAGCGCCTGATTGGTGTAAGGCTTGATCGCGTCCAGGTCCTTCGCCCACTGCGCGACGCTCGGGATGTCGCCCATCTTGATCTTGCCGCTGTCGAGCTGCTGGATCTGGTCCTTGTAGCTGTCGGAAACGGCGAAGCCCCAGTTGAAGAAATGCATGAAGATGAAGTAGTTTTCCTTGCTGAAAGCGATCGGCGCTGACACGCCGCTGACGCCTTTCAGCTTTTTGCACGCGTCTACGAACGCGTCCATCGTGGTCAGGGACGAGGCGTCGACGCCGGCTTTCTGGAACAGGTCCTTGTTGTAGATGAACCCGTAGCCCTCAACGGCCATCGGCAGGCCGCAGAGCTTGCCGTCCACGGTGACGTCGCTCTTGAACTCGTCAAGCAGCAGGCCGGCCGATTTGGAGCTGTCGAGCTGGGCCATGAACTGGTTGAACTTGGCGGCGTCCGGGCCCGAGATGGTGAAGATGGTGGGCGCCTTTTCGGGCGCTGCGGAGAACTGGGACTGGAGCACGGTGGCGTAGTTGTCGCCCGAGGTGCCGAGCAGCTTCACCGTCGTTTCGCTCTGGGTGGAGTTGTAGTCGTCCACGACTTTCTGCAGGTCGTTCTGGATTTCCGTCTTGCTCTGCATGATGGTGATGGTCGTTTTTTCGGCGGGCGCGGCAGCGGACGAGCTTCCGGAGGTGGCGGCGCTGCCCGCCGAGCTGGCGGAGCCGGGGTTGCCGCACCCGGAAAAGGCCGATAAAAGGACTAAGGCCGAGCAAAGAACGCTTAAAAACCGTTTCATTTTCTCTACTCCTTCGTACAAAGTTCTGGTTTTTCATTTGCCTGGAACGGCTTTATTGTACCGGAATTGTGGACGGAATATTATAAAATTATAATATTATTTATGGTTTCCAATAAATTTTTATAAAATACAGAGAAACTTATCCGGCAAACGGATCGGATTTCAATTGCGAAAACCGCCGGAATAGTATAAAATAAACCTGTAGATACCATGTGGAAACCCGGCCTGCCGCACCGGCGCTGGGCACCATTGGAGAGATGGGGAGGCTGATTTCCGAATGGACGAAAAAAACGATATTCTCATGAAAAACAAGATTTTAAATATCCTGACTTCCTATCAGCATCCGCCGTATGCCCTGGAACGGAAGCTGATCGCGAGCATCAAGCAGATGGATGAGAAAAGCAGCGTGGACACCCTCCGGCAGATCAACCGCCACGAGCGGGCCTGCCTGGCCGATTCGCAGCTGCGCTCCACGAAGGATTCCCTGATCGGGTCCTGCGTCCTGTTCACGCGCGCCGTCATCGAGGAGGGGGTGGATTCCGAAAGCGCGTTCGGGCTGAGCGACGCCTGCATCCGGAAGATCGAGGAATTCACGACCGTTTCGCAGACGGAGCAGTTCGAGTACGAGATGCTGCAGCGCTTCATCAGGCTCCTGAAGGAAAGCGAGCGCAACGAATACAGCCCCGTCGTGAGCCGGGCCATCGCCTACATCAAGCAGAACATCCAGCACAAGATGACGCTTCAGAATATTGCCGACACCGTCGGCATCCACCCGAACTACCTTTCCTCCGTTTTCCGCAGGGAAGTCGGGATGAGCATCACGACTTTCATCGAGCAGCAGAAGTCCGAGGCGATCCGGACCCTGCTGCTGGAAACCTCGCTGAGCCTGACGGACATCGCCTTTACGTTCGAGTTCAGCAGCGTGGCCTACTTCTCCGGCTTTTTCAAGAAGCACTTCGGGGTGTCGCCGCTGAAGTACCGCAGGCAGCAGGGCATCAGGAAGTAGGCCCGGCGGCCGCTTTTTTCCCCGCGGCGGAGTCGATCCGGCCGAGCAGGTCCCGCGGCTCCATGCTGCGGAACCCCGCGATGCAGAGTTCCGCGGCCGTCAGGACGGCGGGGTCGCCCACGCCGACGCGCGTCATGCGGGCGCGCCGGGCGGCGATCAGCCCCGCCTGCGCGTCCTCGAACACGGCGCAGGCCTCCGGCGCGACGCCGAGGTCCTGCGCGCCGGTCAGGAAAACCTCGGGGTCCGGCTTCGCGTGCGAGACGCGGTTGCCGTCCACGATGCTGTCGAAGAAGCCCCCGAGGCCCGTCCGCTCCAGGATGACTCCGGCGTTTTTGCTCACGGACCCGAGGGCGGTGCGGATGCCCCGGCCGCGAACGTATGTGAGAAAGTCCACGGCTCCGGGCAGGATCTCGTCTTTGGTCATGCGCCGGATGAGGGCGAGGTAATTCTCGTTCTTTTCCTGCGCCATTTTCTGTTTTTCTTCCGCGGAATACCGTTTTTCGCCCAGGCTGAGAAGGATTTCGAGGGATTCCATGCGGCTTACGCCCTTCAGACGCTCGTTGTCGCGTTCGGTAAAGGGAATCCCCAGCTTTTCCGCAAGCTGTTTCCACGCGATGAAGTGATATTTCGCGGTGTCGCAGAGAACGCCGTCCAGGTCGAACAGGCACGCTTTCAAAAACTGCATTGTCATTTTCCTCTTTTCTTTTTCCGCTTTTCCGGCGCCGGGACCATGCTACCGTTCCCGGAAGGAAGAAAGCGGCGATCCCGTTTCTAAAATATTACGATTCGGCCCCAAAATGATTCTTTAAAAAAATAATATGAGACGAACTGTTTCCGCGCGGGAACAGGGCGAAGGGAATCCGCCCCGAAAAAGCCGTTCGGCGTAAAGAAAGCACCTGTGTCCGCTTTTTGCGGACGCAGGTGCTTTTAAGCGCATTTTTGGCGGGAGCTTCGCGCTATTCTTTTCCGCCGCCGTCTTTTTCGAGCGGCTTCATCGTGGGGAAGAGCAGCACGTCGCGGATGGAAGCGCTGTCCGTCAGCAGCATGACCAGCCGGTCGATGCCCATGCCCATGCCGCCGGTCGGCGGCATGCCGTACTCAAGCGCGTTAAGGAAGTCCTCGTCTATCATGTTGGCTTCCTCGTCGCCGTTGGCGCGCAGCTCCATCTGATGCATGAAGCGCCCGCGCTGGTCTATGGGGTCGTTAAGTTCGGAGTATGCGTTTGCAAGCTCGCAGCGCGCAATGTAAAGCTCAAAGCGCTCCACAAGCTCCGGCATATCTTTTTTACGTTTTGTAAGCGGCGATACCTCCACAGGGTAGTCGTAGATGAAAACAGGCTGCAAAAGCTTTCCCTCGACTTTTTGGTCGAAAGCCTCAGCCATTATTTCGCCCCAGCCGTCGCTTTCTTTAACTTCAAGGCCGAGCTTCTTCGCGGCTTCGCGCGCTTTTTCAGCGTCGCCTTTGAACGAAAGGAAGTCAACGCCGGTATATTTTAAAACGGCGTCGTTCATCGTCATGCGCTCAAACGGGAGCGAAAGGTCTATCTCCTCGCCCTGGTACGTGACTTTATCTGTGCCGCAGGCTTTCATGGCGCAGCTATGGACCATATTTTCCGTTCGCTCCATCATGCCGCGGTAGTCCGTGTACGCCTCGTACATTTCTATTGTAGTAAATTCCGGGTTGTGCTTTACGTCCATGCCCTCATTGCGGAAGATGCGGCCTACCTCATACACTTTTTCCATGCCGCCGACC
>ENA-UOOK01002122-UOOK01002122.1-fermentation-metagenome-genome-assembly--contig:-NODE-2122-length-24944-cov-30.557435_pt1 | contig 24944 bp, 23 predicted proteins | sample MGYA00245777_ERZ724023 | MGnify/ENA primary metagenome ERZ724023 (study PRJEB28704, sample SAMN03018312) | fermentation metagenome | biome: anthropogenic terrestrial biome; feature: soil... | reverse complement strand
CATTGGGCACATATACCTGGAACAGCGGCATGTTCATCTGGAAGGTGCCGGTGATCATGGCGGAATTCCAGCACCAGATGCCTGAACTGCATGCCAGCCTGGTACGCATCGCGAGCCTGATCGGCAAACCGGAATATCAGCAGGAAATGCCCCAGATCTGGACGAAGATCGCCAAGCAGACCATCGATTATGGCGTGATGGAACACGCGGAGCGCGTGATCGTGATCCCGGCGGATATGGACTGGCTGGACGTGGGCACATGGCTGAGCCTGAAGTCGCTTTTGCCGATGGACGAGAAGGGCAACGGTGCCCGGGGCGAAGCGCTGCTGATGGATTCGGAAAATACGCTGGTGATGGGCAGCACGCGCCTGGTGACAGGCATCGGGCTGAAGGATTTGATCATCGTGGACACACCGGATGCGTTGATGGTGTGTGACCTGAACCATGCGGGGCAGGTGCGCGAGCTGGTGAAGCTGCTAAAGGAGCAAGGTCGGACGGATTTGGTTTGAAAAACAACACAGACACAATCTGGTATGCCCTCTCCTTGGAGAGGGTCCGCGAAGCCGGGGTGAGGTGTACATTGGAAGTTATGGAAGCCCTCGCAGTTAGATTGGTGCTCGGATGGGAGGTTTGTTGGGAGACCATGGAAGGGTCTCCCTTACATCAAAACCCACACTCACATTCGGCGAAACTTCGCCCTCAATCCCCCTCTTAGGAGGGGGTTTTAATGAAGGGTGACGGTATAGCTCACCCCCGCGCTGCGGACCCTCCCCAGGGGGGAGGGCTTAAGGAGAGCTGGATTTCGCCTCCTCGTCTGGAAGGATAAAGATGGCTGAACTGCGCTTTCCGGGAGACCGTGGTCATGATGCTGGGAGCGTAGCGAGCAATACAAGTCTCTCCTACGCTGACGAATGAGTTCTCTTCTTAATGAGAATGTGCTTTCGAGAGATTGCTTCGCTTCTCTCGCAATGACGAAAAAAATAAATGATTAAGGTTTAATAAATGGCGACACTTCTATTATTGGTAATTTATCTTGCCTTCATCAGCCTGGGGCTGCCGGATTCGATGCTGGGGGCGGCCTGGCCGCTGATGCGGACTGAGTTGGGCTTGCCCCTGGAAGGAGCGGGGTTGGTTTCGATGATCGTCACCTTTGGCACGATCATCTCGAGCCTGTCGACAGGAAGACTGATCAAGAAACTGGGCACGGGTCTGCTGACCACGCTGAGTGTCCTGATCACCGCCCTGGCGCTTTTGGGCTACTCCTTCACCACCAACTACCTTTGGCTGTGCCTGATGGCGGTGCCCTTGGGCTTGGGGGCGGGCGCAGTGGACGCAGCTCTGAACGATTTTGTGGCACGCAATTACAGCGCCCGGCATATGAGCTGGCTGCACGCTTTCTGGGGTGTGGGGGCGACCGCCGGACCGCTGCTGATGGCGTGGATGATCGCCCTGAGCGGGCGCTGGCAGAATGGCTACCGCCTGGTTTCGATCGTGCAGTTTGGGCTGGTGGCAATTTTGATCGCATCGCTGTCCCTCTGGCGCAAGACCGATCACTCGGTTCTTGAGGAGCAGCACGAAAAGTACCATAACGGCAGCATCTTGAAGATCCCCGGAATGGTGCCGAACCTGGCGGCGTTTTTTGCCTATTGTGCGCTGGAGCTGACCGCGGGGCTGTGGTTTGCCAGTTACCTGGTGCAGATCCGGGGCGTGAAGGCGGAGACAGCCACGGCGTGGGCGGCTTCGTATTATTTTGGGATCATGCTGGGGCGGGTGATCAACGGCTTTTTGACCATGCGTTTCTCAAGCAAGACGCTGATCAGAGCCGGGCAGACTTCGATTTTGCTGGGTGTTATCCTGCTGTTTTTACCGGGAAACGTTTTTAGCCTGGTAGGGCTGCTTTTGGTGGGCATGGGCTGTGCGCCGATTTACCCATCCATGCTGCACGAGACGCCGGCACGTTTTGGCAAGGAGAATTCTTCACGCCTGATGGGCATCCAGATGGCGTCAGCGTATGTCGGGCTGACGGTGGTGCCGCCGCTGGTGGGGTTGATCGCTTCGCGATTGAGTTTGCGGGTTTTTCCGTTTGCGCTGTTGATTTTGCTGGTTCTGATGGTTTGGGGCAGCGAGACGGTGAATAGTGTAGTGGCAGGGAAAAGGGATCAGGTAACAGGGAACGGCTAAGCTAAAGGACACCGTGAGAATTACTCTCTCACCCCTTTGCCCCCTCTCCCACCTAACGGCGGGACGCACCCACGACTTTGTCGGGGCAGGGCAGTAAAGAGAGGGTGGTAAAAAAACTCCCTCACCCCCGTTCAAAGACCCTCCCCTTCGGGGAGGGCTTAAGTATGAGCGAGACGAAATCGATCAGTTATCGCTGACCAGCCCTTGGCGGATGGCGAGGATGACAGCCTGGGTGCGGTCGGAGACGCCCAGTTTGGCAAAAAGTGTGCTGGTGTAGTTGCGCACGGTGCCTTCAGATAGATACAACTGGTGGGAGATATCCGCATTGGATAGCCCCTCGGCAAGCAAATTGAGGATCTCCTGCTCGCGTTCGGTCAGATTGTAGGATTGCTCGGGAGGCTGCTTGTTGGGCGAGGAAGCCACATTACTCAAAACCTTGCCGGCGACGCTCGGGTCGATATAGGCGTGCCCTTCCAGCGTGCCGTGGATGGCGTCGAGCAGTTCCTGGCGGGGGCGGTCCTTCATCAGGTAGCCGGAGGCACCGCTGCGGATGGCGTCGAACAGCCACTTATCGTCCATGTAAGTGGTGAGGACCAGTACGGGCAGGTTGGGGTGACTTTCTTTGAGGCGGCGGATGGCTTGTACGCCGTTCATGACTGGCATTTTCAGGTCCATCAGGACGATATCGGGGGTCTCGGCATCGATCAGATCGAGGGCTTGCTGGCCATTATTGGCGGTAGCGATCACCTCAATTTCCGGATCGGTCTGCAGGATGCGCTTGAGCCCTTCGGTGACGATCTCCTGGTCATCGGCAATCAATACTTTAATCATACAAAACGCTCCCATGATAACTTAACGGTCGTACCTTCATCCGGCCGGCTGGTGACTTCCAGGTCTGCCCCAATCGAGGTGGCGCGTTCCTGCATCCCGCGCAGCCCATAATGCTCCGGACCAGGATTCACCTGGGGGTCAAAACCAATGCCGTCATCGCAGATCTCCATGCTCACGACACCATCTTCCTCCTGCAGGCTGAAGAAAATACTTCTGGCATCAGCGTGCGTGGAGATATTTTCAAGACATTCCTGCGCGATGCGGTAAAAAGCTTGCTCAACGTTGGGCGGCAGGATCTGGACGAGGTTGGCGATGTGGATATTTGCCAACATTTCCTCGCGATCGGCGAGGTTTTCGACCAGGGATTGGAGAGAAAGTTCGAGACCGAGGTCCTCGAGGGGTCGAGCGCGTAGGTCATTCAGCGCCCGGCGGGTACCATCGAGCCCACGACGCGAAGCGTCGAGAGAATTATCCAGCATGGCTGTGACTTCGGTTTGGTCTTGCGGGACCATCGTTTTGAGGGCTTCGAGGTTGACGGAGATGCCGCTGAGGGTGTGGGCGAGGGTATCGTGCAGTTCACGGGCAAGGCGATTGCGTTCGCGGCTGGTCGCCAGGCTTTCAAGTGTGTTTGAGTATTGCCCCAATTGCATGTTTGCGAGCACCAGTTTGTGTTTTTGCTCACGCTGTTTTTCGTTCAATTGAGTGACCACGAAACCGACCAATGCGAAGGCGAAGGCGCGTACGATCGGCAGGGTGAGGAGGGGGATATCCTCGAGGGTAATATGACCAATGATCAGGAAAGTGATGATGAAATCTGAAAGATTGGTGACAACGGTATAGAGCATGACTACGCGATAATCGTACTGCCAGGCGATAAAGACTACCGGCACGATCAGGATAGGCACCAGGGAATAGGATTGCGAAATGAAATGGGTGATGCCGCGGTTGGGTTCGAGCAGATAGAGCCAACTGCCGCCCACCAATTCGAGTGAGTAGATGATCAGGATCAGCGGGAAATATTTGTCTTTCAGCTTTCTTTCGAGCCAGGGGAATGAAAGCGAAAGGAAGAGCAGACCATGGATGATGACATAGTAAACAGATTGGAAGGCGATCACGGCGGTGCGTGTGACGCTGACGTCGTCGTAGACCCAACGGGCGGAGAAATAGAGCAGCCCGATCAGGGAGAAATAACGGAACAGGCGTAAAAGACCTGGTTCGAGCGGTCGTTTCATGGTTTTATGTTACCACCCTTTGCAAGGTGCTTAGGGAGGATGCGAGAGACCGTGGAAGGTTTCCCTTACTTTGGAGGGAGCAAAAATTACGAAATTCGGCTAATAAGATAAAATAGGGGATGGTTAAATTATTAACCAAAAACGTTATCGAAGGTTACTAATTAATGAAGAAAAAACCCAACATTAAGTTGATCATTGGCGGGATCGTGATCGTGATCGCACTGGTGTATCTTGTGATTTCCGCTACCCGCTCCAACACCCAATATTTCATGACTGTGAACGAACTGCTCACCCAGCAAAGCGAACTGCAGGGGCAAAAATTGCGCATGTCGGGCGCCGTGGTGGGCGAAAGTATCCAATACGACCCGGCAAGTCTGGACCTGAGCTTCGTGGTTGCCCAGATTCCTGGTGACCACAAGGTGATCGCCGAAATGGGCGGGCTGGCAAAGGTTTTGGCTGACGCCGTCGCCGACCCGAACGCACCCCGCATCACGATCCACTACACGGGGGTTAAACCTGACCTGCTCAAAGATGAAGCGCAGGCGATTGTGACTGGTTCGCTGGACGCCGAAGGCGTGTTCCAGGCGACCGAGCTTCTGATGAAGTGCCCTTCGAAGTATGAATCCGAATTACCGGATCAGGTTGGAGATTAACGATGTTCATTTTGGGCTTTGGCAGTTTTGCCCTTGCGGCAATCATAATGCTGGTCTGCCTGGGGCTGACCATCGGGCAACTTGCCCGTAAACAACACGAAATTTCGAAAACCGTTCGTCTGCTGACGAACCTGGGTTTCTCACTGCACTCGCTGAGTATTCTTACACTTCTGTATTTGCAGATCACCCAGGATTACAGCATCTCCTATGTTGTCAATGTGATCAACCCAGCGCTGCCAACCTACCTGCGGGTGACTGCACTCTGGGGTGGGCAGGCGGGTTCGCTCTTTTTCTGGAGCTGGATCATCAATTTCTGCCTGGTGATCGCCTTGAACCGCCGGCATATTCTGCAAGATAACTGGGGTTACCTCTTTACGCTGATCAACCTGATCTTCTTCAGCGGGATCTCGATGTTCCTGGAAAATCCTTTCAAACGCGTTTGGGAGTTGACCGATGGCAATCTGGCTGAGAGCCTTTTTAGCCCGGCAGCTGGAGCGCAAGTTTATAGTGGCTTGATTGGGCAGGGTTTGAACCCGCTATTGCGCCATTGGGGCATGATCATCCATCCGCCGGTACTCTACATTGGCTTTGGCGCTTTCCTGCTGCCTTTTGGCGAGACGCTCTCGCACCTGATGGTCAAAGGCGATGGCGAAGAGCTGATCGCACGCCTACGCCCCTGGCTGCTGGTCGCCTGGATTTTCCTGACAGCCGGCATTGCCCTGGGGAGCTGGTGGTCATACGACGTGTTAGGCTGGGGTGGATACTGGGCTTGGGACCCGGTGGAGACTTCTTCGTTGATCCCCTGGCTGGTCAGCACGGGATTGCTGCACAGCATGTTCTTACAGCAGAAAAAGGACATTTTCAAACGGATCAATGTGATCCTGATTCTTTCCAGTTACCTGCTGATCATTTTCAGCATCCTGATCACCCGGGCTGGTCTGATCAGTTCAGTGCACGCCTTTGGCGAGAGCGCCATCACGATCCCACTAATCGTATTTTTGCTGGCATCTGTGGTGTTTTCAGCTGCTGTGGTTGCCCGGCGTTGGAAAAAAATGGACAGCGGCTGGGAGTTCAAATCCTGGTTTTCGCGTGATTCACTGTTTTTATATACCCTGATCATCCTGGTGGCAATTGCCCTGGTGTGTACCTGGGGCTTGCTTTACCCCTTGATCTCGCGCGTCTTCACCGGCACGGAAGTCACCCTCGACCGTGGCTTTTATGATCGGGCGGCGACACCACTTTTGATCCTCTTGGTACTGCTGATGGCAGTTTGCCCGCTGGTGGGTTGGTCTGTTTCCAACCTGAAAAAGCTGGGAAAGCGATATCTCATTCCTTTGCTTGTTGCAGTGCTGGCAACAGCAGCGGCTTATATCTGGTTAAGCAAATCATGGGTGGCGCTGCTGGCAATTTTCATCATCGCTTTAGGGCTGGCCGTGTTGGTGGCAGTTACCTGGCGTGATTTGCACAAAGTCGAGAAACCACTGTCGACTTTTTGGAAAATGCGTTCACGCTATGGTGCTTTTTTGGTGCATACCGGTATTTTGCTGATCATGCTGGGCATCGTGGGCGTGGAAGGGCTTTCCGATAGCATCCAGGGTACCCTGATCCCCGGTGATAAGATGCCTTTGGGTGAGTATGGGGTCGAGTTCGTTGAGCTGACTTCAAACTATGACACTCCTGAATATCTGAGCGTGCGTGCCCAGATCGATTTGTGGAAGGGCGATGAGATTGTTGCCAGGTTGACCCCTGGTCAGGATGTTTATGAGGCTCGCAGCCAATATGTGAGTATCCCGGGCAAACGCAGCACGCTTGCCGGCGATTTTTACACGATCATGCTCGATTATGACTTGATGATGGGTTATGTTTCCATCCAGGCGACGATCAATCCATTGGTCAATTTCATGTGGATTGGCGCTTTCTTCTTGTGCCTGGGCGCAGCGTTCAGCCTGAGTTCGCCGATCGTGAGAGAACAGGCGCTTGGCGATCTTGAAGAGGACGAAAATTGAAGCAGATTGAGCTTCGCGGCATCAGCAAGGCTTATGGTCGCCTGTCGGTGCTCAAAGATTGCAACCTCAAAGCGGAGAGCGGACAACTGCTCTGTCTTGTGGGAAGTAACGGCGCCGGCAAGACCACTTTTTTGCGCGTAGCCAGCGGTTTGCTGAGCGCAGAGAAGGGAAAATTGCTGGTTGAAGGCGATGAATGGTCGCTGAAAAGTACAGAATGGCGCCGAAAGTGCGCTTTGGTGGCGCATAAGACTTTTCTGTATCAAAATCTGAACGGATTGGAGAACCTGAAGTTCTTCTCCGGTCTCTACCAACGGGATTTTTCTGAAGCTGACCTGCGGAAAAGATTGGCAGATGCCGGGCTGACGCGCGCGGCTGAGAAACAGGTACGCACCTATAGCCGTGGCATGCAGCAGCGCCTGACGATCGCACGAGCAATGCTGAACGAGCCGGAATTCGTGATTTTGGATGAGCCTTTTACCGGCTTGGATAAAGACGGCAGTGCCTGGTTACTGCACACCCTGGCAGGCTTGAAGAGGCAGGGCGCGATCGTGCTGATGACAACCCACGATCCACAGGCTTCCCTTGCGGTCACGGATGGTTTTGTGCGCCTGAACCGTGGTGTTTTAGGTGAAGTCCTCCTGACGAAGGGCAAAGCGTGGGGTGAAATTGAACCTTTACTCTACCCAGTTGCCACCTTTTCTGTAGAGGGGTAGGGGGATGAAACAGGTATGAAAAACTGGCTCAAGACCCTCAAAACCCTGATCTGGAAAGATCTGCTGCAAGAGTGGCGCAGCAAAGACATGCTCACCGCCATGCTGGCATTTGCTATTTTAAGTATTTTTATCTTCAATTACGCCATGGAGCTGGACCCACGCCAAAGAGCTGAGCTGGCGCCGGGCGTTTTGTGGGTGGTGATCACATTCTCGGGAACGCTGGGCTTGAACCGCTCTTTCGTGGCAGAGCAGGAGCAGGGCAGTTTTGACGCCCTGGTGATGGCGGTACCGGGGCTGGGAAGCATCTGGCTGGCAAAACAAGTCAGCAACTTTTTAATGATGCTGGTGCTGATCATGATCGTGCTGCCGGTTTACAGTTTGCTTTACAACCAAAATTTATTTATCCCCGGGTTAATTCTCACACTCGTTTTGGGTGCCTGGTCTTTCAGTGCTGCTGGCACACTTTTGGCGAGCATGACCGCCCAGACGCGCATGCGTGATCTGCTTTTGCCTGTATTACTATTTCCGATTTTGATGCCAGTCAATATGGCGGTGGTTAAGGCTGGTACAGGGATCATGACCGGGGCTGCCTTGGTTAGTTACCAGGTTTGGCTGACCGTTCTTTTGGTTTACGGTATTATTATGACTACTATTTCACTATTGGTGTTTGACTATGTTATCCTCGAATAAAAGTTTACGGTTTTTGACAATCATGGCTGGCACGCTGGTCTTGATCGCATTTGGATTGGTGCTATTTTATGCGCCTGTCGAGCAAAATATGGGCATGGTGCAAAAGGTTTTCTATTTCCATGTCAGCGCTGCCTGGTTGGGAATGCTAGGCTTCCTGGTGGCGGCGGTTTGCGCAGTTATTTACCTGATGAAAGGCGACCTGAACCTGGACTCGGTGGCAGCCTCCTCAGTTGAAATAGGGCTCCTATTCACGGCGATTGCCAACTTCACCGGCATGATCTGGGCCCGCCCGATTTGGAATACCTGGTGGACCTGGGATCCGCGCCTGACTACGATGACAATCATGGCATTTACCTATATTGCCTACTTTTTGCTGCGCAGAGGCATCGAGGACCCAGCAAAAAAGGCGCGTTTTGGCTCAATCTACCTGATCATCGGTTTTGCGACCGTTCCGTTGACCTTCTTTTCAGCGAGGCTGCTGCGTACGATCCACCCAACCATTTTTGGGACAGCCGGGACGGGTGAGATGGCAATGACCCCGGCGATGTACCAGACCATGGGCTTCAGCATTTTTGCGTTTTCGGTGCTGTTCGCCGCGCTGTTGATAGCTCGCACTCGTTTGCGTTTGGCTGAGAACTGGCTGGAAGAACAGGAAGCCCTGGAGCAGGACGAAGAATTTGGTGAGGTGAGCGGTGGCTGATACTTTTTCATTTTTTGTGGCTGGATACACAGTCATTTTTGGACTTTTAGGCGCATATATTGTCTGGCTGCTGCTGCGCACCCGCCAGCTTCGGAAGAAGATAGCAGGGATCAAAGAACAGGGATCAGATGGTAGGGAACAGTAAGCCGGGTTCCGCCCTTGAACCCGACATGACTTGTTTGCACTGATGTAATTCTTTTCGCAGCAAGCGTTTGCCCATGGATTTTCCATTGTATTTTTTATCTCATGGAACCACTGCAGACTGCCGCGCCCCCTTCTTATTGGTTTGAGGTTTCCTTAGGTGCAGCAGCGGGGGCTCACAGTGACTGTGGAAGATGTGGGGTGCGAGAGTAAATTCTTTCAATCAGTCATTGCCAAGGGAATAAAGCGACCGTGTCAATCTGTCTTTTTTAGCTTTTTATCCTGTTCTGGTAATTGCAGGCTACCTTCATCCCTACACTTTTGCATTCCCCTCACCCCATTCGCTTCGCTCACGGACCCTCCCCGCAGGGGAGGGCTTTGGAGGCATCTTCATAATCATTGAATGGCTTCCTATCGCACCTGGATTGAACCCTGACCTACGAATATTAACCAAATTGATGATGTAGAAAAAAGTATTCCTCAATGAGCGATAAACCCTGAGCTATGAGCTTTCAGCTTTCCTCAATTGTTAAGGTTATGCAAAGGACAGTTATTTGCTAAGCAAATGGACAAAATCTATACTATAATAACCATAGAGGAAAAAAAGAAGAAATTTCAGAGTTGCTCAGGTGGAGGCTAGTTAAGCGTGTCACGAACTCTGCGAGTTACACTCATCACATTAGCGGTCATCCTAATCCTATACGGGGTTTATTACGTAATGGGGCGACCCGCGATTCCGCTGCCGGCTATTCGCTACCACGTACCGGCTGGTCAGCCTCTCCATAACATCATCACTGCCACTGAATCGGACCAAATCAGGGTTACCCTGAACACCAAGGGTAAATTGGAAATGCTGAGCGCAGACAATAAACTGGTCGCGCTTGATTATACGCCCCAGACACTGGCTAATACTGTGGATCTTGCCTTACGCTTATCGCCGGGGCAGACCTACTCGTCTTACCAGCAATTCGTGGAAAGATTTCCTGTCTACCCGGCTCTGGCTAATTATGTGAACCAATTTTTCTATCAGTTTTTACCATTTCGTATTTCAGTAATCTTATTGCCATAACAGTAAGCAAATCATTCAAGGAGAGGATAAAAATGATCAACAAACAAAACCTATTTAAAATAATCATCGCGCTCGTGCTTGTCCTGGGGGTCAGCCTGATGCAGCACACGCCATTGGCGGTCGCAGATGTGCCCCTGCAGGGAGACACGAGCAATGTTATCCACATTGACGTCACTTACGACCCTATTACGAGGACTTTTAGTGCTGGTGGTTTTACTTCGGAAGAGTTGAAGCAATTTGGTGTGCCGGATCTACCGGAAAATATCTGGGCAATCCTGGGTGTCTTTGACAATCTTTCGTTAAAGATCATTGGAAATGAAATTCAATTGTTGACTGACGAAAAACCGCTTTTCAGCATGGCATTTGATGAAAATGCGCGCGCCTTTGTTTATGACATGGTGAGTGTTTATGTCCAGAGCGGCAAGATCGACCGCGAGCGGGCGGAAAAGTGGCTGGATAAGGCAGATTTTGATATCACACTGCGAAAGTCCAAAGAACTGAGCGAACCACTGCAAATCAAGCTTGCCACAATGTTACAGGTCAAGATTGATGAGAATGGTGCTTTATCGGTTGAAGGCGTCCCCACCGGAATGGGCATCACGCCCGAGACCGCTGCCCTGCTGCAGGCTGCGAATATTGAAAATGCCAAGATCTGCTGGAACAAAGGCGTTGTCAACGGTGAAGTCAACGGCAGTGTTTTGCCCCAGATGACTATTTATGAAGATGGCGTGATTGTTCTGGATTCGGCACTGGGTTTGAACCTGGGCGATTTGGGACCGATATTTGAATCAAGCTTTGGAGCGGGTCTTGTGTATGCCGATGGCGCTGAAGTAGTTGGTGAGTGTCTGCCGTAGGACCATGTAAACGCAAGTTGACATGACATCAGCTTAGCAGAAGTCTAAGTGTGCGTCTGCCTGTAAAAAGAGGCAGGGTTTTGCACAAATTAGAGGAAACAACCACCCGTGAAAGCGGGTGGCTGTTTTTTAAGGGATCAAGGAGCAGGTATCAGGAAACAGGAGGTTGGGAGCAGGGAACCCTTTCCGCTCTGCTTCCAGAACAGACCTGCGTGGACGAGTTAGGCGCGGGTTCCAAACCCGCCATTGCGGACCGCTCATATCGCGAAAAATTTCATAAATTAAAAAGAAAAACCGGGTTGAAATACGCAACCCGGCCTAAGAAAGAAAATCGAAATTTAGCCTTTGACTGAACCCTGGGTCAGACCGCCTACGATTTGGTCTTGCAAAATCAGGTAGATGACCATGATAGGCACGGAGGCAATCAATGCACCGGCGGCGAAGACACCCCAGTTCTTGGTGTATTGCCCGGCAGTGAAGATCTGCAAGCCGACCATCACGGTTTGCATCTCGCGTTGGGTCAGCAAGGTACGGGCGATAATAAACTCACCATAGGTGCCGATAAAACTCAAAATCGAGATAACCACAAGGATTGGGCGCAGCAGCGGCAGAATCAACTTCCAGAAAACCTGCCAATCGGTGGCGCCATCCACATGGGCAGATTCGTCAATATCGCGCGGGATCGTATCCATGTAGCCCTTCATCAACCAGATGTTCATGCCCATGGCACCGCCCGAGTAGACCAAAATCAGACCAGCATGGGTGTTGAGCCCTAACCAGGGGACAACATCACCGATTTGCTTGGAAATGGTGAACAGGGCGACGATGGCAAGTAGGTTCGGGAAGCTCTGGACGAGCAAAATCGACTTGAGCAAGCTTTGGCGCCCCTTAAAGCGGAAGCGCGAGAAGGCAAAAGCTGCCAGCGTGGTCAGGGAAAGGGTCAGCAGGGTTGAAATGGTCGAAACGATCAGCGAATTTTTCAACCAGGTGAAGAAGGGAAAGATCGGATTGCTAACCAGTTGTTTGAAGTTGTCAAAGTTGGCGTTAGGTGGAATCAATTGCTGACTCGCAAGGTCGTTAACCGGGTTGATCGAGGCTGAAATGATCCAGAGTACCGGGAAAACAGAGAAAGTTACCAGGACTACAGCCAGTACCCAACGCCAGATTAAACTGATTCTACGGCTACGCGAGATGGATTTTGGATGTTTAGACATTTTCGCCAACCTCCTCCCACATATTCGTGAATCTGAATTGGAGCAGAGACATGATAGCAATCAGAATGAACAATAGCAACGTGATCGCCGAGGCATAACCATATTGAACACCGCGTCCGCTGGCAAACGCCAGGTTGTAGACGTAGCTGATGATGATATCGGTGTAGCCAGCCTGGGTGGTCGCTGTTGGGATTGGCGGTCCGCCATTGATGAAAGCGTAGATCAAGTTGAAGTTGTTGAAGTTGAAGATGAATGAAGAGATCATCAAAGGTCCAACACTGACCAGTAAGAGGGGCAGGGTAATGCCCCAGAACTTTTGCCAACCGCTGGCACCATCGATCTCGGCAGCTTCGTAAATATCGCTGGGGATGGATTGCAGCGCGCCACTGGTGACCAGCATCCAGTAGGGGTAACCCAACCAGGTGTTGACGATCAACAGGGCGGCACGGGCAAGCCATGGTTCGGTGAACCAGCGCGGCGAGATGTTTAAGACTGATTCCAGCATGCGGTTGATGATACCCAGATCCGGGTTGAACATACCACGCCAGATTAGGATGGTGATCAGGCTGGGGATGGTGTAGGGAATCAACAGCAGTGAACGCAGCAATTTCTTGCCTTTAAACTTGGGATCGCCATAGATGATGGAGATCAACAGACCTACCGAGAAAGTCAGCAAGAGACTGCCTGTGGCAAAGATGAAGTTCCAGATCACGATCGTGACCAATGGACCGCGCAAACCGGGGCTGTTGATAAACTGGACAAAGTTATCCATACCGACAACGGCGGTATAGCCTGGGATCAGGCGCTGACCTGTCTTGGCGACATATGTGCCTTTTTGATCATAATAAACCTTGCCAGTGAGCTGATCGGTGAAAGTGTTGGTTTCAGCATCATAGGCATAGAGCGGTAAGAGCTCGGCTGCTTCCGATGGAGAGCGCACCTGGATGGTTTTTTCGGGATTGCCAAACTTAATTTTGGTCAGGTTTTTATCGGTGGAAGCAAGGATGCGATTCAGACGCTGATAACCCTCGATGGTAACAGGAGCTCCCTCTGCATCGATCTCGCCAATGCCGTTTTCACCGGTAACAATCGGAATTTCGGCAGCGCCTTCCACATCGACCTGGGTGACCAGGCTGGTATTGCCTTCAGCATCTTTCAGCCAGAGCAAATATTTGTTATCGGGAGAACGATAGGCGATCCATTGGTAGGATTTACCGGTCTCGGGAAGATAAGTCTGCGCTTCAATTTGCTTGATTGCCTGAGCCTGGGTGATCAAGTGACCGTCACCATAGTTGGTGAACGCGTTATAAATAGTATAGATAATGGGGAAAATTGAAAAAAGTAACCAGGCGGAGAGTCCAACGGCCATCCACTTAAACATGTGTGCCTTCGGAACAAGGAAGGCAACACTGATCAGAATCATGATGAGAACGATACAAATCCCAATCGGAACATAACCCAGGCTAAAAAGTTTGAAGGCAAACAACCCCAAGACGAAGTCCACGACGAGAATAATCAGAGTGATCAGTAAATTGCCAGCCCCCTTGATGGTCTTTTTCGCAAACTCGCCAGTTGTAGGCGTGTCGTTGGTAGCCATCACATAATTCTCCTTTCTCTGTCAATAAGATGAAAGGAGGCTTGCCAATTGGCAAGCCTCCTTCAGAACTAACTTTACGGAAGTACGATTTCGAGTGTTTTTGCTTCGATATCGGCTTTGAAGGTCACTTCGCCTTCAGTAGCAACTGTGAACTTGTAGTTGGCATCTCCATCACCATAGGAGTTAGACCATCCGCCGTCCATAGCAACTTTGACTTCGTAGTCGCCAGCGGGGAGGGTGAAGGTGCCAGTGTACAGGCCGTCTTCGCCAAGGGTCAGAGCGGTCTGAGGGCAGTAAGGCTGCCAGTCAGAACCACAGCCAACTAACATCTGGAAGGAACCAGGGATATTGACCATGCCCTTGGAGGCAATAGCGATCTGGATGTTGCTTGCAGCATCGGTATATGCCTGTTCGGGGGTTTTGGAACCATCGAAAATAAAGGTGAGGGCATTGCCCCAGTCAGACCAGACAGCACCCATCTCGGGGATGGCGGGCATCGGGACAGCGTTTTCGCCAGCTTCAGCGATACCCTTCAGATAGGGATCGTCGATCTTTGCAGCAGCAGGCAGGTAGGCAGGACCGCGGGGGTCAGCCTGGTAGAGAGCCAGCATGGTTTCTTCAGTAGCGACGTATTCGGTCAGGAAGGTCTGAGCAAGCAGAACGTTTTCGGACATAGCATTAACTGCGAAGCCCTGGACACCGAGGAAAGGATAACCACCATCGGGGAATTTGGCGATGCCAAAGTTCAAACCGGATTCTTTCAGGTTATTGATTTCCCATGGACCATTCATGAGGAAGGCGACGTCGCCATTCAGGAACATGGATTTGGCGGTGGTGTTGTCGAGGTTATCTGAGAGGACACCATCGTTCTTCCATTGCAGTGCCATTTCGCCGAATTTGATCATGCCTTCACCACCAACACCGATGTCGGAGGGGTCGTAGTCGCCATTGGCGTTAACGCCGAAGACATAGCCGCCCTGAGAGGTCATCCAGGGATAAGCGTCGTAGGAAGTGCCGCCCAAAACCATACCGAACTGGACTTTATCATCAGCAATCAGCTGTTTGCTGAGGTCATAGACACCTTGCCAGGTGGTGGGGACTTCGGTTACGAGGTCAGCATTATAGAAGAAACCAAGATTCTCACGGGCATAGGGCATGCCAAAGAGTTTGCCTTCGTAAGTGAAGGCTTTCAGGGATTCGGGGTCGAAATCAGCGGCTTTGGAGCCCAGATCGAGTTCAGCGATCAGACCGGAGGCGGTCAGAGCGGGGAGCTGGTCGTGAGCGAGGACGATGATATCGGGGCCTTCGCCGGCAGGGGCTGCCACAAGGAATTGATCGCGAATACCAGAGATATTCTCGACAACAACTTCCACATTGTATTCAGCCTGGAATTTGGCACCCAGTTCAGTCAGCACTGGAGCGCGCTGTTCGTCTGCCCAAATGCGCAGAGTCGCGGCGGGTGCAGCTTCGGTCGGTGCTTCGGTGACTACGGGGGCTTCGGTGACTACAGGAGCTTCGGTAACTACGGGAGCTTCGGTAGCAACGGGGGTCTCTGCCGGGGTGCCGCAGGCGCCCAGGATCAGAGTCGCAATCAAAGCGATTGCAATCAACAAATAACTTTTCTTCATTTGTTTCTCCTTTTGAAACTATAGAAATATTTGGCGAAATTGCCAGACAAAAGCATTTTCATCCTGCCCCCCGGGTTTGACCGTTATGCCAGCCAAGAACTTGTGAATTGGTCAGGTTGGGAGTTGAATCGGGGGATAGGTTGCTTTCAATGTGTTGGCTTACTTCCAGGAACTTGAGAGTATCTTGATCCGAGAAGCAAGACATGAGAGAGTTGATCTGGTCGAAAAAACCGGGCAGGACGCGAGCCAAAAGCTCAGAACCTTTTTCTGTAAGGTAAAGTTGATAACTGCGCCTGTCATTGGGATCATTTTGACGTGTGATCAGCCCGTCTTTGTACATACCCTGGATAACACGAGTGGTGTTACTCTTGGTGCAAAGCAGGCGATCGCTGAGGTCCATGTAGTTTATGCCGGGGTTGTGAGAGACATGCAAAAGAATATAAAAGCGAGGAACATTGAGACCAAAACTGGAAAGATAGGTCTTTTCGTGATTGTCTATGTGAAGGAAAATTGCCTTCAATGATTCGTACAAGTTAATTCTCTTTTGCGACATGCCGTCCCACTGTTGTTATTAACTGACTTAGTTCACTACTCAACTAAATTTTAACAAGAATGATGGAAATGTCAAGATGAGTTTAAGCTCGAGGCATTTGTTATTAACAAAAAGGAACTTTAGAGGGGAGTTATCTACTCGAATTAACCTAAAAATCGAATTTTTTATACTCTATCCGAGTGGCTGGGCTTTAGTCCAGCCGCTGTACTGAATTGGTCGAAAGTCGGCAGAGAGAACCCCCTCAGTACGGACAGATTCTGTCATTGGGAGGGAGCGAAGCGACCGCGGCAATCTGCCTTTTCCGATCTGACAAATTAGATGAGCATTTTCAAGACTGAAAAGCAGACTGCCGCTGGATAAGCCCTAACTTTCTTTTACCACACCCTCTTAAGAGGGGTAGGGGGGTGAGAGAGGAACTAAAACCCAGCCAGCTTTGTTAGGGAGGACACTGCCCTGTTAAGGGTCTATGACCTCCCGCTTCATGGGCGACCATGGCAGGTCGCCCCTACGAAAAAAATTGCACCTTCAACTAATCAAACCAAATCGGGTTGGTGACGAGGGCGGGCATGGACGGCAGACCTGGGAAGAAGGTGCGCCAGATCTCCAGCCTGATGTATCCCGGCTTCATAACCTTTAAGTTCGATTGCCAGTCACCTTTTTGAGGGGCATCGAAGAGGATGCGCGAACCGTCCTGGTCAATCAGTCTGATCTGATCGCACGCTTCCAGGGCGAAAGCGTTCAAAGTTGCCTGCAGACCCTCCCGCCAGTGCTTGATCACGCCATAGGTTGCGTCCTCGACATACAGATCGACATGCAAGTCGGTGGGACTGTAGGTGAAATAGCTGTGTCCAGATTCGATCGCTTCCAGGAGGTCTTTTTCGCTGGGAGACCACGCCAGAACGTTCAAGGTCGGGTTTGCCAGGCGTTGAAAAACCGTGTCTTCGTGATAATCACTGCCACAGACCGCCACCTGGCGCTTGCCGGCTTTGAGCATTTGATCCCACCAGCCAATGGCCTCAATGTTCCTGGGGCGCATGGGACCATTCCAGACCTCGATCATGTTGTAAGGCAGCTTTTCCAGGTCGAAATGGAAACCAAAATCGCTCTCCAGGGGGTGATTGATGCTGATCAGGGCACCGTTTTTATGTGCTTCCCGGAATTTTTGTTGGGTTTCCTCCTCCGTGTTGGTAAAGAAGCTGCCCTCATATGGATGTTCGATACCGAGGAAGTTGCTATGCCCTTTGTAGTGGGTCCATTCCAAGCCTGGGATGATGGTCAACCCCGGGATTTTCGGGAAGGAGGCGCGTTTGACCGGCTGGTTGTGATCGGTGACGGCGATGAAATCCAAACCGTGTTCGCGGGCATGGCGGGCAAGATGGTCAAGCGGAAGCCGTCCATCGGATGCGAGCGTGTGGGTGTGCAGATCGCCCTTGAACCAGCGGCGGGTTTTGGGAGTGAAACGCAGGTTGATTTTCACATCCACGCCGTCGGGCGAGACCACATAAGCTCCCAGCATGATCTGCCAGGTGCCGGCATCGAGCGGGTGGGAGTGGTAACCGGGGGTGGCATCAGTGGTGGAGACGAAAATGACGTCACGGCTGGAGCCGCTGGCACCAACCTGGCTGCCATCCGGCGCGATCAGCCCCAAATCGATGCGATTGATGCGTTCGTGGGCGGTGAACTGACCGTTTTCGGAATCGGATTGTTCGTCCCGATTTTTGGGGTAGGTGTATTCAATGTCGATCCGTTCGGTTGATGCGGGCATTTCGAAGGGCAGGAGCAAATATTGCCCTTTTTGTTCAGCAGGAATGTGGTGGATTATTTCGAGTGTTTGCATGGGTAGAATATTAACATGATTTTGGGGTAAAGAGCTTGGTTAGGTGAATTAGTTCCTGATTTCTGGGACGAAGAGGTGAGTTTACCATCTGTTCCATGTTCGCTCCGTACGATGAACCGCCTCGCAACCTTCTTCTAAAATGAAAGCGCCAAACTCACAAAAAACATCAAGCTAACTCCTAATGATGATATATTTATTGGCATATATTTATCATGGAGATACGCATGTTCGCACAATCAAATTCCGAAGTTTATATTCCCGATAGCTCGGACCCTGCCAAAGCGCTCGGTCGCACGACCCATCTTTGCATTGCCGCCCACCAGGACGATATCGAAATTATGGCCATTGATGGCATCCTGCGCGCTTATGAACAAGAAAATATTCATTTCACCGGCTGCGTTGTAACCGATGGGCACGGCTCGCCCCGCGCTGGTAAATTCGCCGATATGAGTGACGACGAGATGGCAAAAATCCGTGTGGAAGAGCAGAAAGAAGCTGCCCGCATCGGGAAATATTCTGCCCAGGTATTTTTGGGCTACCCAAGCGCCGAGGTCAAAAAGACTGGCAATCAGGCACTTAAGGACGATCTTAAAAACCTGATCAGGCAGACTCATCCGGAAGTACTGTATAGCCACAACCTGGCAGACAAACACAATACCCATGTGGGTGTGCTGCTGCGCGTATTGGAAGCTCTGCGTGAATTGGAACCCGAGGAAATGCCCAAAAAATTGATCGGTTGTGAGGTCTGGCGGAATTTGGACTGGCTCCCTGATGATAAAAAGGTGGTCATGGACGTTTCGGCACACCGGGAGCTGCAATCACAATTGGTGGATGTTTTCGTCTCACAGGTGCAGGGCGGTAAGAATTACACCGATGCCGTTCTGGGCAGACGTGCTGCCAACGCGACCTTTTTCGCCTCACATGCCACCGATCAGGCCACCGCATTGACTTTCGGGATAGATATGACCCCACTCTTGCTTGATAAAAACCTGGACCCGGTTGATTTTTTGAGGACGTTTCTGGCGGAGTTCCAGCACGACGTTGTTGGCATGCTTGAAGGTCTGCAATAAACCTTGACATCCCAAAATGCCGGTAAAATAGACTAATTCCATTCATCTATTCTCAAGGAGACATCATGAAATTAAGTGCACCCACCAATCTCGTTTTCCTCATTGCAGTTGTACTGTTTGTGCTGGCTTTGCTGGCGCAATTTGGCGTGATCACCGCCCTGGCTGCGGCGATGCCCTGGTTGTGGATCGCAGCTTTCGCCCTTTTAGCTTTGGGCGTATTGCTGAAGGATTTTTAAAAAAAATCTTTTGATTCTGTCATTGCGAGGGAGCGAAGCGACCGTGGCTATCTGCCTTTTTTCTGTTGATTGACCTGACAGGATCAACCTTGAAGATGAAAATATTCAAGTCTGAAACGCAGCCTGCCACATGCCCTGCTTTTTAATCACTTAACATCATAATTCCGCTATCTGGGATTCGCAGTGACTGTGGAATGGGGTGGTAAGCGGCGAAGTATGGTTTTGCTCGTTCATTTTCGGAGGGAGCAAGTACTGCTCGCTACGCTCCCAGCAACATGACACTCTCCGTACAAGGGTCTCGCAGACCTGTCTAAACAAGATAAAATCTGTGTAAGGAACCACAATGTCCTGGCAGCGAAACGGATAGGATCCATGGCATTCCGTAAGTTTGCCGTTGAGGATGCGGGAGACTGTGGAAGGTCTCCCTTACGGTGGAGGAAGACACCCTCTCCGAACAAAATCTTAACCGACTAATCGCACGTATTGGGGTTCGGCGGAGCACCAGATCTGCCCGTCGGGTGAGATGCGGTACCAGCCATCCTTTATTTCATATACTGTGACCACATCATTGCGGATCAGGTTACCGATGATCTTATACCGTTTTCCAGGGCCATCCCTCAGATAGAGCGCTTTGACAATGCACTGGGCACGTAAGTCTTTCTTTGAACCCACGGGAGTTTCAGACGGGACCAACTGCAAATACGTGCCAGCTCCGGAGCACCAAACCTCAGAGACCGGATCCAGCCTGAACCAGCCGTCCCTTTCTTCATAAACGGAAGCGACTTCGCCCAGGTTGAGCTTACCAATGATCCTGAAGTTCGATCCAGGTCCTTCGCGCTTACGCAGGCTGTTGACCATACATTTCACTTTGAAAAGGACAGGCGATTGGGGAATATCCAGAGAACCAGTAGGATTGTTGAAATACTTCCAGACGGCATCCTGGTCACCGTTGAAGCGGTTGTAGTCCATATACGGACCCAAGGCTCCGATTGGTTTACAGCGGTCGCCTACCTGATGGATCAAGTAGGTATCGACCCCATTGGGAATGAAAGGTGGACCGGGGTGTTCCGCAGTGTAGAAGGGCGAAGGCGCAGGGCGTCGGTACGTTGCCAGCCACCAATCCAGCTTGGGCAGATCTGCGACTTGCAGATAGGTGTTGACCCAATTGGCACGGGAATAAACGATGGGGTAGCGACCGGTGCGGGATTTACAGATTTCGAGGCTGTTGAGTGTGGTGGAGGTGATGCGGGAGCGCGTGTTGATGCCGGCGACTTCCAGGTCGAGGGCAATGCGGTCATGCGCCCAATCGCTCTTGTTTTCGAGCATTTTGAAGAGGGAATCCATCTGGGCGACGGCACTCTCGCCAAAATAGAGCACATGGTAGGCGATGCGACCGATCTTGAGCTGCCCCATCTGCGACCAGTGGTAGCTGAATTGGGGATCGCGGTAGCCCCAGGAGACGCCTGCACGGGCAGCGATGAAAGTGACTGGTTCGCGGTGATTTTTGATTGCGTCAAAATTGACCCGCCGTGTACCCTCGGCGTTCGACTGGTGTTTGCTGATGTCGATTCCAAATGCTCGTGACATACTTCCTCCTGGAGTATCAGGGTATTAGGTGCAAGTAAGGTGCCAGAGGTCAGGAAACAGAGAACAGGGAGCCGGGAACAGGGAGCTGGAAATAGAAAACAAAAGAGATGTAGGGCGGAATAAGCCCGATGGCTTCCCCACAGGGGAAGGCGATGTATACCAGTAAACCGGAGGGATTCCTCCGGAGGAGAAGGCCCTTAACTACGAGCCAGCCAATTGAGGATTTTTTCTTTGGTCACGGGCAGGGTATCTATTCGCAGACCGATGGCGTGGTAGATGGCATTGGTGATCGCGGGGGAGGTGGGGACGCAGACCAGTTCACCGATGCCCTTGGCGCCAAAAGGTCCTTCCGAGGTGTGCGATTCGACGATGATCGAGGTGATTTCGGGCAGATCCTGCATCCGAGGTACGTCGTAACGCGCGATGCGGTCACTCTTGATCACGCCCTCCTCGACCTTGAAATCCTCCATCAGGGCGTGTCCGACCCCCATCACCACACCACCTTCGACCTGCGACTGGAAGCCGAGCGGGTTGATCACACGTCCGGCATCGTTGGCAGCCACCACCTGCAAGGCTTTTACCTCACCGGTTTGCAGGTTGATGCCGACCTTGACGGCCTGGACCGCAAAACCATAGGCGATATGGATGCGTCCACCAACTTCGAGCGGGAAGGTTTCAGGCGCGCGATAACGGCACTCCACCTCGAGCCCTTCGGGCGTTTGTTTGAGTAAATCGTGGATCTCCTGCCAGGGAATCAGGCGCTCAGCGTAATGGGCTCCATCCGCTGAGAACCGAATTTCACCTACAGAAATTCCGAGGAGTTTTTCCAGCAGTTCAAGGATGCGCTCTTTCAGCTGGGTGGCTGCCTGGCGGACTGCGTTACCGGTCACATAGGTCTGACGGCTGGCAGTGGTTGCGCCGCCATCCGGAGTGAGCGCAGTGTCCATCAGGTAGATGTTGATATTTTCGGGCGGGATCGAGAGCACTTCGGCGGCGATCAGCTGCAGAGTGGTGACCATGCCCTGACCGACCTCGGAAGCGCCGCTCTTGATCTGAAGCCGTCCAGCAGGCATCAGTTTGAGGATCACACCGCTGCTGTCGTCCGCGCCGGTGCCTAAACCGGTATTCTTGAAACCGCAAGCCAGCCCCCAGCAGGTGAGCAGGCTCTGCCCGCCGACCTCTTCAGTCTGGGGCTCAAAGGGTGTGTTTATACCGTTTTGCGCCCACCAGTCGCTGATCGCATCGAGACAATCAGGCAAACCCACACTCTCGGTCAGGTAGTGACCGGTGTTGGTGGTGGAGCCGATATGCAGGCAGTTCTTCTTGCGCATAGTCATTGGGTCGATTTGGAGCTCTTTGGCGAGCATATCCATGGCAGATTCGATTCCGAAAGCTGCCTGGACCACGCCAAATCCGCGAAAAGCGCCGGCAGGCGGGTTGTTGGTGTACATGGCGTAGCAATCAGCGTGAGTGTGAGGGATCACATAGGGTCCGCAGGAATGGGTGGTGGCACGTGTCATGACCGGAACACCAAGAGAGGCGTAAGCACCGGTATCACCGAAAAGTTCGGTTTGAATGGCGGTGAGGGTGCCATCTTTCTTCGCGCCAAGGCGGATTTTAATTGTTGTGGCATGGCGTTTGGGATGCACCAGCATGCTTTCACGCCGAGTAAAGAGCAGTTTGACCGGTCTGCGCGTAGCCAATGCAAGCAATGCGGCGTGGATCTGACCGGCGATATCTTCTTTCCCGCCGAAAGCACCGCCGGTTTTTTGCCCGCGAATACGCACTTTTTCGACGGGTAAACCGGTCGCTTCAGCGACCTGGAGGCGATCCTCGAAAGGAATTTGGGACCCGACATAAAGGTCCAGCCCGCCGTTTTCCTGGGGTACGGCGATGGAGCACTCCGGTTCCATGAAAAGGTGCTCCATGAAGGGGGTGGAAAATGTGTGCTCAATGATTGCATCCGACTCTGAAAACCCCACCTGGAGGTCGCCCTTGTTGAAGTGGATGTGCTTGAGCAGGTTGCCATCATCGTGCAGCCGTTCGGCGTTTTCCTGGTGTGCTTGCTGCGGACAGCTGACCACCGGACGGAGTTCGAATTCAGGGTGGACCAGTTTGAGCGCTTCATCTGCGATCGCCTGGGTCTCAGCAGCGAGGATGGCAATGGCATCACCCTGGTAGCGCACCCGTTCGCCAAATCCAATCAGGATCGGCCAATCTTTTTTGTAGGTGCCTTGAAAATGTTCGTGCTGCAGATCTTTGGCGGTCAGAATCTTTACAACACCGGGGAGTGCCTCGGCCCGGGAAATATCCAGCCCGCGCAGGATGGCAGAGGGAACGCCAGCCCGCAGAACGCGAGCGAAGAGCATGCCTTCAAAGTGCAGATCATCCGTAAATTTTGCATTACCGATCGCTTTTGAGACAGCATCCGGACGAGAAACCGCCTTGCCAACATGATTAAGGTCCTGCTCGCCCAGTGGCACCTGGCGGGGTGCGATGGCTTTATCTTCATTCAGAGCCTGCGCAGCCGCCTGGATAGCCGAAACTATCGCTTCGTAGCTGCCGCAGCGGCAAATGACATCATTCATCGCTTCCCGGATCTCAGCGACACTCGGATCAGGGTTGTTTTGCAGGAGAGCATAAGCAGTCAGAAGTTGCCCAGGCGTGCAGAAGCCGCACTGGATGGCACCATGGGTGATGAAGGCTTCCTGGAGCGGGTGGAGCGCTTTGAGATCCCCGCGTTGATCTTGCTGGTGGTCAGGACGCAGCGCGCGCAAACCTTCAATGGTAAGGATTGATTTCCCATTAACTTTAGAAGCGCGTGTAATGCAAGAGCGAGTGGGAACGCCGTCCACCAAGACGGTGCAGATGCTGCAGCGCCCTTCGCCGCAGCCGATTTTCGTGCCAGTCAGGCGGAGGCGCTCGCGCAGGAGGTCGCTCAGCTTTTCACCAGGGAGTTCTTCGAGACTATAAAGGATACCGTTTACTGTAATTTCCAGCATAACTCTCTCAATTTGTGCGATGATAGCAAGGTTTGTTTGCATATTATACAGGCAAGACCAAAGATTAGGCTCATTCAAGCAAAAACTCCGTAGTTGAATTGTTTTTCGAGACTTCATGATAATAACGAACCTTCCTGTATAAGAGCCCTGAGTTGATTCTGTAAGGGAGACCCTTAATATCTACACATCTTGTACATTAATGGGATTCTCGACGAGTGATATGCCATAATAGCAAACAAGAAAAACGAGGTGCGTATGGCGAGAAGAAAACTCCCCACCAATATGAAAAAGCAAAATCTTACTCCGATCTGGATCATTTTGGCGATCGTTGTCGTAGTGGTTGGTCTGCTATATCGAGGAGGTGCGCCCGCTGTGGCAGGAGTGCTGCCGCGTGCTCCGTCCGGGCGGCATTTTGCTGGCCGGCATGGACGTGGGATACAACTACCTGTTTGATGACGCGGAGACCACCCTCACCTACCGCCTGCCTTACAATCCTCTGAAGGACACTGCCCTGATGGCCAAGGCACAGGCCAACGATGAGGGGGTGCAGTTTTCCCACACGCTGGAGGAGCAGTTGGGCGGGCAATTGGAGGCGGGATTTCGGCTGACGCACTTGTATGAGGATACCAACGGCGAAGGCCGCCTAAAGGAATACGGCGTGCCCAGTTTCGTGGCCACGCGGGCAATCAAAGCTTAACCGTGGGCGTCCAGCGGGATGCCGGCCTCGCACAGCGGGCAGGCCTTGTGGCTGTAGTGCTCCACCCGCTGGGTGTACAGCGCGGCGAAGGGGGCGTCCAGGCTCAGCGTGCCACCGGATTTGTCCACGATGCAGCCAACACCCACCACATGTCCGCCCAGCGCGCGCACAATTTCGGTCATTTCGCGCACGCTGGTGCCGGTCTGTACCTCGTCCTCCACAATCAGCACGGCGGTGCCGGGCTCGATGGAGAATCCGCGCCGCAGCGTCATCGCGCCGTCCTTACGCTCACAGTAGATGAAGGGCAGGCCCAGCGCCCGGCTGACCTCCCACCCCGGCAATATGGCGCCCACGGCCGCGCTGAACACGGCCTGCGCCCCTGCTTCGCGAAAGTGACCGGCCAGCTCGCGCCCAATCACCTCGCCCACCGCCGCCTGCCGGAACAGGCCAGGG